>JABAHR010013691.1_pt2 | contig 14595 bp, 14 predicted proteins | sample 7062101 | NCBI WGS metagenome assembly JABAHR01 (sample SAMN14534553, study PRJNA622989) | marine sediment metagenome | biome: marine biome [ENVO:00000428]; feature: marine pelagic biome [ENVO:01000023]; material: deep marine sediment [ENVO:00002113] | place: India: Gulf of Kutch | collected... | reverse complement strand
TCGCCCATGCCGACGATGATGTGCGCGCCGAATTTCTCCGGGCCGAATATGTCGCGCGCGTCCAGCATGACCTCCCAGTACTTGTTCCACTTGTGCGGCGACTGCACGCCCTTGCCGCGCGTGCGGTCGAAGATCTCGGGCGTCGCCGCGTCCAGCGCCACCGTGAAAATGTCGGCGCCGAGGTCGCGCAGGTTCTGCACGTCGGCCCGGCCCATGGTGGTCGGATTGGAGAGGATCGAGACCGGGATGGTGTCGGGGTCTATGCGGGCGGTCCATTTCTTCAATACCGACACCGTGTCCTCGTCCGACCGCGGATGGGTGATCATGGAGATGCACATGCGGTGGAACGGGCTGTCGGCACCGTCCCTCGCGACGATGTCGACCACCTCGTCCATGGGCACCGCCGGCCAGTCCACGCGGATGAAATTTCGGTCCGCGTAATCCCGTTCAGCCTCCCGGTGTCGGGCCAGCCCGCAGTAGGCGCAGTTGGCGCGGCAGCCCTCTGGATAGGTCAGCAGGAGGTTGAGGCACCGGGTGCACTCGCAGCGGTACATGCGCCCGTCGGTCACACCCAGGGTGATGGCCGCGGCGGTGGACATTTGCACGTACTCGGGTGAACGCATGTGCGGGGTCAGGATATTGTAATCCGGGCGGTACATGCCCTCGGGTGCCAGGTCGTGGCTCTTGACGCGCGCGCCGTTGCGCATTTCCTTCGGCGTTTTGCCCGGCAGGCGGGGTTCCATGGCTTCGAACGGATTGAAATCCTGGCCGTTGCCGTCCGGAATATTCTTTGGCGATTGTTCCTGTTTCACACAGCCCATCGATTGACTCCCTGCTTACCTATGCCGCACAGCTCGATGCCCTGAGCATCGACAGGTTCCTGGCGCCCTCACCCAGCTTGATCGAGCAGCAGGCGTGGGCCTGGTGGAAGGGACGCCCGATGGCGTCGGCCACCGATACCGCACCATCCGCCGGAAACGCTATCCCGTCCAGGCCTGCCATCACTGCGTAAGCATCGGTGACACGTTTGTGCATACCGGGCGGGCGGGCACAACCCAGCAGGACCTGACGGTCATGAAGTTTCTTCCTGGCCGCCATGAAAATCCGGCCCACGTCGGTAGTGGAAGGCGTCTCGAAAGTGCCGGGCTTCGCGTAGAAGGGCATGATCACGACCAGTACCAGCGCCTGCACGCCATGCCGGGCGATGATGTCCAGCGCATTCTCCTCGCCCAGGATGCGGCCGTAGTGCAAGCCGATGACAATGTGTGGCGAAACCTGCATCGAGGTCGCGCAGATCGCAGCCAGGGTTTCCTCGAAATCGTCCACCGGGCGGTCCAGGTGGTACACGTCGCGAATGGTTTCCTGGGCGCCGATCACGTCGAGCATCGCTGTATCGACGCCGGCGGCTTCCATTTCTTTCGCACCCGCCTCGTCTGTCAGCGCCGTGTGGATGGCCACGCGCAATTGCGGAAAATCGCGCTTGAGTTTCTCGATCACCGGGTAGAAACGCGAGTAGTTGATCTCGTTGCGCTTGTTCGATCCGCCGGACAGCAGGAAGCCCTGCAGGTCCTCCTCAATGATCATGCGCCGGACCTCGCGATCGAGGATTTCCGGCTTGACGGTCGGAATCATCGGCTCCAGGATCCGCGCTTCGCAGTGATCGCACATCAGCGCACAACCTGCAGCGGTGATGGAAAAGGCGGGAAAGCTGTTCTTGCCGCAGCTCTGCAGCTCGGTGCTTTCGTATTCCTTGAAGGTGGGAGTCGAGAACCGGACCATGCGCGGCACGCTGGACGGTGCATTGCGCTGCATGTCCGCGACCAGTGAAGCATCCAGATCGGCATCTTCCAGGTCCTCGATGGACCTGACCCGGCCCAGCCAGGAATCCGGTTTGTCGTTCACGNNCCTGCCCCCATTATTGCACCACCAGCGTCGCCACCTGTTTCACCTCGTCGCGAACCGGGCCGGTATTGGGTGTATCCGCGAGGGTCTCGAACCAGGCGGGATCGATGTCCTCCTCGTCCAGCAGATCACACTCGAATCCCCTCAGCAAATTCTGCGCCTCTTCGGGCAGCGTCCCGGGGATATCCATGCCGGACAGGCGTCCCCATAATCCCGACCAGCAACGCACGGTGGTCCAGGGATTGTACCCTCCTCCACCCAGGACGACGGTCTTCGGGCAATTTTGCACCAATGATTCGACCGACCGCCACAGGGTCGTGTTGCTCAGTTCGAGCTTCGACAGCGGATCCCCAGCCAAGGCATCTGCGCCACAGGTCACTACGACGGCCGCGGGATCGAACTGGCTCATTAGCGGCAGTACCGCGTGTTTTACCAGGTATTCGAGTTCGGAATCATTGAATCCGCGGGGGACCGGCAAGTTGCGGGCCCGGCCTTCACCGCGGTCCGTCACCGGGCCGGTGCGCGGCCAACGTTTTTCCTCGTGGATGGAAATGGTGAAAACACGCTCGTCAGCGGCCATGGCATCCTGTACCCCGTCACCGTGATGGGCATCGAGGTCCACGTACAATACCCGTTTCAGCCCCGCATCGAGCAGGGTCAGGATGGCGAAAACCGGGTCGTTGAAATAACAGAATCCGGCAGCCCGATCCGGCCTGCCGTGATGGGTTCCGCCGGCCGGGTGGAAGGCCACCCGGTCCTCCAATGCCAGTCTTGCCGCCAGAATCGATCCGCCCACGGAGGTGACCGCGCGCCGGTAAAGACCCGGGAACAGAGGGTTTTCCATCGTGCCGATCCCGTACTGATTCCGGGTTTCTGAATCCACTGTGCCTTTCCGGTCTGCAGCCCTGAGTGCCTCGATATAGTCCACATCATGAAACCTGCTGAGTTGCTCGAAGCTCGCGGCGGGGCAGGTCCGTGAGTTGCCGTCCGTGAACCAGCCCAGAATGCCGCATATATCGAGCACGCCCGATTGCCTCGGGATCGACAATGGATGATGTTTGCCGAAAGCCTCGGCGCGGAACACTTCGCTGCCGATAAAAACTGCTCGACGGGCCGTTTTGGCTGATGAATTTGTGCTTTCGATTTTTGTCAAGGGAGCAGATAAATGCGCTGGCTAGTGCGATCGGGGTTATTCACAATTCATAGTATTCGATTTCCCTAATAAAGGAAATTTCTTTATACTCGCCTGTCTTAACCTCCTAACAAGAGAAGGTTTTTCTCATGAATAACGACGTATCGACCGGCGCTGCCATTGATCCTCAAACGATGTCGATCATCGTAACCAAGGGCAGCCTGGACTGGGCATACCCGCCCTTCATTCTCAGCACGACCGCAGCCGCCATGGGGCTTGAAGTCACCATGTTCTTCACCTTTTATGGCCTGCCGCTGTTGCTCAAGGACCTGAAACTGCAGGTTTCGTCGCTGGGGAACCCGGCGATGAAGATGCCGATGATGGGTGGTCACATGGGCATGCCGAATATCGTATCCGCTCTGCCCGGCGTGGACGCGATGGCATCGAAAATGATGAAAAACCTGATCAAGAAAAAAGGTGTCGCTTCCGTGGAAGAGCTTCGGGACCTGGCGGTCGAAGCAGACGTGCGCATGATCGGCTGCCAGATGACCATGGACCTGTTCGAGTACGGTCTTGAGGACATGATCGATGGAATTGAAGTCGGCGGCGCCGCGACCTATATCGAAGTGGCGACCCAGAGTCACATCAATCTGTTTATCTGAGGAAACACAATCATGGCCGATCAATTACTTGATGCAAAAGGGCTGAATTGCCCGCTGCCCATCCTCAAGGCCAAGAAGGCGCTCAAGTCCGTGCCCGATGGTGGCACGTTGGAGATACTGGCTACCGACCCCGGTTCCGTGGCCGATTTTCAAGCCTTCTGCCGCACAACCGGCAATGAACTCGTCGAACATGACGAGGAAGGCGGTGTTTACCGTTTCATTCTGCGCAAGCCGGCCTGATCTGAACAGCAATCCAGCACGATCCCGGGCAGCGACAGCTGCCCGCATCCCGTTATCAGAAAATTCATAACAGCCTCATGACAGCGCCTCATGACAGCCGCTCTCAACTCTCCGTCGAGTAGGGATTAAGCGGCAACAACGCAGGATTCAGCGGCGCCCTCCGACCACCGGCCGCCGGCGCATAGTTTCGAGCCAGGTAGTCGAGAATGGCTGCTTCCGTCTGCTCATCGAATTGCCACAGGCCTTGGGTTTCCTGCATCCAGCGGATTATCTCCAGCCAGGCCTGGCGATTGCCGCGGTTTTGCGTCACCAATTGAGCCGAGTGACAAGCGCTGCAATGGCCCTTCACCAGTTGCCAGTTGTCGCCCATGATCAGCCCGCTGTCCGGATCGACTTGGGTCGCCGATTGTGCAGCGGTTTCAGTTGCCGATTCGACAACCGGGGCCGGATTTGCCTCCGTCACTACGGGTTCCTGCCCCGGTGAACAGGCCAGGAGCAACAGGGAAAGCGGGAAAAGCATGGATCTGTAATAACTCACTGCGACCAGGTTCCATTCATGGTTCACCATTCACACCGCCTGCACGGCAATCCGGTGGCAGGCGTTGTTCAGGTAACCCTTGGGGTTCCAGGCAGGCATGACCATGGGCTGCGAACGCCCCCCGCTGTCCACGGCTCGCGCCCAGATCTCGTAGTAGCCGGTTTGCGGTAACCGGATCTCCGCGCTCCAGTGCTGCCAGGCGAGGCGGTTTACGGGATCCCGCAACGCCGCCTCCATCCAGGTTGCGCCGAAATCGATGGAAACGTACACGGCCGACACGCTGAAATCGCCTGCCCAGGCATGCCCGCGCAGGTCGAGTGACTTGCCGACGGGATGCGTGATGCCGGATCTGGGGTACGTTACCAGCGATTTCACCGGCATGGATTCGATGATACGCATGTCTTCTTCGGGAACCTCGCTGCCGGGCGCCACGGGTTCACGGGGCACGCGATAGGAAGTGCCGCCCATCTTCTCGCCGTCGTGTACCCGGTCGCGAACCACGATCCGCGTCAGCCACTTACCGCAAGTCGAGGCCGGCCAGCCGCCGACAACCAGGCGCAGGGGATGACCGTGCAACATCGGAATTGGCTCACCGTTCATGGCCCAGGCGATTAGTGTTTCATCTTCCAGGGCCTTACTCATGGGAACACCCCGGGAAATCGGGTGTTTCGCCGGATCACCACTCAGGTGCGTATCGGCCGCATAGTACCCGACATAAACGGCGTCATCCGCGATCCCGCAGGCCCCCAGCACGTCGCGCAGACGCACACCGGTCCAGGTCGGGCAGCCGACGGCACCGGTGGTCCACTGGTTGCCTGTTGCCGGCGGATTGAATTCGCTGCGACCGTTACCGCCGCACTCGAGCACGAGTTGGTAGGTATGGTGCTCGAACCGGTCCTTGAGCTCCGACATTGTGAAGGTCTGCGGCTCCAGGCAGGATTCGCCGCCAATTTCCAGCGCCCATGCCTCCGGGTCGATTTCCCCGGTCGGCGGGATGCCATTGTTGCGCACGAACAGGTGCTTGGCCGGGGTGACCTCGTCATCCAGGAGCCACGGCGGTGTTTCTGCGTTGATGGGACGGTCGTTGAGCACCACCAGGCCTTCCTTGCCGGGGATTTCGAATTGCTGGTCGGATTGGGCCAGGGCCGCCGGGATCAGCCCGCCGGGCATCAGCGAAGCGAAGGGGATGGATGCGCCGAGGGCGGTGGTCATCGCGGCATAACCAGATTTCTTGAGGAATCCTCGGCGGCTGACAGGGTCGGTGCGGCGACCCCAGAGATCGAGGTCTGCCCGCTCCGGATCAGCTACGTAGAGTTCGTGTATCCCGATGTTCCTGCGGTTCATGGTCTTTCCTGTCTCAAAAAAAAGACGGCTGCCTGGCATGTGCCGGGCAGCCGTCCATGGTCATTCCAACTGATCAGAATTTCCAGCCGTAGCTGAGCTCCAGTTCAAACTGGTCCATTTCCCACTTCAGCGTCTGGGTCGGATCGAAGTTGTTTGGCCCGGTCTGGGCGGTATTGGGTGAATACATGAACGCGAAATTCCACTCCCGGTTTTCCCTGGCCTTCTTGGTAAAACCAAAGGTGAAATGGTGTTCCATGAGCCCGGGCGCCAGGATATTGAAGGTCATTTCCCCTACCGGAATGGGGTGGTCGCCCGTACTCGCTCCGGCGCGCCAGGTCCAGTCGCCACCATTGTTCCATTGCGCACCGATTTTGTAGACGGTCATGTCCTGCCATCCGAATCCGCCACCGTCTTCGCCGCCCAGGCACATGCTCTCATTCGTGCCGCCCTGCATTGCGGTCGGACACTGGAAGAGGTTCATGATCGAGTTGCCCGGCGCCTCGACATCGTTGTACCAGATGTGCTCGATATCGAAGCTCAGGGAGAAGTTCTCGCGGACTTGCCGCGTCAGGCCGATCTTCAGGTTGGCCGGCACGTCCATGTCGCCATCCTCGGCGAACAGGTCCGAGTAGTCGTCGAACTCGGTCATGTTGATGCGCGACTGGTACATGACGCCGAGGCTGGTCCTGTCGGACAGTTTTGTGTGCACGCCGAGTTTCACGCCATAACCCCAGGCGAAATCGTGGCCGTTGTTGGAGAGGTTCGTGACGGGTACCGGCCCGCCGGTATTCCTGAACCCGGCGGCAAATGTTTCCGTGTAACCTGCGAATGACTGGACACCGGTCGCCTCGAATACCTGCATCCCGATAATCCCTGCGACACCGAGGGAGGTTCTTTCACTGACCTGCTTCGCCCAGGTCAGGTCCAGGAAGGCCTGGGAATAATCCACTCCGGCCTGCCCGTCGCCGAAGGTGCCGGGCAGGGTCATCACGTCGTATTGCGGGAACGGTCCGTCCGGATCGAATGTTGCCGAACCGGTCTTCCAGGTCGTGTTCATGCCGCCGCGCCCGTAGAAGGAAACGGCGAACGCGGTGTTGTTTTCTTTTTGCCAGCTGCGAGAGAAGTGCGGAATGACGAAATAATTCTTGCTGCTGTCGAATGTTCCCTCACCGATGGTGAATGCACCACCCTGTCCGAGAGCATAGCTGCCCCAGGCATGGTAAGTCCGGTTCGGGTTGAAAAGCGCCGCACCGATCTGCATGTTTTCGCCGACCAGTACCGCGACCGCCGGATTGTTCACCGTGTCCACGGCGTCCTGCGGCAGCGCGATCCCGGCGCCGACCATGCCTTTGTTCTTGGTACCGGTGCCGTGTGTGAAATAGCCGTTGGTCGCCAATGCGCTACCGGCTGTGAAAATGCTGAGCACGAGCGCGAACGTGCCGACCCAGTTGACGAGCTTCTTCATTTGGGTTCTCCAGTAATTCCTATTAGGTTTACTTAATTTATTCAACCCTCATATAACTATACCTGACCTGCTTCGATTAATGCCAAAAAAAGTGATTAATTGATAGACGGTTCAACTGGTTGTTTTGCCCGTAGGGGTTTATACGTAAACAGGGTCATTTTCCCCATGACCGAAGTCAATGCATGATTCAGGCAGGACTCTGCGCCCGGAAAATGCCGGCACGTATCCGGCTCGCTCAGTCGTCCCCGTCGCCAATCAGGGACGCAAACGGCGCATTGAAAGGCAATTTCAGGTAGCTGGTGGAGTTGGACTCGGCAGCCGGCGCCTGTCCCGCACGAATATTGACCTGAAGCGCTGGAAAAATGAGCTTCGGCAGGGAAAGTTGTGCATCTCGGGCGGTGCGCATGTCCACGTAGTCGCCGCGGCTGGTCCCGGCGCTGGCATGGATGTTGTCCGCCATGGATTCAGCCACCGTCACCACGTTGATGGGATCGCAGCCCGAGGCCGGGTAGTCGTGGCAGAGGTGCAGGCGGGTGTCCGGAGGCAGGGCGTGGATGCGTGCGATGGAATCGTACAGCAACGCGGCGTCTCCGCCCGGAAAATCGCACCGCGCGGTCCCGTAACCCGGCGCGAACAGCGTGTCGCCGATGAATGCCGCGTCTTCCACCAGGTAGGTGATGCCGTCACTGGTGTGGCCCGGTGTTTCCATGACACGGATTACGAGGCCACCGAGACCGATGGTGTCGCCCTCGGACAGCAGGCGGTCAAACTGGCTGCCGTCCGACGCCACGTCGTCGAGGTTGAAGATCCGGACGAATGTTTCCTGGACGGCGCAGATGCCCCGGCCGATGGCGATTTTCGCACCCGTGCGTTCGCGGATGTACGCGGCGGACGAAAGGTGATCGGCGTGGGCGTGTGTTTCGAGCACCCATTCGACCTTGAATCCTCGTTCACCGGCCAGTTCGAGAATGCCATCGGTGAAACCGGTGTCGGCCGTTCCGCTGACCACGTCGAAAACCCACACCGGATCGATGATCGCCGCGATTCCGGAGTCGGTATCGGCCACCAGGTAGGTCCAGGTAAAGGATTCGGGTTCGTAGAAAGGGGTGATTTCCAGAGCCATCGAAGCGTTCCTGATTTCCTTGAATTTCAGTCAGTTTATTCATCAATTGTAATAAACGAAGTGCGCAAGTACACTTCGCTGTCATGAATGAAGCGCGTCAGGGATTCGACGGCGAAGCCATCGATTTCGAAGCCATGCACCGCAGTGCGTCGGACGCCGTGCGCCTGCTTAAAAGCCTGGCGAACGAAAGCCGCCTGATGGTGATGTGCGTACTTTCCGAGGGCGAGATCTCGGTCGGAAACCTCAACCAGCGCATCGACCTCAGCCAATCCGCCCTGTCACAGCACCTGGCCATCCTGCGCGAACAGGGACTGGTCAGGACTCGCCGCGAAAGCCAGACCATCTATTACTCCCTGTCCGATTCGGCGGCGATCAGCCTGATCGAAACACTGCACGACATTTTCTGCTCGGCCTGAACCCCGGGTCACCGAGGACAAACCATGTTGCCTACCTGCGAGAAGCTGATTGCCCGGGCGCGCGCCACGGTCAAGGAAATCACCTGGGAAGAACTCGAGAAGGAAAAGTGCGAGAACAGTTTCGTCGTCGATATCCGTGAACCCGGGGAATTCTCAGCCGAGACTTACCCGGGCGCCATCAACGTGCCTCGGGGATTGCTCGAGTTCAGCATCCAGAAACACCCGGCGCTGGCGCCGCTGGGCGTCGTGGAGTTGCTGAACGCGCGGTTGTTCCTCCTGTGTGGCACCGGTGGGCGGTCTGCACTGGCGGCCCTGGCGCTCGAGTCGCTGGAGTTCAGGAATGTTTATTCGATTGCCGGCGGGATGAAGTCCCGTCCCTGATTTTGGCGGTCCGTAACAGCGGCGCCATGGCCACGAATGCCATGGACAGCGCCAGCGCAAAATCCCATTCCAGGGCGTTTTCCACGCGATCCAGGAAATCAGGATCGTCAATCAGCTTGCGCTTGAGCGCGGAGGCCACGCCCAGCGCCCAGGTCAATCCCACCACGCCGGCATAGCCGCTGACGTAATGGATCAACCGGCCCCCGACGATTTCCCGCCGACGCTTCCAGACTACGGAAAGCAGCCAGAGTTGCGCCAGGCCGGTCAGCCCGAAGTAAAACACAACGCCATAGCGTCGCATCCACTTGTAGAGTTCGCCTTCGGTGCCCAGCGCCGCTGCGTAAACCAGTGAAAAGCAGGCGCCGATCAGGCCCAGCCAAACGATGGTTCGGATGTTGCGCCTGGTGTCGCCAGGGTCCTGGACGTGGACACCCAGCCACCGGCCAACCTGCCGCCAGCACAATGCCATGGCGATGGCGCCGGGCAGGGCGAGCACCTTGAACAGCCATAGGCCCGGCCCGGTTCGCACGCCACGGCTGACCGACATGCATCCATCCCAGTAGGGAAAGCACCCCTCCAGCCCCGCCTGGATGTTGACGAGGAAGGCCAGGTTGGCCGCCAGCACCGGCAGTGCGCCGGCCAGTACCGCCAGCAACCATGCCGGAATGCGAAGCCCGGTCATTTGCCGATGCAGAAACTGGCGAAGATCGCGCCGAGCAGATCGTCGGGCAGGTACTCCCCCGTGATTTCTCCCAGCACCCGTTGCGCCAGCCTAAGTTCTTCCGCGAGGATCTCGGCCGAGCCGGTCTCGACCAGTTGCGCCCCACCCATCCGGACGTGCCCCAGTGTCCGTCGCAGGGCGTCCAGGTGCCGGTTGCGCGCGGAAAAACTCCCGGCCTGGCTGGCCGACAAGCCGGCAGTTTCACGAATGGTCGATGCGAGCAGGTCGAGTCCTTCACCGGTCCGGGCCGACAGGTAAACATCACTTCCTTCGACCCGGGCGTCCTGGCCCTGGATGTCGATCTTGTTGTGAATCTTCAGGCAGGGAACGCCTCCGGGAACCTCTTTCTCGAGCGCCTCCTGCGAAGCCGCGGATTGTTCGGGATCCAGCACCAGCAGGGCCATGTCCGCCGTGCCGAGCGCCGCGCGGGCGCGTCGCACCCCCTCGGCCTCGACCCGGTCGCCGGATTCGCGGATGCCCGCCGTGTCCGCGACATGCACCGGCAGTCCTTCCATCGAAATGGTTTCCCTCAACACGTCCCTGGTGGTTCCCGGGATGTCCGTCACGATGGCGGTCTCCGTGCCGGACAATGCGTTGAGCAAACTTGACTTGCCGGCGTTCGGCAGGCCGATGATGGCGACGGTGATTCCGTCCCTGAGCAGGCGTCCCTGGTGGGCTTGCTCAAGTAATGCCCCCAGCGATGCATCGAGCCCGGAAAGACGTTCCCGGACATCGCTTTCCCCGATGAAATCAATCTCCTCTTCCGGGAAATCCAGCGCCGCTTCCACGAATACGCGCAGGGAGGTGAGGCGGGACTGAATCTGGTTGACGAGTTCGGAGAACACACCCTCGAGCGATCGCTGTGCAGCCCTGGCAGAAGCCGCGGAACCCGACTCGATCAGGTCGGCGATGGCCTCCGCCTGGGCCAGGTCGAGCTTGTCGTTGAGATAGGCGCGTTCCAGGAATTCACCGGCGCGGGCCGGCCGCACGCCCAGTTCCATGATTCTTTTCGAAAGCAGTTGCTGCACCACCGGCCCGCCATGTCCCTGTAGTTCCAGCACGTCCTCACCGGTGAACGAGGCCGGGCCTGGAAACACCAGCGCGATCCCTGAATCGATGGCCTCGCCATCGGAATCCAGGAACCGGTGGAGTCCGGCATAACGGGGACGGGGCACCTCGCCCAATATTTCCCTGGCAACCCGGGTGACGTCCCGCCCGGAAATCCGGATGACGCCGATGCCGCCGAACCCTGGCGGCGTGGCAATCGCGAAGATGGTGTCCGGTGTCCGGCCCGTCTTTGCGGAGGTCATATCACGCTCCTGTCCGGTCTCGGTGCGACCGGACCAGCATAACCCAGGCGGTGACCCGTATCAGTCTGTCGCGTCAGTCCGCCGCGGCAATCTTTCTCGTGATGTACCACTGCTGGGCCAACGACAGGCCGGCGTTGGTCGCCCAGTACAGGACGAGACCCGCGGGGAAGAAGGCGAACATGACCGAAAACACCACGGGCATGGCGTTCATCATCTTGCGCTGCATGGGATCCATGCCCGCGGTCGGAGTCAGGCGCTGGGTCATGATCATGAAAAAGGCGTTCAGCGCCGGCAGGATGAACCAGGGATCGCGCACCGAGAGGTTGGTGATCCAGCCGAAGAACGGCGCCTGGCGCAATTCCACGGATTCCAGCAATACCCAGTACAGTGCGATGAAGATCGGGATCTGCACGAGAATGGGCAAACACCCGCCCAGCGGGTTCACTTTCTCGGTCTTGTACAGCTCCATCATGGCCTGGCTCATGCGCTGACGGTCGTCGCCGTACCGTTCCTTCAGCTGCTCGATGCGCGGCTGCAGCTTGCGCATGCGCGCCATCGACTTGTACTGCGCCTCGGTGAGCTTGAAGAACGCTGCCTTGATCAGGACCGTCAACAGCACGATGGCCCAACCCCAGTTGCCGATGAACTTGTGGATGCTCGAAAGCAGCCAGAACAGGGGCTTGGAGAAGACCGTGAAAATCCCGTAGTTGACGGTGTGCTGCAGTCCGGGTGCGATGTCGGGGAGTTCATCCTGCAGCTTGGGGCCCACGTACAGCGTGCTGTTGAACTCGTGGGTGCCCCCGTTCGCTACCTGGACCGGGGGCGCGACGGCGCGCGCGATCGCCCGCGGCAGGCCGGTCGGGGTGAACACCTGGGTGGAGTATTCGTTGGACTCGCCCGACGGGGGAATCCACGCAGAGAAGAAATAGTGCTGGATCATGGACAGCCAGCCGTCCGCGAAATTCTTCTGGAAAGGCTCGCTCGCGACATCCTCGAACTTGATCTTCTCGAACTTGTCGGCCGGGCTGTAGAAACCGATGCCGTAAAAGCTGTAACGGCCAGGGTTGGTGAATGACGCCTTTTCCTCGTCGTAGGGCAGAACCCTTTGCAGTTGATCGTAGCGGCTGCCAACCCACGCCTCGCCGCTGCCGTTTTCCAGCGTGTGCCGCACGCCGATGTCGTAGCGGCCGCGCTTGAAGATATAGGTCTTGGTCACGGTGACACCACCGGGATCCCGCCAGGTCAGTGGTACCCGTAATTCCTCGGCGCCCGGAGATAATTCGTAATCCATGGATCCCGCGCGATACGCGGTGGTGTGATTCGGCGCGGACTGCCTGCTCAACAGGCCGGATTGCGCGATATAGAGGTTCTCGCCGCTGCGATTGAACAGCGTGACCTTGTCCTGCGGGGTTTCCTGTGTCACCGGGTAACCGAGCAGGCGGGCGGACACGACCGTACCACCCACCGGGTCGATACCGATCTCGAGTACATCGGTGGTCACCGTGATGACCGGTGTTTCGCCGCGCATCACCGGTTGCTTGTCCGCGACGACCGGCTCCGCTGGCGCCTGCATGCTGGGCAGGTCACCGGGTTGCACATCATCAGATGCACTGGCAGGTACATTGGCCGGCAGATCGGCTGGAATGTCGTTGGCCAGGGGGACGTCGGCGTCACTGACCGTGCCGGTGGACTGGGGCTGGCGCGGCTGCGGTTGCGGTCCGTAGTCCTTTTGCCACTCGACCCACAGCAGGTAACCGAGAAAGATCAGCGTGACGAATAACACCGGGCGAAAATTGGCCATCAGTTTCGTATCCCGTTCAGTGGTTCTCTTTCAATTGATCGAATCGTTCGATTTTTCGCCAGTGGCCCTGCAATGATTCGAACAGGGCCTTGTTGCATATGGTGGCTGCCTGGCCGGACGGCAAGACCACGATATCGTGGCCGCGATCCGTACCCAGTCGGTCCTGGTGCTCGCGAAAGCTCTCGCGAATGACCCGCTTGATGCGGTTGCGTCCGGCGGCGCGCCTGCACACCTTTCTCGAAACCGCCATGCCCAGGCGACTGTAGCCCTTTTCGTTGACACGGCTAAGCACCCGGAAGCACCGGTCCCTGGATACACTGGGGCGGGCGAAAACGAATCGGAAATCGGCCGGGGTCTTCAACCTGGCCCTGGAGGGAAATTTCATCGATGCCCCTGCCAATTGCAAGCTGACCAGGGACATCCGCTGCCGTTGCTCAGCAGGCTTTGGTCGGACCCTGGATCAGGCTGACAGGCGCTTGCGCCCCTTGGCGCGCCGCGCGTTGATGATGGCCCTGCCACTGCGGGTCGCCATGCGGGCACGGAAACCGTGCCGGCGAGCGCGCTTCAGTCGGCTTGGCTGGAAAGTACGCTTCATGTCTGTGCTCTCAACCTGCTGGAAAAAAAACCGCCCGTAATCATAAAGGCGGTCCACGCAAGAGGCGAATGGTATCCCTTTCCCGTGCTTCGATCAAGAATTTCAACGCTTTTAAGGCACTTCTCCAGCGCTGCCTTCCATGATGCTGGCGAAGTTATCCACAGGGGGTTAGACTTACCGGGCGTCTCGTCCTATCCATGAACAAGCAAGCGCAGGACGTTGGTCCGCCCAGTTCGCGGCTGCCTGTCGGCCGCGAAAAAGAACATAGAGATTACCGGCTTCCCGAAAGAATGTCCCAAAGTATCTGGCAACGTTGTCTCACGCACCTGGAAAGGGAACTCCCGGCTGAAGACGTCAACACGTGGATCCGACCCTTGCAGGCCATCACCGCCAAGGGCAAGACCCGCCTGCTGGCGCCCAACACCTACATTCGCGATCACATATCCCGCCACTACCTCGAAAGGATCCGGGATATCTTCGAACATCTCGGCGAATCCCGGGACTCGGCGGTCATCGAGGTTGGGACAAGTGACGAAGGCAAGGGAAAGGGTAAAGGCAGGGGCGCTAAAGCCCGGCCCATTTCCGAATCCGGACTGGATAACCGTTACCGCTTCGACAATTTCGTCAGGGGTAAATCGAATGAACTGGGCTTCGCGGCCGCCCAACAGGTCGCACAGAAGCCTGGAGCTGCGTACAACCCCCTGCTGCTCTATGGTGGCACCGGACTGGGCAAGACCCATTTGCTGCACGCGGCGGGCATCCTGATCCGCGAACAGAATCCGTCCGCAAAGGTTCTCTACCTGCACTCGGAACGCTTCGTCTCGGAAATGATCCAGTCCCTGCGCCGGGGCTCGATCGAATCGTTCAAGACACACTACCGAACGGCCGAGGCGCTGTTGATCGACGATATCCAGTTTTTTGCCGGCAAGGAACGCACCCAGGAGGAGTTCTTCCATACCTTCAAC
>JABAHR010001826.1_pt2 | contig 14608 bp, 13 predicted proteins | sample 7062101 | NCBI WGS metagenome assembly JABAHR01 (sample SAMN14534553, study PRJNA622989) | marine sediment metagenome | biome: marine biome [ENVO:00000428]; feature: marine pelagic biome [ENVO:01000023]; material: deep marine sediment [ENVO:00002113] | place: India: Gulf of Kutch | collected... | reverse complement strand
CTGCCGGCGGAACGACAGGGCGATTTCTGCGGCTATGCGCTCGAGTACGGCTTGCTGTGTACCGATGGCCAGGGTAACTGGACGACCGTACGCCAGTATGACAGGCCGGCCCTGCTCCTGCTGGGTGTGCCCGGCGCGGACAGGGTGCCGGTATTGCTCCGGCAGCTCGACGGGGATGCGGTGGAACTGGTGATCAACAATGCAACCTACCGTACCACCACCGCCGGGGTGGAACCGTTCTGGTACGGTGAATACACGCTGCTGCTGCAGGCCCCGCCNNGAAAATGGGTGACCGGGCACCGGATGTTGTGTGGTTGCGCAGGCAACTGGAGGCTGTACAGGGCGTGAAACTGCTGACTGAAGACCGGCAGCTGTTCGATTACGGGCTGCACGAACAGGTGCTGGAATTCCAGCGCAGCCACGGGCTGACAGCGGACGGGGTGGTTGGCAACAATACGCTGATTCACCTCAACACCAGCGCTGCCCGCGAGGGTGTCCCGCTGTTGCAGACGCCTGTCACGGAGTAGCCATGTCCTACATCCTGGATGCGCTGAAAAAGGCCGACCGGGTGCGTACCCGGGGCGAAGTGCCGGACCTGGAGTCGGCGCACTGGGGAGTACGCCGCCAGGCACGTTCACAGCGCTGGGTGTGGGTCCTGGCAGCACTGCTGGTGGCCAATGCGGCGATACTGGTGATCCTGCTCGGCAGGGATGGGCCGGCCGAACGGGTTGCCGATGCCGAACCGGCGCGCGCCGCTCCGCCACGGGAAGCGGTACCGGCGCCCGTTCCTGTCGCCAGGCCGCCGGCACCGCCGAAGCCGGCACCACAGCCGGCACCGCCGAAGCCGGCAGCGCAGCCGGCCAGCCCGGAATCACCGGCGCTCCAGACTGCGGCCAGGCCTGCTGCCACCCTGCGCCCCAAGGTCGCGGTACAGCCCCATGTTGCGCCGAAACCGGCTGCAGAGACCGCAACACCGGTGGCGAGGCCGCGGGTGCAGCACGCGCAGCAACCGCTTACGGAAACGGCGGTGGCGCAGGCAAGCTCCGTCCCGGATTGGGGCGAGTTGCCGCTCGAGTTCCGCAGCCAGTTCACCCTGCCGCGTGTCGATGTCCACGTGTACTCGGAGCAGCCGCAGCGCCGCTTTATCCTGGTTGAACTGAAGAAGTACCGCGAGGGGGATACGCTGGCAAGCGGTGCGGTGCTGGAGGAGATCCGGCCCGACAGCATCGAGTTGTCTTACCAGGGCACCCGTTTCCGGGTCGCCCGCTGAGCCGCATCGGTTCCCGCGGGTGTTACAAGCGGCCGCTGGTGCCGGCCACGCCGCTGTCGAGTTCCTCCGGCGTGGCATCCCGGATGCCCTGTATTTCCACCTCGAACACCAGCGTCTGGCCGGCGAGCGGATGGTTGCCGTCGAGATAGGCAACACCGTCCCTGATGTCGGTGACCGTAAACAGCACTTCGTTGCCGTCCTCGTCGCTGCCGACAATCTTCCCGCCGGTCTCGACGGTTTCCCCTGCGGGTAACTCTTCCAGCGGTACCTGGTACAGCAGGTCGACATTACGCTTGCCGAAGGCATCGTCCGGCAGCAGGCGGGCGCGCACAATATCGCCAACAGCATGGTGCTCCAGTTCCAGCTCCAGCCTGGGCGGGATGGCGCCGCTGCCATGCAGGTAGGTGACGGGCTTGCCCCCGGCCTCGCGTACCACCACGCCATCGGCATTGGTCAGCGAGTATTGCATGGTGACGACCTTGTTTCGGGTAACTGTCTGATTGTTTTCCATTAAAAAATCCGGACGCGGCCCGGCAGGAGGCAGGTCCATTATACGGGAGCAGGGGGCGCACGCGAACTTGTCAGCGCTTTGCCTGTCACATGGTTAACAGCATGCAATACTGGGCAGGCAATACGGCATGAAGCAGGCAAAATTTTCCATCGGGCAGTGCATCCTGCACCGCCTGTTTGATTACCGGGGCGTGGTCGTGGATGTCGATCCGGAGTTCCTGGGTACGGATGAGTGGTACGAACAGGTTGCCACGAGCCGGCCGCCCAGGGATGAACCCTGGTACCATGTACTGGTGCACGACAGCGGACACGAAACCTATGTGGCGGAGCGCAACCTGATGCAGGATGACAGCAATGAGCCGGTCAATCACCCCCTGCTGCATGAGTTTCTGAACGGTTTCGAGCACGGCCACTACCAGCCTAACCGCTACATCAACTAGCGGGAACCGGGTGCAGGAGAGCCGCTGTTGCGGCCATGCTGCCTGGGCCCGCAATCGAACCGGGGAGCAGACGATAACGATGATCGCTGCCATTCGCGACCTGCTGAAAAAACACCTCGCCACCGGCGCCCCCGAACAGGCCGCTACGGAACAGTCATTGCAGCTGGCCATTGCTGCACTGTTGATGGAGGTTGCCGGCGCGGATGATCACGTCAGCGATGACGAGCGCCAGGCGATACAGCGCATCATCTCCGATGTATTCGGGTTTACGGCCGAGCAGGCGGCACGGCTCTCGCACGAGGCGGAACGCTATTCCGATGACGTGGCCAGCCTGTATCCGTTTACGCGCATGCTGAACAGCGAATGCAGCCTGGAAGAGCGTATAGAGCTGGTGCGGCGGTTATGGGAGGTGGCATTCGTGGACGGCCATATCGATGACCATGAAGAACACCTGGTGAGGAAGGTGGCTGACCTGCTGTACGTGCCTCACAGCCAGTTTATTCGCGGCAAACTGCACCACCTCGATGCAGGTTGACCCGCAAGGGAATCTGAAAAAGGGGCTGCATTGCAGCCCCTTTTTGTTTCAGACCATGTCTTTCAGGTTCTTCAGTGCCAGTACCTTGACCACGTTGCGTGCCGGCTTGGCCTTGAACATCATCTCTTCACCGGTGAACGGGTTGATGCCCTTGCGTGCCTTGGTGGCAGGCTTGCGGACGACCTTGACCTTCATCAGGCCGGGGACGGTGTAGACGCCCGGACCACGTTTCAGGTCACGTTTCATGAGCATTGCGAGACTGTCGAATACCGCGCCAACGTCTTTCTTGGCGAGTCCGGTCTTGTCAGCGATATAGTTCAGCGTTTCAGACTTGGTGGTTGGTCTTGCAGCCTTTCCGGCTGTCTTCTTCTTGGCCGTCGCTTTCTTTTTTGCCATTCGAAGTAGCTCCTAGTTGGATGAGAGATTAAACAGCACGCGTAAGATAGCACATAAAATAAAATGTGAAAGTGTTTTTAGCGCGGGAAACGCCTTTTTTTGCAGTATTTGCTGGCTCACGCGTGGCGGAGGAAACGTGCAGTGAGTCACCGCTGCACATGCTGCCAGTATCAGCCGAGGCGAGGTGCTGCGTATCTGCAAGCAGACGGCCGCGTACACCGCTACTGCCCGCAACGGCGCCCGGCAACCGGCCGCCTTGCGCCTGTTCCGGGGAGTGTTCCGCGGCGTCTGTCTAACTGCATGAAAAAACAAGGTTATGTGACGCAATTCACAAAACCGGTGAAAGAAACCCGCGCAGCTGCCGACAGACATGTCAGGGGGAAAAACAGGTTCGGGGCGGCATTTGCGGTACTGCATTGCTGTACCTGTCCATACCAGCCACAACCCGTGATGCTATCTAAATTACGGGCATATCCAGCCGATAAGCTTGAAGTATCCTGCCACGCCGGGTCCCTCCGGTGCGGACAACACTGGCGGATTGCAAGAACTGACCCGAGCGGATATGCGCGCAGCGAAAAAGACCGTTGAAAACAGGAAAGTGCTCCAGGACCTCGTTCCCCTGAACGCGGTGTCCAGCGAGCGTTTCGATGCGCTGTTAGATAAGATTGTCATCGAGGAGGTCCGTTCGGGCCGCTACCTGTTCCGCAAGGGGGACAGGGATAACCAGACCATCTTCCTGCTGTCCGGCAAGGTCAACCTGATGGACGGTTTCCGCAAGGTAAGCAGCGAAATCGAGGCGGGAACCGAAGCCAGTCGCCACCCCGTTGCACCCATGCAGCCGCGCGCCGTTTCCGCGCGCGTGGTCAACAAGGCCGTGATCGCGCGCATTGACTCCAGTTTGCTCGACGCCTTCCTGAGCTGGGATCACTCCAGCAGCGCCGAGGCCGTCGAAATCGAGGCGGAGGAAGATGGCGACTGGATGACCCGCCTGCTGCAGTCCGAGACATTCAGCAGGCTGCCTCCGGCCAAACTGCAGGCCCTGTTGATGAGGATGCAGCCCGTTGCGCTCAAGAGGGGCGATGACGTGATAGTCGAGGGCGAGGAAGGCGACTATTTCTATACCATACACGAGGGGCGCTGCCTGGTTACGCGCCTGGACGTGGCGAGCGGCGAACAGCAACGGCTGGCAGAACTCGGTGATGGCGACATGTTCGGCGAGGATGCACTGGTCTCGAACAACCCCCGCAATGCCACGGTGACCATGTTGACGGACGGGTTGCTGATGCGCCTGGCCAAGCAGGATTTTATCGACCTGCTGAAAACACAGCTGGTCAGGCACGTTGCCTACAGGGAGGCGGAGCAACTGGCCCGCGAGGGGGCAATCTGGGTAGATGTCCGCTCACCGGAAGAGTATGCACAGGGATCCATTGCGGGCAGCGTCAACCTGCCGTTCACCACGCTTCGTAATGATATACAGGAGCTGGTATTCAACACCCGCTACATTATCTGCTGCGACAACGGCAGCCGCAGCGAATCCGCCGCCTTTGTGCTCAGCCAGAGGGGCTTTGATGTCTGCGTGTTACAGGGCGGTATCGACAAGCTGACCCTGGCGGAGACCGCGTTTGAAGCAGAGCCGGAGGTCCCGGCACAGAGCGCTGACATCGTGGAGCTGCCGGCGGTGCCCCGGGATGAGGAGACGACCGCGACGGTAGCCGCCGACCTGCTGGTGCGCCTGCAGGCCGATTATGACGAACTGCGCAGTCGCCACGAGGCGCTGCTGGCAGAACAGCAGCAGCGCTGCGAGGCGGAGGCCGGCCTTGAGCAGCAGGTCGAGCAGCTGCGTGCCGAGCTTGGCGATTCCGCGCAGCAGATCGAGGCGTTCAACGACCGGGCCAGCATGCATGACGGGGAAAAGCAGTCGCTGCTGGACCGGTATGCAGACCTGCAAAAGCAGCACGACAGCCAGTTGCAGTCGCTGCAGCAGGAGCTGGAGACGGAGCGCAGCAGGGCGGATGCGCTGGCATCCCGGGTCGAGGCGGCGGCAGGCGAATTCGAAGCGCTGCATGATAAGGTGGCCGCCGGCGAGCAGGATGCGCAGGCAGAACTGCTGCGCATGCAGGACGAGCTGGCGAAGGCCAGGCGGCGTGTCAGCGAGCTTGAATCGGCAGTCGAGTCTTCCGATGCCGAGCGGCTGGCCCATCAGCAGGATTCGGAAACCGAAATCGAGAAAGGTCGCAGGAAACTGCAGACCCTGGAGTCTCAGCTCGAGACGGCCCGCGCCGATGCCGAACAGCTTTCGGCAGAACTGGCGGCAGTAGCGAAGGAAAGACAGCAGCTGGCCGACGAGGTCAGGACGCTGGGCCGGGAAATGGAGACCCTGCAGTCGGTAGCCACGGCCACGAGCGGAAAACTGGCCGACGAAGGCGAGGCAACGGCCGCCTTGCGTATCCAGAACGACGCCCTGACCCGGCAGGTCGGGCAATTGCAGGAACAGCTGAACGAACGCCAGTCCCAGCTTGACAGCAGCAGGGAAGAGCACACTGCCCGCATCAGCGAGCTGCAGCAACAGCTGGAACACCAGCTCGGCGACAGCGAGCAGCGCCAGGGCGATATGGATGCCCTGCAGGAAGCGCTTGATGCAGCGCAGCAGGATGTCAGCCGCCTGTCGGATGACCTTGCAGCAGTCACGGGTGAGCGCGAGGGTCTGGCGCGAGATGTTGAAAAACTGAACGGGAAGCTGGAGGAGCTGCATGCCTCTGCAGCGGAAGCCAGCGGAGAACTGGCCAGGGAAAGCGAGGTTGTCGCCAGCCTGCAGGCACGAAACGAGGAGCTTTGTCAGCAGACCGGGCAGCTGCAGTCCGCGCTCACCGAGCGCGAGCAGACACTTGAAAGCAATGCGCAGGCTCACGAGCAACGCCAGCAGGAGCTGCAGCAACAGGTCGAGCAGCTGCAGCGCGAGCTGGGCGAGCAGCAGGCGCTGCTGGAAGACAGCAGGACGGATCATGAAAACGCCCGAAGTGACCTGACTCAGCAGCTGGCACGGTTACAGGAACAGCTTGCCGAGCGCGAATCGCGGCTGGAGCGCAATGCAAACGAGCATGAAGCGGGCCGGCAGCAACTGCAGGCACAGCTTGAACAGCTGGAAGCCGAGCTGGCGGAGCGCCGGGCCGAGCAGGAAAGCAATGCAACGGAGCATGCAAGCAGGGAACGGGGTCTGCAGCAGCAGCTGGAGAAGCTGCAGGAACAACTGGCGGAACAGCAGGCGAAGCTGCAAGACAGCATCGCATCCTTGGAGGACAGGGAGCAGGACCTGCAGCAGCAGCTGCAACAGCTGGAGTCGGAACTTGCCGAGCGCGACACGCAGCTGGACAGCAGTACCGAGGAATACCGGCAGTCGCAGTCTGCAATCGAAAAGCTGAACGAAGAAATCAGCCGGCTGCGCAGGGATGTCGCCGACAAGGACAGCGAGTACCACTCGCAACTCAAGCGTGCCGAAACCCTGCAGGGTGAGCGCAAGGCCGCGGCCGCGGTTTATTCAAAACAGCAGGCGGAATGGGAGGACCTGCGCAAGGGGCTGCAGGTACAGCTGAACGAGGAGCAGGAGAAGAGCAGCAGCCTGCACGAGCAAGTCGGGCAGCTTGGCTCTGCACTGGAAGAGGCCAGGCAGGAGTTCGAGCAGCAGCTGCAGCAGCAGACCCGCAGCGCTGCGGAACAGCAGGAACGGCAGGAACAGCGCATTGCCGAGCTGGAACAGTCTGTGTCCAGCTCTGATGAAGAACTGCAGCAGCTCCGGCAGCAACACGAGTCCCTGCAGCAGCAGGCTGATGATGCCGCAGGCGAGAGGGACAGCCTGGAGCAGGAGGCCGGTGCACTGAAACAGCAGCTGGCCGCTGTAGCGGAAACTTCCGGACAGGAAATCACCTCCCTGCAGGAGCAGCTTGCATCACTTTCCGAATCCTCCGGGCAGCAGATTGCCGGCCTGGAGGGGCAGCTGGAAAAAACCCGGCAATCCCTGTCACGCCGGGAACAGGAAATATCGGACAAGAATGCGCAGATCGACGCATCGCGCATCGAGATCAGCCAGCATGAAGTCGACAAGACCGTGCTCGGGCAGGAACTGGAGCTGGTGCGCAAGCAGCTGCAGGAATCAAGACAGTCACAGGAACAGCATGAAGCAAGGGGGAGGCAGCTTGAACACGAGCTGCAGGATGCGCAGCGCAAGGCGCGTGATGAGCTGGCGCGCAAGAATGAAAATGAAAAGGAGCTGCGTGCACAGATAGAGGAACAGCGCAGCAAGCTTGAACAGCTGACCTCCGAGTACGAGAAGGCGAGGGCGGAAGCCCGGGACAATATCGACTACCTGCGCGACGAGCTGCATGCAGAGCGTGATGCGCGCGACAAGGAACGTGTCGAGATGGCGACCCGGCAGCGCGAGCTCAGGGAACAGCTGGCCTTGATGGGCGGTAGCCATGAGGGTCATGCCGGTGATCATGCAGGCGCCATGGAGGAGGCCATCGAGGCCGTGCGTGCCGAGGAGCGCAGTCGCCTGCAGGACGTACTCGAAGAGCATGCTGCTGCGGAAGAACATCTGGCCAGGCTGCAGGCTGAACTGCAGCAGGCACACGAGGAACTGGCCGAACAGCACCGTGCGGACAAGAATCGCCGCCAGCAGGAGAAGGAGCTGATCGCGGAGCATGCGCAGCAGGCCGAGGCAGCCATTGCACAACTGCAGGGTCAGTTACGGCAGCTCACGGAGGAGCGTGACGGGGCACTCCAGGAGCAGCAGGAACTGCATGAGAAGATGGAAGTCCTGCGTGGCGAGGTCGAGGAGGCACGCGAGAAGGCAAGCGAAGCCGGCCAGCACCAGGGCGAAGACCCGGTGCAGTTGCGCGAGCAGCTCGAGGAGACCCGCCGCAACGTAGAGATAGCGGTACGGCTGCGCGCGGAGGCCGAGGCGGCACGCGACCGGCTGCTGGAAGAACGTGGACGCCTGCTGGCGCAAATAGAAATCGAAGCTGATGGCGCTGCGCCCGCCGCAGTGGCCGATATGCCGGCTGCCGATGCCACACCCAGGCAGGCCCCCGCTGCACAGCAGGCTGCAAGGCCCGGGCAGGCGGAGCAGGAGGCGCCGGCCCGTGGCAGTCGTCTGCCACGCTGGTCAGTGTCCGTGATAGGACTGGCCGCGCTCGCTATCATTGCCGTGGTCGGCTGGCTGCTGATGGATATGCAGCTGCAGGTGGAGGATACGGAAACCGCGGACGCCGGCCCGGTGGTGGCTACAGCCGCACCCGAGGTATTGCCGGCGGATGCGCAGGCAGAAGACAAGGGAGCGACCGATGCTGCGCCTGCAGGGCAGACGCAGCCGGCACCGATCGTGCGTGAGCAGGCACCGGCGGAGCCCAGCAAGCCCGCGCCTGCAAAGCAGGAGAAAGCGCAACCGGCGCCTGCCGGGGAGCAGAAACCAGCGGCTGCAGAAACAAAAACGGCAGAGCCCAGCCCTGTGTTGCGTACCTACAGCGACAGCCTCAAGGGCGGCGGCCGGGGGCCCGTGATGGTCAGCCTGGCAGCGGCTTCCTACCAGATGGGCAGCACCGGCGGTTCGATGAATTCCTCGGAGGTGCCGCGGCACGAAGTGCAGCTGCCGGCCTTCTCGATCAGCAAGCACGAGGTGACATTCGCCGAGTATGACCGCTTTGCAGGCGCCACCGGCAAACGCCGCCCGAAAGACGAGGGCTGGGGGCGCAAGAACCGGCCGGTAATCAATGTCTCCTGGGAGGATGCACAGGCCTACGTGAAATGGCTGTCTGCCCAGACCGGCAAGACCTACCGTTTGCCAAGCGAGGCGCAGTGGGAATACGCCGCGCGCGCCGGCAGCGAGGGCAGTTACTGGTGGAGCGGCGTACATGAAGACACACCGGCGAACTGTTTCAACTGCGGCAGCGAGTGGGACGGTGCGCGCACGGCGCCGGTGGGGCAGTTCGCTGCCAATGCCTTTGGCCTGCATGACATGACAGGCAATGTGCAGGAATGGACGGAAGACTGTTACAACAGCAACTACAAGGGCGCGCCGGCAGACGGCAGCGCCTGGGTCACGCCGCTGTGCGAAATGCGGGTCATACGCGGCGGTGCCTACTCCAGCCCGCAGGATTCGCTGCGCACCACCAAGCGCACCCGCATGGAGACGGAAACCCGGCTGGACAACCTGGGTTTCCGTGTCGTGCGCGTCGACTGACAGTCCCCGCAGCCTCCCTGCTGCAGCACGGTTCCGGTTGACAACAGCCCGCCCGCCCGTAGTCTGCGGGCATGGCTGATGAGCAACAGACCAGACTATGCCGGCTCGAGGATCTCGGGGAGGGAGCGAGCCTCGGCCTGACGGCAAACTGCGGCGGCAGGCTGCTTGACATCTTCGTGCTGCGCAAGCACGGCGCGGTGTATGCCTATCACAACAGCTGTCCACACACCGGCGCCCCCCTGGACTGGGTACCGAACCGTTTTCTCAGCCTCGATGGCCGGCATATCCAGTGCGCCACGCACGCTGCACTGTTCCGGATCGAGGATGGTTTCTGTGTTGCCGGCCCGTGCAGTGGCCAGTCGCTTACCCGTCTCGAGGTCGCCGTAGAGGACGGTCACGTCTGTCTGCGCGCAGGCGATGGCGCGGCCGGGCAGTCATGCTGAACGCCGCCACCGCGCTGTTCCCGCTCTGGGCGCTGGCCGGCACGGTGCTGGCTTACCTGTACCCGGCCTGGTTTGCCGATCTCAAGCCGGCCATCGTCCCGTTGCTCGGGCTGGTGATGTTCGGCATGGGCATGACGCTCAGCGGCGAGAGTTTCCTGCTGGTGCTGCGCCGTCCGCTCACGGTTTGCCTGGGGGTGGCGCTGCAGTTCCTGCTCATGCCGCTGGCCGGCTGGTTGCTGACCGTAGTGTTCCAGCTGCCGGTGCAACTGGCTGTGGGCGTGATCCTGGTGGGATGCAGCCCGGGCGGCACGGCATCGAATGTCATCTGCTACCTGGCGCGTGGTGACGTGGCGCTATCGATCACGCTGACCGCCGTGTCCACGCTGCTCGCCGTGCTGGCCACCCCCCTGCTGACACTGTTCTATGCCGGGCAGACGGTGCCGGTACCGGTGCTGGACATGCTGACGAGCATTCTCAAGATCATCATTCTGCCGGTAGCCGGAGGCGTGTTGCTGAATCATTTCCTGCATGCGCGGCTGGCGCCCCTGCAAAGGCTGTTTCCGGTCATTTCCGTTCTCGCCATCGTGCTGATCATAGCGATCATCGTGGCGCTCAATCATGCGCAGCTGGGACAGCTGGGTGCCGGGGTCGCGTGTGCCGTTATGCTGCACAACGGGCTGGGGTTGCTGGGGGGCTACTGGTTACCGTTCATGCTGGGAAGGGAGCAGCGGGAATGCCGCACGCTGGCCATCGAAACGGGTATGCAGAATTCGGGGCTGGCGGTGGCGCTCGCGGTGAAGTACTTCAGTGCCAGCGCTGCCTTGCCGGGTGCGTTGTTCAGCATCTGGCACAACCTGACCGGTTCGCTGGTGGCCGGCTACTGGAGCCGGCGTACGTCATAGTGGCTTTTGTCAGAGATCCCTGAGCAGACGCTGCAACAGCACCATGTAGGCATCCATGGGTGTGACCTGTTCCACATCCTGCGCCTCGCTGACCGTTTGCAGTGCCGGTGTGACGCAATTCCCGTCTGCAGGGTCTGCTACCTGTGTAACACCCTTGTTTTCAGAGAGTACCGTACCCGTGGCCAGGTCGTAGATGATCGCCATGATATGCCTCCAGTTGCAGCCTTACTATAGCTATCGGCATGGGGGCACATCAGTTGAGGCGCAAATCCGGGAAAGTGACGGTCGGCGGCTGGCGCCGGCCGGTAGCGGTCATTCCAGTTCGTCAATCGGGTTGATGTTGTCGTTCGGCGCGGTCAGTTCCAGGTCAACGCCGTAATCCTCGCGCTCGATGTCTAACGACCCGGACCAGTCTTCAGGCGGCTCGATGTTGACGATTTCCATCTCGTTCCACGAATCGAAGTCGATCTCCTCGACCGCACCGTCGTAATACTGGATTTCCAGGGTCGCTTCATCCTCGTCAAGCGCGACGATCTCGAAGCTGTCGCCGTTCATGGCCTGGTACCAGTCACCGATGCGTGGTGCATGACTCATCGTGCTATCTCCGCATGTCACTGCCGGCATCTGTGCGGCCGCCAGCCCGAGTCTCGCCGCTGTTTTTGCCGACAATCAGTTTATTTATAAGACTTGCCGGGCAGGTTGGCAAGTACCGTTGATCGCGGACTCGTTCAGCCCCGTGGCAGCTGGCGGCATGATTCATACCATGCTCTCCCGCTGTTGCTGCCCGGGGCACGCATGCAGCTTGCGGGACGTCTATAAGCGGCCTGATTCATAGGCGAATTTTCTGCCTGCGTGTCCCCGCACCGCCAGCACAAATGCCCGGGCCGGCTACCCCCCGTGATTAACACTTTGAAATCAAGTAATTGATTTTGACGGGCAGGGGGCACGCGGCACGGACAGGGTTGCGCAACCCGGGGGATAGCTGAAAATCCTATCCTGTTAGGGTAAAGTGCGCGTTTCGTTTCCGCCGGCCGGGCCTGTGCCCGGCCGTGAAAAATTCAGCGAGGACAACAGCATGGCCGATTACAAAATTGCACCATCCATCCTGTCAGCAGACTTTGCCCGGCTCGGAGAGGAAGTCACCAGCGTGCTGGATGCCGGCGCGGATATCGTGCACTTCGATGTCATGGACAATCATTATGTGCCGAACCTGACGATCGGCCCACTCGTGTGCGAGGCGCTGCGCAGTCACGGCGTGACGGCTGATATCGACGTACACCTGATGGTCAAGCCGGTGGACCGTATCATTCCCGATTTCGCCAAGGCCGGTGCAACCTGGATCACTTTTCACCCGGAGGGCAGTGAGCACATTGACCGTTCGCTGTCACTGGTGCGTGACTGCGGCTGCAAGTCCGGCCTGGTGTTCAACCCGGCCACGCCGCTGGACTACCTGAAGTACGTCATCGACAAGGTGGACATGGTGCTGCTGATGTCGGTCAACCCCGGTTTCGGCGGCCAGAGTTTCATCCCCTCGGCGCTCGACAAGCTGCGCGAGGCGCGCCGCATCATCGACGAGAGCGGTCATGACATCCGCCTGGAAATCGACGGCGGCGTGAAGGTCGACAATATCGGTGAAATCGCGGCCGCGGGTGCGGACACCTTTGTAGCCGGTTCGGCCATCTTCGGCACCGATGACTACAAGGCCACCATTGACGCGATGCGTGCCGAGATCGCAAAGGCCGTCGGCTGAGCATGAGCCCGGTACGCAGGCCCGAGATGATCCTGATCGACGTGGACGGTACGCTGGTCGACAGCGTGCCGGATCTTGCCTTTTGCGTCGATGCCATGATGGTGCAGCTCGGGCGCGAACCGCACGGCGAGGACGCCGTGCGCAACTGGGTCGGCAATGGCGTGGAACGCCTGGTGCGCCGGGCCCTGATCGGCAAACTCAACGGTGAACCGGACGAGGCCGATTTCGAGCGTGCCTATCCCGTTTTTCTTGACCTGTATGCAGACAACACCTGCCGGCGTTCCGGTCTGTATCCCGGCGTGCGCGAGGGTGTCGACCTGCTCAAGGCGGCAGGCTACAAGCTCGGTTGCGTGACCAACAAGGCGGCGCAGTTTACCGAACCGCTGCTGAAGGAACTCGGTGTATATGATGATTTCGCCATCGTGATCAGTGGCGACACCCTGCCGCAGAAAAAGCCGGATCCGGCCCCGCTGCTGCACGCCGCCAACTTCTTCGGCTGCAGGCCGGAGAATGCGCTGATGATCGGCGACTCGGTCAGTGATGTCGCCGCGGCGCGCGCGGCCGGCTTCCAGATCGTGTGCATGAGTTACGGCTACAATCACGGTGTCGATATCCGCGAGGCCGGGCCGGATGCGGTGATCGATTCGCTGGTGGAGATCCAGCCCCTGCTGGAGCAGGCAGCCTGACGGCCATGGATTTTTCCGCCCGTCCCTGATCCCAACGGTGGCCTGCATGACGCCCGAACAATTCAACACACTGGCTGATCAGGGCTTTAACCGGATCCCGCTGGCACGCGAGGTGCTCGCGGACCTCGATACGCCGCTCAGCACCTATCTCAAGCTGGCGGGCGGCCCCTATTCCTATTTATTCGAGTCGGTCCACGGCGGCGAGAAGTGGGGGCGCTATTCCATCATCGGCCTGCCCTGTTCCACGCTGCTGCGTATCGAAGGTCACGATATCAGCGTACTCGCTGACGGCAATGTCGTGGAAACCGCAACGGTCGATGACCCGCTGGCCTGGATAGACAGCTTCCAGTCCCGCTATCGGGCGCCCGAACTGCCGGGCCTGCCGCGCTTTACCGGCGGGCTGGTCGGTTATTTCGGGTACGACACGGTGCGCTTCATCGAACCCAGGCTGGCGGCCATCGACAAGCCGGACCTGCTGGGGTGTCCGGATATCCTGCTGATGGTGTCGGATGAAGTCCTGGTATTCGACAACCTGGCCGGTACCCTGCAGCTGATCGTGCATGTCGACCCGGCCACGGAGAATGCCTGGGAGGCGGGGCAGCGCCGGCTCGACGCGCTGGTCGGGCGCCTGCACGGCGGCGTTTCAGCCTATGAAGAAAGTGCGGATGTCTCGCAGCCGGTGGAGGAAACCGACTTTGTATCCGGTTTCACGCGCGCGGGGTTCGAGTCCGCGGTTAACCGCATCAAGGACTACATCGTGGAAGGCGACGCCATGCAGGTGGTGCTGTCGCAGCGCATGTCGATTCCCTTCGAGACCCGGCCGCTCAACCTGTACCGCGCGCTGCGCCAGCTCAATCCGTCGCCCTACATGTTTTTTCTCGACCTCGGTGATTTCCACATCGTGGGCTCGTCACCGGAGATCCTGGTGCACGTCGAGGACGGCATGGTCACCGTGCGGCCGATCGCCGGGACACGGCCGAGGGGCGGCGATGAGCGGGAAGACCAGGCAATGGAGGCCGACCTGCTGGCCGATCCCAAGGAACTGGCCGAGCACCTGATGCTGATCGACCTGGGGCGCAACGATGTCGGCCGGGTGAGCGAGACCGGCAGCGTCGAGCTGACCGAGAAGATGGTCATCGAGCGCTACTCCCACGTCATGCACATCGTCTCCAACGTAACCGGCCGTATCCGGCCGGGCCTGAGCGCCATCGATGTGCTGCGCGCCACCTTCCCGGCCGGGACGGTGAGCGGCGCGCCCAAGATCCGCGCCATGGAGATCATCGACGAGCTGGAGCCGGTCAAGCGCGGCGTGTATGCCGGGGCGGTCGGTTACCTGTCCTGGTCGGGGAACATGGATACGGCGATCGCGATCCGTACCGCCGTCATCCGGGACGGAACACTGCATATCCAGGCGGGTGCGGGTATCGTGGCCGACTCGGTGCCG
>JABAHR010003453.1_pt1 | contig 14610 bp, 7 predicted proteins | sample 7062101 | NCBI WGS metagenome assembly JABAHR01 (sample SAMN14534553, study PRJNA622989) | marine sediment metagenome | biome: marine biome [ENVO:00000428]; feature: marine pelagic biome [ENVO:01000023]; material: deep marine sediment [ENVO:00002113] | place: India: Gulf of Kutch | collected... | reverse complement strand
CATCGACAACATTTTCGAGATGGTGCTCGTGGCCGCGAAACGCGCCCGGCGTATCGCCCATGGCGCCGATCCCATGGTCGAACTCGAGAACGACAAGCCCACCGTCATCGCGCTGCGCGAGATCGCTGAAGGCCATGTCACCCCCGCCATCCTCGACGAGATCGATCAGCCGCCGGCGGACGACCTGATGCAGCCTCGCGAAGCGGACGACGACCTGCTGCCGATGCGCGGTATCTCCATCGGCGACTGACACGCTACCCGCGGCTTTTCGCGGGTATGATTGGCGTATGGATTACGCCGCCACCATATTGTCCAAACTGCCGGGCGCGCTGAAGCGCGATCACGGCATGCGGCTCCTGGTGGACACCCTGCAGACCTACCTGCCTGAGGAGCAGGTCGACGTGATCGTGCGCGCTTACGAGTTCGGAGCAGCGGCGCACGAGGGTCAGACCCGAAAGACCGGCGAGCCTTATATCTCGCACCCGGTCGCGGTCGCGCAATCCCTGGCTGAGATGTACCTCGATTCCGAGGCGATCATGGCCGCGATCCTTCACGACACGGTCGAGGATACGGAAGCGACGCTCGAACAGATCGAGCAGAGATTCGGCCACGAAGTCGCGCTGCTGGTCGACGGTGTCAGCAAGCTCGACCAGATCCAGTTCCGTTCGCGCGCCGAGGCCCAGGCCGAAAGCTTCCGCAAGATGATGCTCGCGATGATCGAGGACATCCGGGTCATCCTCGTCAAGCTCGCCGATCGCCTGCACAACATGAAGACGCTCGACGCGATGCCTGCCAGCAAGCGCAAGCGCATCGCTCGGGAAACCCTCGACATCTATGCGCCGATCGCCAACCGGCTCGGCATCAATCGCTTCAAGGTCGAACTCGAAGACCTCGGCTTCCGCTACCTGCACCCGTTGCGCTACCGGGTGCTGGAACGCGCGCTCAAGAAAAGCAAGGGCAGCCAGCGCCAGATCGTCAAGCGCATCTCCGACGAACTCGAGAAGACGCTGGCCGAAGAAGAGATCGAGGGGCAGGTCATCGGCCGCGAGAAACACCTCTACAGCATCTACAAGAAGATGGCCGAGAAGAAACGCATGCTCTCGGACATCGTCGACGTGTACGGTTTCCGAATCATCGTCGAAGACGTGAGCACTTGTTACACGGTGCTCGGTCTTGTGCACGGCCTCTACAAACCGGTGCCCGGGCGCTTCAAGGACTACATCGCCATACCGCGCATCAATGGTTACCAGTCGCTCCACACGACCCTGTTCGGGCCAAAGGGACAACCACTGGAAGTACAGATTCGCACCCGCCAGATGGACCGCGTCGCCGAGTCCGGTGTCGCATCCCACTGGCAGTACAAGGCCGAAGACAAGGAAGACGCAACACCGCAGCGGCGTGCGCGCCAGTGGCTCGCGAACCTCGCGGAGTTACAGAAGACAGGGACCTCCGAGGAGTTCCTCGAAAGCGTCAAGGTGGACCTGTTCCCGGACAAGATCTATGTATTCACGCCCAAGGGAGACATCATGCCGTTGCCCAAGGGCTCTACGACAGTCGACTTCGCCTACGCGGTGCATACCGATGTCGGCAACCGCTGCGTGGCCGCGAAAGTAGACCGCGGCCTGGTACCTCTGCGCACGGAGCTGCAAAACGGCGAAACCGTCGAGATCGTGACGAGCCGCGGCGCCAGGCCGAACCCGAACTGGCTCTCTTTCGTACGCACCGCGAAAGCGAGGACCGCGATCCGCAATCATATGAAGAAGATGCGCTCGACAGAGTCCATCGACCTCGGCAAACGCCTGCTCGACCGCGCGCTCAAGGATCTCGGCTCATCGCTGCGCAAGGTCGGCAAGGTGCGAACGAAGGCGGCATTGGAGGAACTCGGCCTGAACAACACCGCGGAACTGTTCGAACAGCTCGGGCTGGGCGAAAGGCTCGCGCCGCTGACGGCGCGGCTGCTGCTCGGCATTGACGGGGAAGGCAAGCCGCAGTCCAGTCACGCGAGCCTGACTATCGCGGGGACCGAAGGCATGGTCGTGAGCTATGCGAAATGCTGTTACCCGATACCGGGCGACGAGATCATGGGGTACATGAGCACCGGGCGCGGCATCGTGATCCACCGCAACACCTGCCGCAATCTTTCGAACTTTCGCAAGCACTCTGAGAAGTGGATCGCCTGCAACTGGGAGAAGGGCATCGATCGCGAGTTCGCAAGCCAGATCAAGGTCGAGACGATCAATAAGCCCGGCGTGCTCGCCGAAGTGGCGGCCACGATCGGCGACACCGGTTCCAACATCGAACAGGTCGAAGTAGTAGGAAGGCACGACGACTGTTCGGTCCTCTCTTTCCTCATCAAGGTAAAAGACCGCAACCACCTTGCGCGCATCCTGCGCGGCGTGCGCAACATGCAGAACGTCGTACGCGTTGCCCGCGACTGCGCCTGAACAACACGAAAGAAGTGCACTCATGACCAAAGCAACGATTCATACAGACGATGCGCCGGCCGCCATCGGCACCTATTCTCAGGCGGTGGACGTCAACGGTCTCGTCTTCCTGTCCGGCCAGATACCGCTCGACCCGGCAACCATGGAAGTCGTAGACGGCGATTTCGAAGCACGTGCACGCCGGGTTTTCGAGAACCTTGCGGCCGTCGCGGCGGCTGCGGGCGGCACCCTCGACGACGTCGTCAAGCTTACGGTTTTCCTCACGGACCTCGGTAATTTCGCAACCGTGAATACCGTGATGGAGGATTATTTCGAAGAGCCTTTCCCGGCCCGTGCAGCGGTCGGCGTTGCGTCGCTGCCGAAGGGCGTGGACGTCGAAGCGGATGCGATCCTGTTCCTGAACCGTCCGCTGTAGGTCTCATGCGGCACGCCGGCAACGCGCCCGTTTACTGCAAGGCACCGATCGCGGTCCGAGAACCGCTCCCGCGGTGACGGCTGCGCTGGATTCACCGCTGACGGCCCTGGCCGGCGTCGGGCCGGCGCTCGCGAAGAAACTCGAACGGCTGCATCTCCAACGCGTGGAGGACCTCCTGTTCCTGCTGCCGCTGCGCTACGAAGACCGCACGCAGCTCGTGAGGCTGGGAGCGCTCACCGCAGGCGAACGCTGCCTGGTAACGGGAGAAGTCCTGCTCGCCGAAACGACGTTTCGGGGCCGGCGCAACCTCCTCGTGCGGATCGGCGACGGCAGCGGCCAGCTTACGCTGCGTTTCTTTCATTTCTCGCGCAGCCAGCAAGCGCAGTTCCGGCTCGGCGCGCAGGTGACCTGCTTCGGCGAGGTGCGCAAGGGCCGCTCAGGCTTCGAGATGATCCATCCGGAATACCGCCTGCTGCGCGAAGGCCAGGACCCCGCGATCAACGATTCGCTGACGCCGATCTACCCGGCAACCGAGGGCGTGCAGCAAGGCCGGCTGCGCAACCTGACCGGGCAGGCAATGGAATCGATGCAGCGAACCCCCCCCGAGGAACTGCTGCCCGACGCTATACGCGCAGAACTCGCGATGCCGTCGCTCGCGGATGCCATCCGCTACCTGCATCGGCCGCCGCCCGATGCGGACGTTGGACTGATGATTGCGGGCCGTCACCCTTGCCAGCAGCGCCTGGCGTTCGAGGAGCTGCTCGCTCATTACCTCAGCCTTATGAAACTGCGCGCACTCGCCGATACGGAATCTGCACCCGCGCTCGGCGGCGGCCGGGAACAGGTCGACGCATTCATCGACACGCTGCCTTTCGAGCTGACGCGCGCGCAACAACGCGTAACACGGGAAATCCTGGGCGACATGGCGGCTGCGCATCCGATGATGCGCCTCATCCAGGGTGACGTCGGCTCGGGCAAGACGGTCGTCGCCGCCATCGCCTGCCTGAAGGCGATGGCTTGCGGGGTGCAGGCCGCGATCATGGCGCCGACGGAGCTACTCGCCGAACAGCACTGGCGCAGTTTCTCCGACTGGTTCCGGCCTATCGGCATCGAGCCGGCGTGGCTCGCCGGAAGCCAGAGAACGGTGGCACGCCGGGCAGCTCTCGCGGGAATCGCCAACGGCAGCGCACCTCTGGTCGTCGGCACGCACGCACTGTTCCAGGAAGGCGTCGATTTCGAGCGGCTCGGGCTGGTCGTCATCGACGAGCAGCACCGTTTCGGCGTGCACCAGCGCATGGCGCTGCGGGAAAAGGGCATCGGCGACAACGGCCATCCGCACCAGCTGGTCATGACGGCGACGCCGATTCCCCGCACCCTTGCCATGGCCGCGTACGCCGATCTCGACGTTTCCATCCTCGACGAACTCCCGCCCGGTCGGCAGCCCGTCACGACCGTCGCCGTGCCCGAAACGCGCCGCGAGGAAATCATCGAACGCGTGCGCGCCGCCTGCGCGACCGGGCAGCAGGCGTATTGGGTATGCCCGCTCATCGAGGAATCCGAGGCGCTTGATTACGAAGCGGCGGAGGCTAGTTACGAGATGCTGACAGCGTCGCTGCCGGAGCTGCGTGTCGGCCTGGTGCACGGCCGCATGCGCCCGGCGGAAAAGGAGCGCGGCATGCGTGCGTTCAAAGAAGGACTCATTCAGTTGCTGGTCGCGACGACCGTCATCGAGGTGGGCGTCGACGTCCCGAACGCAAGCCTTATGATCATCGAGAATGCGGAACGCATGGGGCTGTCGCAGCTGCACCAGTTGCGCGGGCGGGTCGGTCGGGGCGCGGCACAGAGCCACTGTGTGCTGGTGTACAAGCCGCCGCTCAGCAGTGCCGCGAAGACACGCCTCGCCGTGCTTCGTGATACCAACGACGGCTTCGTCGTTGCACAGCGCGACCTGGAACTGCGTGGCCCGGGCGAACTGCTCGGCACTCGCCAGACAGGGCTGCCCGACTATCGCATCGCCAACCTGGTTCGCGATGCGGAGCTGATGCCGAAGGTCCAGCGCGTCGCGCAGCGAATCACGCGACACACGCCTGCAACGAGCGCGGCGATCATACGCCGCTGGCTCGGCGATGCGGGACGGTACGGCAAGGTCTAGCGGCTAGGTGCGGCGCGCTGGTTCTGGTAATTTAGCCGCGATGAAATTCCCGGTCGGCAATTTCGCTCCCGATATCGTTTCCCAGCTTCGCAATTACGCCAAGCTGATGCGGCTGGACAGGCCCATCGGCATCTGGCTGTTGCTGTGGCCGACGCTCTGGGCGCTGTGGCTCGCCGGAGAAGGTCACCCGGACCCGGGCCTGTTCGTCGTGTTCGTTCTCGGCGTCGTCGTCATGCGTTCAGCGGGCTGCGTACTGAACGATTACGTCGACCGCAACATCGACCCTTACGTCGAACGCACCCGCACGCGTCCGATTGCTTCCGGTGCCGTGCTCCCCATGGAAGCGCTGACGCTGTTCGCGTCGCTCGGCTTCATCGCGGTCGGACTCGCGACCATGCTGAACCGGCCTGCGCAACTGCTTGCCGTGGTTGCTGCCGGGCTGACGATCGCATACCCGTTTTTCAAGCGCTTCGTGTCGATACCGCAGTTCATCCTCGGCGCCGCATTCGGCTGGACGGCGCCGATGGCATTCGCCGCGCACACCGGCGGCACGCCGCAACTGGCCTGGCTCGTATTCGGCGCGACCCTCGTCTGGGCCGTCATCTACGATACGTTCTACGCAATGGTGGATCGCGAGGACGACCGCAAGGTCGGCGTCAAATCGACGGCTTTGCTGTTCGGCGACATGGACCTGTTCGTAATAGCGGGCTTGCAGGTCGTGCTGATCATTGCACTAACCTTCATCGGCTTGCGCGCCGAACTCGGTCTTTGGTATTTCGGCTCGATCGTGGTCGCTGCGGGGTTGATGGCGTATCACCTCTGGCTCGCGCGCGACCGCCGGCCCGCGGGTTGCTTCGAAGCATTCCTGCACAATCGCCACATCGGCCTGGTGGTCTTCGTCGGTATCCTGCTGCACTACGTGTTCAATCCGTAGCGCGCTATCCTAGCCGCCGATGCAGTCACTGTGCCCGTCTGCCGCTACAACCAGTTACTGATCAGCAGGAACGCCGACCAGTAATACGGGTGCTGGAACCCCCCGTCCTCAGCGTCGAGCAGACTGACCTGGGCCCTGCGAAGCGCCTCCGCGCGAGTCAGTCCTGGATCCTGCAGCTCGGTGTAAAACCCCTCGATCAACCTGGCGGTAGCCGGGTCGCTGATCGACCACAGGCTGCCGAGCGCACTGCGCGCTCCTGCGTTTATCGCAACTCCGGCAAGCCCCAAAGCCGCCCGATCGTCGCCGATCGCCGTTTCGCAGGCGCTGAGCACCAGCAGTTCCAGCGGGGTCTCACGAAATTTGGTGCGCCCGATGTAGTTGCTGAGTTCGTTCATCGAGATGCGGCCGTCGTGGGTTAGCAGGAAACTTTTGTCCGGATCGCCCGTGAACACCCCGTGCGAGGCAATGTGAACGATGTCGAGTTCGCGGTCCTCCATGCCCTGGATGAAGCTGGTCGTGGTGAACCCGTCGTCCAGCAGCACCCGGCCGCCGAACAGGTTCTGGATCGCGTCCAGTTCGCCCGGCACGTACGGCAGCGGCGCCGCCCCGGCCACGCTCTCGCTGATACCGGCCAGCAACAGTCTCGGGTCCTCGCGGTCGAGCGGCTGCGGATCCGTAAGCGCAAGAATCGGTGTCACGGCAAGCGCGTACTTGCGGATCGCGAAATCCCGGCCATCGTGCAGGGCCGCCATCGGCACGCTGCGCAACTCGCCGCCAGGCACGAATACCAGCGTCGTAACTCCGGCGGATTCGAGATAGTCCTCGTAGGGCACAATCAGCCATTGGTACAGCTGCTGCGCGGGTTTGAGATACGCTTTCGAGGCAGGGCGCTGCAGTGCATGCCGGAACTGCCGGATCGTGTCGTTGAGCGCCGCTTCGCCCACCGGCACGGTGTAGCGATCGAGCCCGCTGGTCGTGGACACCAGCAGTTCGAGGCGGTCCGGGAAGAACACCGGGTAGATGATCGCTGCATCAGCCGATACCGATTCGACGGAAACCGCACGAGCTTCCAGGTCGGCAACGCATTCATCGCGGAAATAATCACGCAGCTCGGCCGCCTTGAGCATCTCGACGGTATCGCGCGCCTCCAGCAGCAGGCCGGAGCTGGCGTCGGCATCACCGGACTGCTCGGCTACACGCAGCAGCCCGTCCACCAGGTCTCTGTAGACCGGTCCGACGCTGTCGCGGAAGGAGTTCTCCTCGCGCAGGTAACTGTAAGCCGTCTCCTGGCGAGTGATCTGCAGGATCGCGACCGCACGACGGTAGGCGCCCAGCGCGTCATGAAGATTACCAGCCGCCCACAGGATCCTGCCGGTCTGCCAGTGCCAGCGATACAGCGACTCGTAGGCAGCCGCTCTCTCTGCGGCGGCGATCGCCTCGCGCGTGAGCACCAGCGCTTCGTCGAACCTTCCGTCGACTTCGTACAGTTCCGCCATGTTGCCGTGCGCATACGCGTGCGCGCGATCATCCTGCAAAGCCTCCGCAAGCGTGGATGCTTCCTCCAGCGCGAGATAAGCGTTGCGGAAGTCTGCCCGCTGACCATCTTCGAGCTGCGCCAATCGCTGATACGTGCGCGAAATGTGGATCAGCACGTAGACCTTGTCGTGGGTCACCTCGACGGGGCGAAGCTCGGTCCCGGCTTCCTCCAGGAGTTCGCGCGTGGCATCGAGCTGGTTGGCGCGCAACAGCACGCGGGCACCGTTGGCGAGTGCCTTGGCGGCCTGCAGGCGATCGCCCGCTTGCGAAGCGAGTTTTGCGCTTTGCTTGTAGCGCCCGAGAGCCTCGTCATACTGGCCCTGCGTCACTTCGAGGTTCGCAAGGTTGTTCAGATTCAGCGCAGCTATGTCAGGCTTTTCGGCAGCAATGGCCACCGTGATGCCCCTGGACAGGTGCTCGCGCGCGCGCTCCGGCTGTTCGAGGGCAATATAGGCATTGCCAAGGCTCGCAAGCGCCTGCGCGACGCCGGCCTCGTCGTCCGAGTCTTCCGCGGCAGACAACAGTCTGTTCAGAGTCGCAACCGAGCCGTCGTAGTCACCGGTCGCCTGCTGCGCCTGGGACAGGCCGCGCAGTGCCTGGTTCCGTGCTGCGGTGTCGCCGGCCTCGGCGTACATCACGCTCGCCTGCTCGAAGTTGGTAACCGCGTCGTCGAATTGCCCACTGTGCAGTGCGCGGGAGCCTTCGCTCGTGGCCGTGAGTGCCGCCATCAGCTCCTGTCGTGGCCCGCCACCGGTGACAGGCGGCGGTCCGTCGAGCGACTCGGGCGTGTCATACGCCAGCAGCAGGCCTTCCGGGGACGCCGGGACGCCGNNGCGCACTTCGCAGCGCGGCCGGAACAGCGTCGCTGCGGCGAGGAAATCGGCTGGCAAAGACGTAAGCGACGCTACGATTGCGATATCCGGCGCCGCGACGTTGATCACGCCCGCATTGCCGAGTTCCGACGACGCGGAGATCACGCTGTCCGGTGTGGCAATCAGGTACTGGGAATTGAGGTCGATATTGCCGCCGTCGCCGCCGAAGGCATCCGCGCGAATCTCGCTCGAATCGAGCACCGAGATATGCGGGTCGACCGTGATGTTGCCGCCTGTGCCGACTCCGCTCTCGACGCTCGTTGTTATCGCGCCGTCGCTCATATACATCAAATTGCCAGTGCCGACAGTGATGTTTCCGCCGTCACCGATAGCAGCACGCGTCTCGATCGATGCGCCTGTATCAATCGTTATGTTGCCCGCATCGATTGTGACGTCGCCTGCATTGCCACTGCCGTCGGCACGTGCAGTGATCTGTGCATTCGATGACATTACCAGGTCATTCGCGGCTACCGTGACACTGCCACCGTCCCCGGCGGTGCTGCTCGCGGAACGAAGGCCGGTGAATCCGCTGCCCAGACCCGCGAGCGACACCGTGCTGGCATCCACGACGATATCGCCAGCCTGTCCCGTGACAGTTTCTGGATTCACACCAGGAACGAATGTGCTATCGGTAACAACGAAACCATTGCTGGTAATCGTAAGAATATTCGTATCAAGGTTGATCGTGCCTCCACGCGCCGCGCTCGAGGTAAATGCCGTCACCACAGCCGCATCCCTTACCTCGATCGACGGCGCGTCGATGTTGATGCCGCCCGCAGCACCTTCGCCGAGTGTCGAGGTCGAGATCTTCGTGCCGTCATGAAGACTGCTGTCGCTTCCGGCGACCAGCACGAAATCGGTCGCAGTAATGTTCACCTGCCCGCCGGTGCCAGTGCTCGTTGGCAACACCACGCCACCACCAAGATCGATTTCACCACTGGTATCGGTCGCTATGAAGCCGCCATTCTGAACGATCAGCCGTTGAACATCGATATCGATAACTGCGGCGTCGCCGCTGCCAAAGGTAGACCCTTCGATGGCACCGCCATTCTCTATGGTCAGTACCGGCGTGCGTATCGTAAGCGTGCGAGTGCCGGTACCGTCGAAATTCACGTTCGAAATCGTGCTGCGAATATCTCCCGCTACGCCGGTCACGGTGACGAACTCGCTGGCCTCTATGACCAGGTCACCGCCACCGCCTGTGCTGGCGATGATGTTGCCCTCTGCATCCAGGTCGAACTCCGACGAGTTACTCAGAAAAGCGCCATTACGGATTGTCAACCGGTCAGTAATGATTAGTATATTGCCCGCATCACCCTCGGCCGCCGTCCTCGCCTGGATGCGCCCACCACTCATGGTCAGGTCGGACACGAGGAAGGTCATATCGCCCGCCGCGCCACTGCCGGTTGTCGATGTGCCCACTGCGCTATTGGTGAACAGCGCGGACCCGGCAGCCGTGTCGACGCCGCCGTCGATCACCAGGTCTCCGGCATTCCCTGTGCCATCTGTTTCGGTCGAGACAATACTTTCAGTAATCGCGATATCAGCTGCAGACATGGAAATGCTGCCGGCATTTCCGAAGCTGTCGTTCAGGCTGCGAGAAATCACTGCCGCGTCATTTACAGTGAGACTGCCGAGGGGTACGTCCAGCGTGACATTCCCGGCGTTGCCAAGCGCGCCGAGCGAACTACTCGAGATGATCGTAGCAAAGGGGTCACCAGGAATGCCTTGGATGGCAATCGACCGTGTGGCACTCAGGTTGACATCTCCCGCATTGCCGGCTCCGCCAGTCATCGTCTGAATTCCGGCGCCGTTGCCTATGGTCGCGGCGCCAACGTTAATGTCGATACCTGCACCGTGACCTACCGGTCCGCCAAGTAAAGCGACAAGTCCTGGATCGGACGCGGACGCGAGAATGCTTCCGCCGCTATCAATCGTGAGCGCATCGACCTCGATAACGATGTCGCCGGCCTCACCGGCACTCTGATTGCTGCTGGTGATCGAGCTGCCTTGCTCGAGCGTTAGTGAATCGGCAACTATCGATATTGAGCCAGGACTGCCCAGCGAAAACGGATCGAACGTCTGCGTTCCTATCAGCGAATCACCGGTGACCAGCAGGTCACCGCCAGACAGAGAAATTTCGCCAGCGGACCCATTGCCCGCCACGAGCGTGGTAACGAAAGCGAAATCGCGTATTTCGATCGCGCTGCCACTGATGTTGATCGATCCTGTATTGCCTTCGAGGCTCTGTGCATCCGCCGTGATATCCGCGAATTCGATCACAACGGTATCGCCGCTAATCTCAATATCACCGCCGGTGCCTGCGCCAACGGAGCTTGTTTGCAGAGTGCTATTACCGCCTACGAAAATATCGCCGCCCAGTAGGTTGATTCCGGCGCCTTGACCTGCATCGATATGAATGCTCTGAATAGTCGCGGAGTCAGTAATGCAAATATTGGCCGGGCAAAGCGACGAATTTACAGTCCCTGTCGCCACGATCTCCATGCCCGCAGCGGGGTTCTCGAAAAGGGAAGCAATCGACAGCGTAGTACCGTCGCCTTCGAGGATAAACATGCTGGCATCGATCTCTATGCGCCCACCAAACGTGCCGGAAGCATCGATCACAGAGGCACTCGAAACTCGAGCGACATCGCGGATATCGATGTCGATGAGCCCTCCCGTTTCGCCGCCTACTGCGCCGCCGAACGCGCGGCCACCATCGTCAGCAACCAGAACGGTGCTCTCGCGCATGTCGAGGTTCTGTCCCAGCAAACGGATACTACCGGCATCGAAGCCTGGCGCTGCTACGTTGAAAAATGCGAAGTTGCTGAGACTGATCGATCCCAGCTGGGCAAACGAAGATGCATCCCATACCGCCGGGTCCAGTGCAAGCTCGCCCGCGGACGCGGTACTGGCGATGTGAATCCGGCCCGCGGGCGCATTGAAGAAGCCGAATACGCCGCCGGTGATATCGATATCGCCGCCGACAACGGAGATCGTTTCACCCAGTGGCACTTGCAGTATGCTCTCCCGGACGCTGATGGGAGCGGCGGGACCGAGAAAGCCGAAGGAAGCCACATCGACCGGGGACAGCACACTGTTGACACCGGGCGCGGAATAAAAGCGCTCACCATCCTCGAACTGCAGGTAGTCCGCCGTCGTCAAGTGAAACGATCCGGTGACGTCCAGCGCTGCCGTGTCGGTGAACGTTATACCGGCCGGATTGATCAGGAATATGTTCGCACCGAGTATGTCGGAACGGATGAGGCCCGCAATCGTCGACGGCCCGCCGGTTACCCGGCTGACCACGTTGGTGATAGGGCTCGTGCCGGTGAATGTCGCGGTCTGCGTACTGCTCAGGTCGAACTGCAGGAAGCTATGGAAGAGATTGACGCCGCGCAGCTCACCGTGGATTTCATCGATGATGAAGTTATTGGCGTCGCCGCCAAGCGGGACGTTCTGCCCCAGGGTCCCGTCACGCACGACCTGTGCGGAAGCAGATCCGATCAGGAAGATCGACCCGAGTAGTATCGCGTAGCTCGCCAGTCCATGTTGTCTGTTCATTCGAACACCAGCCTGAATTGGAAGTGGATGCCGTCGTCCTGCAGGTTGTGCTCGTCGCTGATGTCGGGTACATCGCGCAGGGCATGGCCCCAGTAGACTTCGCCGTAGAACATCGCGCTGATCGGCGCGATAAGGCCTACGCCGACGCTTTCCAGCACTTCGGGTTGCGGTGTTGGTCTATCGCGGTTCGAGGAACGGCCGTAGTCATAAAAAGGCGCGAGCTCGAGAACGGACCGCCCCGATGAGCGCCGCCAGATCGGGATTCGGAATTCAAGCGAACCAACTACCCCGTTGTCGCGCACGAAACGGTTCTCTCGGTAGCCGCGAACCGTGGCGTGGCCGCCGACGGCGAACTGCTCGAGTGGCAGCAGCGGATCGAGCGCGAGCTGGGCGTCGAGCCGCGCAATCATGCGGGCGTCGAGCCAGTCGAAGCGCTGCGCCCATTGCAGCTGGGCGAGCCAGGCGAAGAATTCACCGCTCGGGCCGATTTCGTTAATCGTCGCATCGAACGCGTCTATGCCGCCGCTAAACGTAGATCGTGCCGCGAAGACACGCTGCCGGTCGCGATGGGTGTACTGCAGGCCGAAGCGCAGCACGGTCACCCTGGCGATGCCGTCTTCCTCGAGCCCCTCGGAAAACTGGAATCCTTCGCCGAACAGGAATGACTGGCTTTGTCGAACCTCGGCGGACCCGAATATCGAGAAGTCGGTGTTCAGGTTGCGGATAAAGGGATGGCTGAAATCGATCGCGTACGACTGTGTTTCACTCTCGATGTCGAGCTGGTCGAACGGTGCCTCGACGGCCTCGGCCCTTGTCGCGATCGCCCAGAGGCCGAGGCGCGTGCCGCGGGAGTTCAGCGGAATCTCGTAGGACGCCTGGAGCTCACCGAGACCCTCGCTCCCAGACGCCGTGACGTTCAAGGAGTCCCCGCCACCGCTGACGTTGCGATGCCAGAAACGCGCGATGGCACGCTCGGAGCCGATCGCTGGTGCCTGGTGGTTGTTCACTTCCAGCGAGCCGCCGAAGGGCCGGCGCTCAAACACGCTCAAGTTGAGCTCCGATACGTCTCGTCGCGGGCCGGGAACGAGCTGCGCCTCGACGTGATGGATCAGCGGATCCTGCTGCAGCACCTGCAGCCGTTCCTCGAGCGTCGTCATGTTCACGACTTCGCTATCGTCGGCCCTCACTCGTTTCTCGACGTAGGCGGGCCGCAGGCGCTCGACATCGGTTACATTGACCGCGGCAAGCGTGCCCTCGATGATCTGGAGCTCGATGATGCCATCGCTGACGACCTGCTCGGGCAGCAGTACGCCCGACGTGACATAGCCGTGGGACACGTAGTGCAGGGTGAGTTCGTCGCGGAGGTGAAGCAGCTCCTCGAAGCTGATGGGGCGATTCGTGTACGCCGTCGTCAGCGACCGCAGTTCCTCGTCGGAGAATGCCGTGTTACCCCTGAAGCGGAAACCCGAAGCTTGCACCCTCGGCGTCGTGACGATGTCCGAGTCCCTGCCTGGTCTGTCCGGTTCGGGCAGTGCCCAGGTAGTTCTCGTCGAAACCTCGTTAGGCGCTGGCGAACGCGGCGGTGTCGCAGCGACTGACGGGGCAACCATGATCCCCCGTTCGACCCCTGCCGGCGCCGCGAGCACGTATCCGTTCCAGCCGTCCGCTGCCAGTCTCGCCTGCGCCTCGAGTGCGGCCTCGCGCGTAGCGAACGGCCCGGCCAGCACCTGTGTCAACTCGACACCTTCTGCATTGATCTTGCGCCGAATAATTCCGCGATTACCTCGAGCTTCTATCTCGCCAAGTAAACGCGTGGCATTTTCCGCATTGGCAAAAGCGCCTATTTGGACGACATAGGCGCCCCGAGCCGTTTCGGGAGCGGGTCCGCTGTCGTCGTCCCTGGCCAACTCGGGCTCGACCTGCGCGATGATCGTCGGCAGGCTCCAGCCAGATTTGTCGGCAACCTCGACGAAGCCGGGCAGGTCGGGACGGGCATCGCCGGGACGCGGAACCTGGGCCGCGAGCAACCCCGGCAACACGCCGATGACAAGGATCGAAAATGAATAACGAGAGACCGCTGCGCACCGCTGGATCGCAGCACGGCGGCCTCCTGTTCTCCCCGCATGTCTCATGCCCGCTCACCCCGCAGGAGCCAGGCAGCAGCCGGTTCCGTTGCCGGGCATGAAGCGCACCGATACGCGCCTCCAGAATCGGCTGTAGCCAGTCGATTCTTTGCCTCCAAGACATTCTCGGATTCCGGTCTGCCGGATTGTTGTTGCTTCGTCTTATCCGTTGGTCAGTTTTTGTTTAGAACTATCGATGGATAAATGCAAACAGCCTTTGGTCGCGTGCGCTCCGGCAGACGCGGTGTGTTCCCGGCTGGACTCGCAGAACCCTCTGTAAACTCTCGCTTTTTTCAGTTCACCTTCGCTCGGTAAGTAATTTCCCCGATTGACGGATGCTCCCGTCTAAAGGACTGCGGGCGACGGGGGCGGAACCAGCACCGCAACAGTAGGCCAGACGTTCATTGCGCGCAGATCGGCGCGCTGCTCGCTGTAACGATCCGACCGTCTCGTCCGGGCACGATGGATGATGCTGAAGAGTTCCTTCGTCGGAGGCGCCTTCGCTCGGCGCCTGCCTTAGGTCCGTGCCCTTCGTCGCTACGGGGTTGATGGCGTATCACCTCTGGCTCG
>JABAHR010003230.1_pt9 | contig 14617 bp, 16 predicted proteins | sample 7062101 | NCBI WGS metagenome assembly JABAHR01 (sample SAMN14534553, study PRJNA622989) | marine sediment metagenome | biome: marine biome [ENVO:00000428]; feature: marine pelagic biome [ENVO:01000023]; material: deep marine sediment [ENVO:00002113] | place: India: Gulf of Kutch | collected... | reverse complement strand
GTGAGCTGTCCGGGCTGGCTATATCATGGCGTAAGCGGCCTGAGCGAGGTTTTTTACCAATTCCCCGAAAGCGGCAAAGCGCTGGTCTTGGGTCTGGCCGCGGTGGTAGCGGATGTAAATCTGGGCGATGATCACAATCACCCGGAACATGCCCAGCAGGTGATAGAAATGGATATGGGTCACATCGCGGCCGCTGCGTGCCGCATAGCCTTCCACCAGTTCGGCGCGCGTCAGGAAGCGGTCATCGCCGACGGGCATAAAAGTCTGGGCGACGGCCTGCATATACGGCCCATCGGTCGGTTCAGTCCAGTAGGTGAGCATCGCGCCGAGGTCGGAGAGCGGGTCTCCCAGGGTGCACATATCCCAATCGAACACGGCGATCACCTTTCCGGGGTCGGATGAATCCAGCATGGTGTTATCGAGCTTAAAATCGTTGTGCACCAGCGTGTGTTCGTGGGAGGGGGGCTGGTGGTCTCTCAGCCAGGCGTAGAGCTGGTCGATTTCTGGCACTTCTTCCGCTTTGGCGGCTTCCCAACGGCGGTACCAGCCCTCGATCTGGCGCTGGATGAACCCTTCCGGTTTGCCGAGGTCTTCCAGTCCCAGCGCTTTGTAATCGACAGCATGGAAGTCGGCCAGGGCATCCACCAGCGCCTGGCTCATTTGACGGGGCGCATCGGGGAACGCCTGGAACTGCGCGGGGATTTGGTTGCGGACGACGATTCCCTCAAAACGTTTCATAATAAAAAACGGCGCGCCGATCACCGACTCGTCATCGCAGAATAAATAGGCCTGGGGGGCATAGGGATAGGCCTGGTGCAGGACGGATAACACTTTGTACTCGCGCCCCATGTCGTGGGCGGTGGGGGCCACCGGACCCAGGGGCGGGCGGCGGAGGACATATTGGTGGGTCTGGTAATCGAGCAGGTAGGTCAGGTTGGCGGCCCCGCCGCCGAACTGCCGCACGGAAAGCGGTTGCTCAGCCCCGGGGAGCTTCCCCCGCAGGTAGTCCGCCAGGCGTTCCTCATCGAAGCGTTCGTCCGGCCGGACGGGGATAGTGTCATGCTTCATCTGCGGCCTCGGCATAGCCCTGCAGAATGCGCCGCGCCATCGACCATTTGTGGACTTCATCCGGACCGTCGTAGATGCGGGCTGCCCGCTCGTGGCGGTACCAGTAGGCCAGGGGCGTGTAATCGGTCATGCCCAGCCCGCCGTGCACCTGGATCGCCCGGTCCAGCACGGTGTGGAGCACCCCGGCGACAAAAAATTTAATCAGGGAGATATCGTCGCGGGCGGCTTTGGCTCCCTGTGCGTCGATCTTACGGGCGGCTTCGATCACCAGCAGGCGGGCGGCGTTGATCTCGGCGCGGCTTTCGGCCACCCAATTCTGGATCGGGCCAAGCCCGCTGAGCGGCCTGCCGGGAGCGATCTGGCGCGAGACGGCGCGCTGGCACATAAGGTCGAAAGCGCGCTCGCAAATCCCGATCCAGCGCATGCAGTGGTGGATGCGCCCCGGTCCCAGCCGCTGCTGGGCGAGGGTAAAGCCCTCTCCCTCGGGGCCAAGCAGGTTGCTCTGGGGGACGCGGCAATTTTCGAACTTGATTTCCCCGTGGCTGGCATGGCCTTCTCCGGGTTCTCCCATCACGGGGGTGTTGCGCACCAGCCGGTAGCCGGGGGTGTCGGTGGGGACGATGATCATGCTGGCGCGTTTGTAGCGGTTTTCCGCCTCGGGGTTGGTGACAGCCATAACGATGGCAAATTGCGACCCATCCGCGGCGGAGGAGAACCATTTGTCCCCGTTGATGACGTAATCCTCCCCATCTTTGACGGCGGTGGTCTCCATCCAGGAGGGATTAGAGCCGGGGAAATCGGGTTCGGTCATCGCAAAGCAACTGCGAATCTCGCCGCGGGTAAGGGGCAGGAGGAAGGCTTCCTTCTGGGCATCGTTCCCGTGCTCGATCAAGAGCTCCATGTTACCGACATCCGGCGCCTGGCAGTTGAAAATATAGTGGGCGATGGGGCTGCGCCCCAGTTCTTCGCTGAGGATGGCAAACTCGCTGAGGGGCAGGCCCATCCCGCCGTATTCCTGCGGCAAAAAGGGCGCCCATAACCCGCGCTGCTTGACGTACTCCCGCACGACATCCAGCCGGGGAACGAGCTCCTGGAAGCCGATGGAATGGTCGAGAAAATCTTTTTCCAGCGGATAGACGCGCTCGTCCATCACCTGGCGAATATCTTGCAAAGCGGCTTGAAGTGTGTCTGAAACTAAGAATCCCATGTCTCTCTCCTCTTCTTAGCTCTGAACGATCTAAGGGTTCAAAGTTTTTGAATAAACTTCCCTATTTTATAAAACGTGAGGACTGATAATTAATTTTACCATGCGCCGGGTTTGCTGATTCAGTTCGTGGTAAGATGGAAAAGACGAATTTCTGGCATCGATGCAAAGAATTTTTGTCCCGATGTGTTTCATTAAAACCAATTTAGGAGGAGTGAAATGGGAAGTGAGCTTTTCGACCTGTCAGGTAAAGTGGCTGTGATCACAGGCGCGTCCAGGGGGATCGGGCTGGCGATCGCGGAGGCGTTCTCGGGGGCGGGTGCCAGGGTGGTGCTTTCCAGCCGTACGCAGGAAGACCTGGATGACGCCGCGCATAAGATCGAGTCCGCCGGAGGCGAGGCTTTGGCGGTCGCGGCCCATGCCGGAGACCCCGATGCGGTGAAAACCCTTGTGAATCAAACCCTTGAAACTTACGGCGGGGTGGATATCCTGGTGAACAACGCCGGGACGAATCCTCACTTTGGGCCGATCCTGACGGCGGAAGACAGCCATTGGGACAAGATCTTAGAAATCAACCTGAAAGGGTATTTCCACATGATCAAAGCCTGCGTGGGCAGTATGCGGGAGAGAGGGGGCGGAAAAGTCATCAATATGTCTTCGGTGAGCGGGCTGCGCACTTCGCCCGGGATCGGTATCTACGGGGTCAGCAAAGCGGCTGTGATTATGCTGACGAAAAACCTGGCGGTGGAACTGGCCAGCGACAATATCCAGGTGAATGCGATCGCCCCTGGACTGATCAAAACCAGGTTCAGCCGGGCGTTGTGGGAGACTCCCGAAATTCAAGATGCGGTCATCGGGGACATTCCCCAGGGGCGGATTGGGCTTCCTGAAGAGGTAGCCGGGATCGCGTTGTATCTGGCTTCCGAGGCATCGAGCTACACCACCGGGGGCGTGTTTGTGGTGGATGGCGGCCAGACGGTTTGAGGTTGGGGAGAGGAAAGGAAACTGGGCTTGTTTGAATCTCGGTAGGGGTATGATCAAAAAAGGCACTCAGTGCCTTTTTTGATACGGAACCGTTCAGGGTTGACCCTAGCTATTTTTTTCTATCTATTTCAAAAAAATTCAAGGTTTTTGAAGTTTCTCAGCTATTTGAGTTGTTCTTTCATCTTTACATAAATCCAAACTAATTTTCCACAGTTTGTCTTGAATTCCCTCATCAAAATCGGCTTCATCTTGTTCTAATTCAATGAATTTATTCTTCTTCCAGGTTATAAATTTTCCAGATTTTTTTAAACTCTCTTCTTGTTTTTCAGTGAACAAAGGAGACATAATTATTCCACATTCCTCAATTGAAATAAATGTACCAAACAATTTCATAATGCTAGCCATAGTTTTCATCATAAATGGAATAATGTTAATTTGATTGGTCCAAACGGTCTTTGGGATTTGAAATCCATAAAATGATAATTTGGCTCCATTTGTATTGTCATATAGATTATGCAAACGGGCATAAAACATTCTTTTAGCGACCATTGCTTGACGTATGCCTTTTTCATAATGCCATTTATTCTTCATTTGCATGTCGTCCCAAATTATTTCACCCCCCTCCGTCACATTGAAAATCACTCTTCCTCCATGCTCAGATTTTTCAAGCAAGTCCAATAAATTGAGAGTGAGCATAAATTGAGATAAATAATTAACCTGGAAATGCGGATCCATACCATCTTCAGTTTCAACCCGTTTGGCAGCATAACCCAGACCCGCATTTATAAATATACTATCTAGATATGTATGTTTACTATGAATCTCTTTGATTACATTTCGCACATCACTGAGTTTAGTTAGATCACATAAAACGAACGAAGTTTTTTTATTGTTGGTGGTAACTTCGATTTCTTTGACTGTAGCCTCCCCAAGTTCTTTAGATCTGCCCAAAATGATAATTTCATGAGCTTGATTGTCACTCCCAGCTAAGATTTTCGCAACACCTTTTCCCATTCCATTCGTACCACCTGTCACTAATACTTTCATTGTAAAAACCTCCTTCTATTGCAATGCTTCTTTCTTGCCACGCAATCGCTATGATACGAGCAATCGATTCATCAGCCTGAGGTAATATCGATCCAGCCTAGATAAATTTATGTAGACTCAGCCGATCAAGGTTATTAAGCAGATATCTTATTGGATAATGTTTACCTTTGCACCATTATACAAGAGAATGATATTACTCTTGTTTCTTCATCTTTTCCTTAACTGCTTTTGGCATTATGAGAAGAGACTAACGAAACAGGTATCCCCAGCATTTTTTGACGATTTCATTTCTTCACATAAATATCCTGAACAGATAACGCTATAGCGCCGTATTTCCCCCTGAGAATAGGGAAGCAGTTTCGTTTGGAATCTATCCAATAAGGGATATGTCAAACCCCGGTAAAAGAGGCCGGGGTTTTGGTTCGGAGAATGGGTTGGAGAGGTTAGAAAAGATCGCACCATATTTTCTGTGATATCCGGGAAGAATCATTTCACGTATAATTGACCAGATTCAAGTATATATAAGGTTGAAAGGAGAGGAACTGTGGGCAATCATGTGATTGAGACAAAAGACCTGACAGTGTATTATGGCAAACACCGCGGCATATTGAATGTCAATTTGACCGTGGAAAAAGGGGAGGTGTTTGGTTTCTTGGGACCCAACGGCGCAGGTAAGACCACAACCCAGCGCGTCTTGCTGGATGTGTTTCCTCCATCGGCGGGAAACGCGAGCATTTTTGGCTTGGACTGCCAGAAGCAGGGCGTGGAATTGCGTAAACGGATTGGGTATTTGCCGGGCGAATTGGCTTTGTATGCCAATATGAGAGCCAATGAATTTTTCAAGATGTATGAATACCTGCGAGGAGCGAATGGCTCAAATGGGTATTGGCGCGAGCTGGCAGACCGGCTTGACCTGGATACAAACCGCAAGATCAGGAATTTCTCGCGAGGAAATAAACAAAAGGTAGGGATTGTAGCCGCCTTCATGAGCCGGCCAGACCTGCTTATCCTAGACGAACCCACCGGCGGGCTAGACCCCCTCATGCAGCGGAATGTTTTGGAAATGGTGCGGGAAGCCAAAGCCGATGGACGAACGGTTTTCTTCTCCTCCCATATCCTCTCAGAGGTGCAGGCGGTTTGTGACCGGGTTGGGATCATCCGGGATGGCGAGTTGGCAGCAACGGAGAAGGTGGAAGATATGTTTGCCCAGCGTATTAACCGGATGACGATGATCTTTGAAGGGCTGCCCCCGGCTGGTATATTTGATATCGCTGGGGTGACCGAGTTAGAACGCGGCGAAAAAAGCATCATGCTGGAAGTCCGGGAGAATCTTTCTAAGGTTTTAGCCGCGGCCGCGCAATACGATGTGATGGATATCGAAACCCATAATGTCAACCTGGAAGAGATCTTCCTGGCTTATTACAGCAAGGAGAATGGAGGCGAAAATGTTTAGGTTTTTGGTGCAAGAGTTGAAGTTCCGGCGCAATGCCATGATTGGCTGGGGATTGGGCTTGTGCTTTTTTCCGCTTGTTTATATCGCTATTTATCCTTCCGTTGCTGAAGAGATGCAAGGGCTTGCTGACCTGGAGATTTACCAGGCAATGGGTATGTCGCTGGGGACTTTTTCGGATTGGGTGGGGTCTATCCTGATTGTTTTTATGCCCTTGATCGCCGCCATTTATGCGATCACCAATGGCACCGGCACACTCGCCGGAGAAGAGGAAGATGGGCGCTTAGAGATGATCGTGACGCTGCCATTGCCGCGTTGGAAGATCATCACCGCCAAAGCGATTGCATTGAGCTTTTCGATAATCATGATCCTCCTAATCGTGGCAGGGGTCTCGGTGGGTGTATTCCTGGGGATTGAGGGACAGATAGAGACTGAACTCACGGTGACGAATTTATTTACCGCGGTACTCTCTACATGGCCCCTGGTTTTTGCCATGGCGATGATCAGTATGTTCCTGGCAGCTTTCTGTTCTAGGCGGAGGATCGCCTCGATTATTTCAGCCATCATCCTGATCGTTAGCTATTTCGGCAGCAACCTGGCCGGACAAACCGATGTGCTGGAACCTTTTAAACCCCTTTTCCTGTATACCTATTTAGACGGGACTGGCAATGGAGTGCTGAATGGGCAGCAGACCGGGGATGTGTTGGTCTTGTTAATCACCGGTGTGGCAGCTTTTGCGTTGGCTGTTTTCTTCTTCCAATACCGTAAGTTGACCGTCGGCGCGTGGCCCTGGCAGCGCGCCAAAATTGAGGCCTGATACGATTGGCAAGTATGGAAAGCATATATTCAATAAATCCGCCTGAGCGCGGATTTATTGTTTAAGAGTATAGGTTAGGGGTGGATAAGAAAGATATTATGTGTTGAATTGAATTTTCCCCCCAGAAATAGGACAGTGTATGGGAACTCTTACTGATTGCTTATGGGATGACAAATCGTGAGAGTGCAGACACTATTGTATTCAGCGAATTTTAGTAAAGGGACATGTCAGTCACATTTTTAGCACACTACACCCAGGCTGTTTTTTTGCTTTGAGGAAAGGGACCATTCGCTGCAATAAATATTAAATTACCATTAATATTCTTGTTAAAATGTCTGAGCTTCTGTACAATTTAGAACAATCAATGGATTTCAAACCCATCCTTGGAAAGGTTGGTATTTGGAATCGAACTTACTTGACTTCTCAGAAGATAAAGGAAACGATGATGGATGCGATTAGGGATTTTATTAGATCGATGAAAATGATATGTTTGTTGACCATCTTTTCTTTGGGTGCATTATTGTCTGCTTGCTCCCAGGGACCTCGACTACCTCAAGATGCTCAAGAGGCACTGGTTGGATACTGGCAATCCCTTCCGTCGGCTTCCAACATCGACCACAAAATCGTCCGGGTGTGGCTTGGAGTTGCCCCTGAGTCATCTCCAGCAATGGATATCTGGTGCGTGGAGGCGGAAATTACATCCGCTGAGGACCAAAGCATCGTCGGTGAGCAGTTAACTTGGATTATCTTTCGGCAAAACGAATCCGCTGCCTGGTCGGCCAGCATGTTAGCGGTGATGTCTTCCATCTGGCCGTATGAAGCATGCCAAGCTTGGCCTGTCAATTAGGATTGAACTGTATTCCCCCTTTAAATAAAGAAATGGTCTCGTTCGGCCTCCGTCAATTTATTGTTAATTACCTTTGTTCAGGCAGCAGGTGATTGATAATCATTTTATCCAATTTATACATTGCTCATTAAGATAACTGCGGTTTGGTTGCCTTTTCAGCAGTTTAAAACTCAGTGAAAAATTCATCCAGGATAATTTACTCATCCTTGAACCGCAAACGCAAGGTAGAATTGCATCACAGCGATACGTAGGAGGATGCATAATCTTGATTTATACGCTTTACCGCCAACAAATCATTCCTGCAAGCATTGAGGATGTATGGGCCTACTTTGCGACACCGCGCAACTTGAATGAAATGACTCCGCCTGATATGGACTTTGAATTTCTCCATGGTGGGGATGAGCCGATGTACCCCGGGCAGATGATCATGTATAAAGTCGCAATCCTGCCTGGAGTGAGAGTCCGCTGGTTAACTCAAATTACCCATGTAGAACATCGCATCCGCTTTATCGACGAACAGCGTTCTGGCCCTTATCGCTTGTGGATTCACGAACACCATTTTGAATCTCACCCAAGCGGTGTACGCATGACCGACCAGGTCACTTATGCATTACCCTTTGGCCCTTTGGGAGATCTAATTCATGCGGTTTACATTCGCCGCCGCCTTGCGCAAATCTTCGATTACCGCCGAGATCAAGTGAACACACTGTTTTCTGGATGATCTAAAACCCTGATTTCAGATGCGAGATAGGAAAATCTCATTCTTTCGTCTGACCCCCAATTTATATGCTTGTGATGATGATAGCCAGGTGCCTGGATTTTAGAAGGTTGGATCTATTAGGTAAATGGCAACAGGCATTGCTTTCCTGGTTTATCATATTCATGTGAAATATTTTACAAACCTCCAGAATTATGCTAAATTATTTAATGTTGGGGCTATCAAAAACTAGTCAATCATTCGAGGAGGAAATTGATGGAAACGAAGAATCGCCGCTGGCAGACGATTGTTTTCGTGATACTGTTATTGGGTATGATTGGCAGTCTGGTCTGGGGTGTTACCCAAAAAAGTCGAGCTGACCAGCTTGCTGCTGAAAAAGAAACCGCTATGGAAGAACGGGATGATGCCCGCGCGGCTGTTGAGGAACTAACTACCGAGAGGGATACCGCATTGGCCAGCCTGGAGGAAGCCAATGCCATCCTCAATCAGGAGCCGCCTTCAATAATTATTGAACTCAAAGCCGCATTTGAGAGTGGAGAATATGAGCAGGTGCGGGCCTTATTTGCAGATGATGGTTTTATGATGACGGATGGCGATATTCATTATGCATTGGCCAAAGATGCCCTGGAAGGATATAATCACCGTGTAGATGAAGGGGAATTTTACCGCCTGGCTGTGTTTCACGGACGGACGGGCTCCCAGTTCATCATCAAAGATTGGATTGCCAGGGGGAAAGTCATTTCTTTTAACTTCAAATGGGAAGGCAGTATAGGCGGCAATATGGTGCTGCATCTGAGGAGTGACGGTAAAATTGTGGCGGCGATTATTAGCAGATCTGACCGTCTGCCCGTTCTTAGTTTTGTCGATCATCGTCCGTATGACCCTGGGGATTAATTAGGGTCATTCTGGTATTCCTGTTTTTTTAGATTATTTAGATGGGGGTGTGTTTTTGTATAAAAAATTTGGATTAATCAGATAAAAATGGTAAGATTAATTTGAATATTTTCCATGGAATAGAAAAGAGGTAATCATGATTTCCCTTGAGACCGAGATTTTCATTAATCGAGTGCCTGAGGATGTCTTCGCCTTCGTATTTGAGCCTGCCAACGCCGCCCAATGGCAAGAAGGCGTTGTGCTCGCCGAATTCACATCTGAAGGCCCTTTGGGCGTGGGCTCGACCTGGCGCAATGTATCCAAAATGATCGGTCGAGAAATTGATAGCGAGTTTGAAGTGATCGACTACGATCCACCTCACCGTCTGTGCTACAAGTCGATATCCGGACCGATACAAACCAAAACTTGCGTGACCTTTGAGTCACAGAACGGCGGGACGCTCCTAACCTTCAGTGGCGAGGGCGAACCAGGCGGCTTCTTTAAGATGGCTGAGGGGATGATACGTAAGCGACTTAAAAGTCAGTTTGAAAAGAATCTCAACAAGCTGAAAACCTTGCTGGAAGGATAAAGGTCAAGCCTGAGAAGTACATGCTTCTTTCAAGGTCCCAGGAACCGCACCTGTTGGGTCACGCTTTCATAAATTGGAGTCCTAGGAATCAGGGTATTCCAAATTTACCGTTTTCATCATCTGCCCAAAAACCTTCTTTTTTATAGTGTATCTGGGTCAGGATTTTTTAAGGGGACAAGAAATTAATTGGTCGCATGTTATCATAGAATTATTATCCAAAAACTCCATAAAATAAGGAGATAAAATGACTGCGCCATTTGTATTTGTTACCACCAGCAAGATCAAAAAGGGACATTTGGAAGAATATAAAAGCTTTACACAGAAGTCAATCGAAATTATAGAAGCCAATGAACCAAGGCTCATTGGCTTTGGCACTTATTTACACGAGGAAAGCTCCGAGGTAACCACTATTCAAGTTCACCCAGATGCCGACTCTTTTTTGTTTCATCTAGAAATAATTCGGGAAAGAATGGATATTGCCTTTGAGCACATAGAACTAAAAAGTATGACGATCACCGGAGTAATCAATGAGCAAGTGCGAGCGATCGTTAAGCAATTTTCTATCCCAGGTGTTTCTGTTACGATCAACCCCGAGCCACTTGGAGGTTTTTCTCGCTTTTCAGGTTAGGTCTATGGATCTCAGCACGGCCAAAAACTGCTCGACATTGGTCTGAGATAGTTCGAGTTAGGTCCCAGTAGGGGTACAAAAACGAGGACATCTGTTGTTACCCTCGTAAATAAGTATGTATAGTAAATGAGACTGAGGAGATTTTGTGCTCCCAATTGATGGGGCGGGGTTGAGGTTTTTCAGTCTGATGGTTTAAAGACGAGCACAGTCGATTGGCGATTTACAACCATCGTCAAGACAGTCATCTAATTAAATACCCATTCGACAATTTTTCCATCTTCCACGGTCACTTCACAGTCACTTGTAAAGATACTGCCATCAACATGATGGTATGCTTGGGTCCAGGTGATCTTGCCATCACTTTCGGTGAAGTCGGTCTGAAAGTCAACGTGATCCAAATTTTGGAGGTCATAAGGGATAAATTCCGATTTGATCGCTAGGCTCCTCAGTGTATTCCCACTTGGGGTCACAACCATGGCATCCTCTGAAAAGAAGGCTGCTGCTGCATCTGCATCTCCATTCTCAATTGCAGTGTAATACTCCATCACGATGTCACCGGGATCTGACGTTGTACCCCCACAAGAGGCTAGTAGTACGGCCATAACGAAAATGATCACGATTGTCCAATGGTTTTTGCTTTTGCTTATTTTAAACATTTGGCTTCTCCTTTTTTGATCCGATAGATCAGCTGCACAATTTTAAATTGGACAAATGTTATCCGATTATAGCATGTTTTAGTTTTTTTCCAAAATAGCGGGTGCTGTTTTTGCCTTTGATTCGAGTACGGTCATAAAGTGGCTGATTTGCTGGGCTTTACTTCGATTCCTAATAAATTTTCAATATAAAAATCGCCCCTGCTTCGGGAATTTTTCTCGGCAGGGGCGATCGTTTTTTAGGGAGATTCGCTTATTGGCCTGAAACTGCTGGTTGGCTGCCGTCAGCCAAAATGGTTTGATCACCATCAACAATATCGATTGCCATGATCTGGCGAGACTCATATGGCCCAAAGTCGAAAACGATCTGAGAACCATCAGGGGTCCAGGCCAGCTCCCAGAGATCTTCGAATTGACCAAGAGCTCTAGGTTCACCACCACCCAACTCGATCAACATAATCGTCGCGGTCCTCGGCCCCTCTTGGAATACCAAATAGGCAATTTGATCGGCGACCGGAGAAAACACCGGTTCAGTGGCATATGCCATGCCTTCATAATCTGGACCAAAGAGCTGTTCATCACCCTGGCGAGGGCGCAGGTACAATCGTTCGTCACCGGAGGGGGTATAGGTTAGGCGAGCATAGGTCAGCAGATTTCCATCCGGAGACCAGCTTACATTTCCTACGGCTTCATCCCAGGCAGTGTACTGCTGACCTTCAAAATCATAATAGGCAAACATGCCGCTGCCTTCCATATTGACTATCTCTGCAAAGGCGAGAAAACGTCCATCTTGCGACCATTGAGGGCCTGCAAGCGTAAAGCCCCGTTCTGTTGATACCAACAACATCTTTTCGCCGCTATCCAGGTCAACAGCGTTAATTCCGTTGGCATGTTCACTGTCTGGTTCACCGCGGGTCATGAAATAGTCCATACTTGGCCCGGTCGCATAGGCTAATAGATGGGTACCAGGTTTCCAAGCCATTCCAGCGGTTCGCCCCTCAAGGATTTTGGTTTTTTCTCCGGTGACCAAATTCAATACCCAGGTCACAGCCGTCATATCATAGCCACCTTCATGGGGCACTCCCACCTGTTCGGAGTACGCCAACAGGGTTCCATCAGAAGACACATGGAGCCCCATATATTCGACTAAATTGTTCGTGCCATCACCAAGGCGGGCATCATTGGTGATCTGGCGCGGTGTCTCACTGCCTGCTTCAAGCACCCAAATATTTCTGTCTGGGCCGATATAAGCCAGAGTGAAATTGCCATTTTCACCTGTGCTCAATGGCGTGTCTGATCCATCATTTACATTTGCCTGATTATCGTTGGCGGATGGGTCGGATAACAGCGCTTCATCGGGTTTCTCTTGAGCCTGGTTATCTTCGACCTGAGGTTCAGGCAATGGGGATGGGGGTTCTTCCACACCTAACTCAAACTGCCCACAGGCCAAAGTGGCTAGTAGGAGGATGGAAAAGAAGAGATGGGTTTTCTGTTTAAACATTTGTGACTCCATTTATCATCTATTTGATTTATTCTGCTTAATCCTACTAAATGCCGATTGCAAGAGCGTGGCATGGGGGTTATCTTTTCTAGGCAGGATGTTACAGTTTCGTGACATGGAGATGTTGATCATTGCAGGAAAAATTTTCTTTCTTGTCCATCCTGTCCTGTTTTTACTAGCATTGCACCAAAAAAATTTTGGACCCAAATTTTATTGGATTAGTTGCTATTTAAAGCAAAAATCCCCTATTTTTAGGATTTTTAGGCCGCGGGACCTGGATTCGAACCAGGGCTTTCTGTTTTATAGTCAGATGCTATTTGAGGGGATTTGATCCCAGCCTGCAGATTCGAAGTTTTCTTCGAAAATGCCCACTGTTTAAATAGATTCCAAGTTATCTGGATAAACTGCAGCAAGATAATTCAGGGGTGTAAAAAGCTATCGAATTTACGACATCTGTGGCGACCTACAATTCTAAGACCGCCACAGGTTGGCGCACCCGGAGGGACTCGAATAAAAACTTTTAAGAAAACATCTGAATTCAGATTTATTTAGAGTCTTGGAATGTAATCTCTGGATGATTTACAACAAGACAATATTCACGAACACCTTGATGCTGGGACCTGGCAAAAAGTGATTGGATCTGCTCTTGTCCGGCATCGCCGAGACGATGACAGCTTACAAGAATCCGAGGGTGATCGAATTTGTTCCCCGGCTGCCGCGCGATGAGGCTGGAAATATCGACCGGCAAGCAGTCAAAACTGAATTTAGCAAGTAAAAAAATTCATCTCTTAATATAGGCGCGCGGCCAGAATTTCTGTGGTGGCTAAATTGGGTCTGGTAGGTTGGGGAAGGGGAGGGTCTCAGACCCTCCCCGATATGATCATTTCGCCGGGCGGAAATACTTGATGTCCAATATCGAGCCTTTGCGTTCGGTTTTGGGCTCGAGCACGGCTTCCATCCGCATGCCGAAGGCCAGCGAATCTGGCTCAACTTCCTCGATGCGGTGGATGATTCCGCCGTCGCCAAAGGTAATCAAGCCGACGATCTCCGGCTCCTCTCTGTGCGAGCCGTCGTAGTTGACGTGCAGCAGGGTGAAGGTGTGCAGCGTGCCCACCGTGCCGAGGTCCACCCATTCGTCCATCTCTCCCAGGCAGCGCTCGCAGAATATCGACGCTGGGACATAAGTCCGGTCACATTTCGGGCAGTATGAGCCCAATATCTTTCCTTCATCCTTCAATGTCCTGAAGAAGCGTTCGCCAGCCAGCCCAAAGGTGTAGCGGCTGGTGACCGGCAGGTTGCCGTGCCATGCGCCAGGAGCTTGGGGGTCGCGTTCTAGCAATGTCATTTTACACCTCCTCGTCCGTTTCAGGTTTGAAGTATTGGATATCGGTGATCGAGCCGGTGCGTTCCTCTTCAGGCTTCCAGACTGCCTTGACGCGCATCCCGATCTTGACCTTCTCAGGCTCGACCTCGCCAATCTTGTGCATGATGCCGCCCATAATGACCGACGTGTCGCTCAGCTTGGAAGCACCGTCGAGCGAGATGACAGCCGGGATCTCCGGCTCTTTAATGCGCTTCACATCCCAGGTGACGTAGCACAGGGAGAAGGTGTTGATCGTTCCTGTGTCCTTGACCGGGACGTACTCGTCCATCGGGCGGAAGCACCATTCGCAGACCGTGCGCGGCGGGACGACCACCTTGCGGCAGTGGCTGCAGCGCGAGCCGAGGATGACCCCCCGCTTCAACCCGGCCAGGTAGCTGCCGATTCCGATGCCGGTATCCCAGGCATAGTCGGCCTTGAGCGCATCGTGGTTGAATAAAATCTTTCCATCAGCGAAGTCTTTTTCGCTCAGTGAAGTACCAGGGAAGTGTTTGATTTTTTCAGTCATGTTTTGCCTCCTATCGTCCCATGATGACGACTGTGCCGACCTGCATCAGGTCGCCCCAGGCCTGTGCGATGCCGCGCTTTGGCTGCCCGACCACCTGGCGGTCGCCGGCTTCGCCGCGCAGCTGCCAGAACAACTCGGCAATTTTCATCAGCCCGGCGGCAGCAATTGGGTTGCCGACACCCAGCAGCCCGCCCGAGGGGCAGACTGGCAGGTTTCCGTCGGGGGCGGCGGTGCCGTCAAGGTACATTTCCACTGCTTTACCGCGGTCAGCCAACTGCAAACCCTCAAGGTGGTGCAGGGCTTTATAGTCGAAGGGATCATACGGCTCGGCGATGTGGATTTCCTTGCG
>JABAHR010010653.1_pt1 | contig 14622 bp, 15 predicted proteins | sample 7062101 | NCBI WGS metagenome assembly JABAHR01 (sample SAMN14534553, study PRJNA622989) | marine sediment metagenome | biome: marine biome [ENVO:00000428]; feature: marine pelagic biome [ENVO:01000023]; material: deep marine sediment [ENVO:00002113] | place: India: Gulf of Kutch | collected... | reverse complement strand
CGAAAGATCTCGGCGAGGCAGAAACAGCCAGGCGTGTGCTGGCAACCTGACAGCGCGAAAAGCGGATTGTAGGGAGCGGGGCTGTGCAGGTTCTCGGGCGTGCCGAACTGGTGCCAGTCATCGTATATCCATCCGACGCGCCCGCCATCCGCAGTGGGCTGACCGCCGTAGCGGTCAACCAGCTCGAGCCCCCGGGCCACGAAACGGGAAAACACCTTGTCGTCGCCATCGACGAAGGCGACCGCTTCGAGCTCGGGCCAGAATTCCAGTGCGCGGCGAACCCCGGCGTTCCTTATCGCGCTTAGCCCGCCGTTTTGGGGTGCGCGCCAATAGAACACTTGTCCGGGATGTGCCGCCGCCAGGATCGCCGCCTTGCGCGACGTCCGGGGATCGGCGCAGAGGTCGTCTACCAGCAGAATGGCGAAAGGTTCCGCGCCCTCCTGCGCGAGCAGCGAGGCGACGGCCTCGCCCATCAGATCGGCCTGGCCAAAAACGGGCACGATCACGGCTGCACGCACGCTCGGCTCTCCTCCTCGCTCACTCGGCCGCCGCGGCGAGGCCCGGCTTCATAGTTTCCACATAGGCGGCGGCGCCCATGTCGATCCGGCTCAGCGGGTAGCCCAACGCCGATAGCAGGTCTGCCCGTGCCTGCGACTCGCAGATGATGCGACCGTAGGCTGCTGCGTAGTTCAGCGCGGCGACCGGGTCGTCGGGAACCTGGACGGCAGCGTCATATCCTGTCTGGGACTGCGGCGCCATATCGTCGTCGTCCGGCCCATCGGCCTGGCAGGAGACGGTGTTCACGCCCAGACCGCGCAGCTTGAGCATGACCGGGGCGAATATCTGCAGATCGAAGCTGAACACCTCGTCGAAGGGCGCCAGAAGGCCCGCCAGCCGGTTCAACAGCGGCTCGGCCATGCCGTCCCAGCACGGCACACCGACATTGTGACCCTCCGGTCGCAGATCCATGCGGTCGAACCAGATTGCCAGTGAGGCGACGTTCTCGATCGCGGACGGCAGATCCGGGGTCAGATCGGGAAGGTGATTGCCGGTTCCGAAGATGGTGATCCGCCCTGAACCGTCCAGCTGCCGGCCGAGGGCGTCGAGCAACCGCCGCGCTGCGGGCGTCGGCCCGTCGGGCGGAAGGATGACAGCGATCCGCCGATGTCCGCTGATCGAGAGCTGTGGAAAAAGCGGCCCGGTGCCGATCGCCGTTTGTGTAAGCGGAGCATGACGGGCGATCTGGCGCGAGGAGATATAGTACCTGCCGGATCTGGCCTGCGCATCGCCCAGCCGCGTTTCGGCGCCGTCCGCATCGCCGGCGGTAAGCTGACGTATCAGCCGCATCAGCTGACCGTTCTCATGGCCACGCTCCGCGACAGGCGGAAGCCTGTCGCTGTGCAGCAGCAGGCGGCGGGTCTGGTGCGTCAGCCGTTGGGCCGGAGGCTGGCTGCTATCCACCCCGGCGAGCTTTCCTGGCCGGATCACGTGGAAGCTGCGCCGCGCCTTTGCCCAGTCCCCGGGGCTGCTGACCGCCTCGATCGGGAACAGGAAGGCGTCGTCGGGGCCTGCTGTCTGCCGCTGTTGCTCGGTCAGCGGCTGGATCAGGCCCTCGACGATCGCGACGTCCCCGGTCAGAAGCTCGGCCGCGGACATCAGCAGACCGCGCAGCAGNNGGAATTGACGGAGAGCAACACATGACCACGAAAAGTTCCGGCGCGTATGGGTCGTAGACATAGGCCTCGGGCGCGTGACGCTGAAGACGTGCCGCGATGGCGTTGCGAGCGGCGCTCAGCGCCAGCGGCCGCCCGGGCTCGCCCGGGTCGGTGATCAGGTCGAATTCATTGGCATCGGGCGGGCCGATGGCAAATCGCGGCGTGTTCACCTGCTCGTCCGCCAGCACCGCCTGCGGGTGGAACAGCGGCGCGTGCTTACGGCGCATGTAGGGGATGTTATAGGCGTCGTTGCGGCGGTTGACCGACGAGCGGTTCCCCATGAGCCTGCGGTAATAGAGCAGATCGCGCGGGTTGAACACGCCCTCGTAGTCGCCGCCTATCGCCGCCAGCCAGAATTCCCAATCCTCGATGCCGCTGCGCATGGTCTCGTCCCAGCGCAGGCCCTGGCGGAACATGTCGGCATTGTAGAGGCAGCTGGGCTGGCTGAGATTGACCGACAGATAGCTCGTGGGGCGGAAGCGCTCCGGCGTCTCGACATAGGTGTGATCGTCGCCGAAGTTCATCTTGTTCGTCACGACCCAGCCGAAGCGCCGATCCGGGTGCCGCGTCTGCGCATCTTTCAGCGCCAGCAGCCCCGAGGCGACCGACGTCGTCGAGATCAGGTCGTCGCCGTCGAGACAATAGATCGCGTCGAGGTCCGGGTGGCAGTCGAGCAGCCATTGCAGGCCGCGGTTGCGGGCACGGCTTACCCCGCCATTCTCCAGCCAAAGCACCTGGAACTGCCCGGGATAGGCCGCGAGGTAGCGTTCGGCGATGGCGCGCGTCGTCTCGGTGTCTGGACAGCCATCGACCACCAGCAGGACCGCCACCGGCCGGACGTGCCGTTGATCGAGCGCCGAGAGGATCGTGTCGCTCAGCACCGGCCCGATCCGGAAGGCCGTGATCATGACCGCGACGCGCGCCTCGGCGAGCATCGAGATGTCGGGCTCGCACGGCGGATCTATCGGCGGTCTGGGCGCGGGCGTCACGAGCGGCCTCATCAGCGTGTCAGTCAGGAAAGACTAGCAGGATATCTCGGAACCAGCCATGGGCGCCGTCGACGGAAGACCCGCTGACCCGGGTCGCCAGCACAAGTTGCACCGGCTCCTGCTGCGGCGCGAAGTCCAGCGACAGCGGCATTCTTGACCCCGGCGCCAGTTCCTGCCAGCCGGAATGGGCCAGCGCGTCATCGACCGGTACCGGATCGGCGGTGTCCTGCGTCAGCGCGGCCGTGGCCGAAAAGGCGGCGACGAGGAATTCGATCGGTGGCGCACCCCGTCGCGGCGACTCGCATGTCAGGCGTATGCCGGTGAGCTGGGCGGCGTCCTCCAGCCCAAGTCCGATGACCGAGGGGCCGGCCAGCGTCGGGTGGACCATTACCGCCCCCTCTCTCACTTCGACCCAAGGCCATTCGCCGAGACTGCGCTCGACCAGCTTCACGTGCTGGGAAAGCAGGGCGGGATCGACCTGCTGGCCCAGCTTGCGCAGGCCGGGGGTCTGCATCCCGGAGGGCGCGACGCCACCGGCGGGGGGCGGGCTGTCGGGATCGCCGGTCCAGGCCCGGAGTGCCAGCCGGGCGCCGTCCTGTGGCGCGCCGTCGACATGCAGGAAATGCCGGTCCATGCCGGCCGCGCGGGCCAGCGAAATCGTGGGCGCGGCCGTGTCCTCGCCATGCCAGGTCAGGACGAGCCGCAGATTGCGGTAGCGCCAGGGTATGTCTGCCGGCAGGTCCAGGATCTGCCAGCCCTCACGGTTGACGGGTATTCGCGCCCAGCTGGCCAGTTCGGCGTCGTCCTCCTGCGCCAGCAGCCTGCATTCCAGCCGGCCCGAACCGCTGGCCGGCGCCGCGATATGGATCGCCGCCGCCCTGGAATAAAGACCGGCATAAGGCAGCTGCTGCGCGATGATGCGACCCTGGTTCATTTTCAGCCGCCCCGAGAACTCGCGGGTGGCATAGCCCAGGATCGGCATGCCCTTGGTGGCGACCTTCAGAGCGGTCGCGCAGGCCTGCCACTTGTTACGGGCATCTTCGACCTGCTCGCGCAGCGCTGCGACCTGGCGGTCGAGGAGCACTGCCTCGGCGCAGGCCTCCTTTTGTGCCGCGAGCGCCGCGGTGGCGAAGGAATTGGCAATGGCGGCAACGGCCAGCGGCGCGGCCGGGTCGCTGGCCGAGTCGGGCAGCGTGATCGTGGCGGGCACGGGCAAGCCTGCCGTGCGCCACAGCTCGGCCAGGGCGCGAGCCACCGGCTCTGCGGCCGCGGTGTGAGCGATCACCGTCAGGCCGGCAGGCGGCGCGTGAAGCGTGACCTCGGCCTGCTGCGTCGCCGCAAGGATGGATCCGTCAGGCGCCTGATGTACGGAGACTACAGACAGAGAAAGCGTTTCGCGGAATAATTTGAGGAGGCCCGCATCGGCACCCGCTACAATCAGTTTCGGCACGCCCGTATAAATTGCCGAAGGAATAGTGATTTCGGTCATTCGGGCAATGCTCCTGATTGAAATTCCACTTCTCTAGATGTTGCACACTCTATTCTTGAAGCGGGTAGCAAAGGGACGATGGTTTTACAACGACAATCGCGGGAGTACCTTACTCTTGTACCACGCCGGCCGCCCCGGATGGGCAGGCTGCGCCGCGGCGGCAGGGGATCATTCCAATGCAACACCGTCCCAATGTAAAGACCCGTAAGCATGTGACCCCATCACCTTAAATATCCTTGTACCCATAATTTGAGGCAATGGTTAATTATTAACTAATTGGTAGTAAAAGCTCGCCTATTGGAGCCCGCTGCCGGTACCGGGGTCAGTCGCTTGCGGCGGCCTGCAGGATCGCCTCCGGGGTCAGCGGCAGGCGGCGCAGGCGCAGCCCCGTCGCCGCGTGCAGCCCGTTGGCGATGGCCGCGACGGTAGGCCCCGGCGCAGCCTCGCCCGCACCCCGGGGCGGCTGGGTCGGGCGGTCGATCAAGATCACCTCGATCTCGGGGATATTGTCGAAGCGCAGCACCGGGTAGCTCTCCCAGTCGCGGGTCGCGATGCCGTCACGGTCCCAGGCGACCTGCTCGTGCAGCGCCCAGCTGGCGCCTTGCACAAAGCCACCCTCGATCTGCGCCGTCAGCCCGTCGCGGTCGACGATGCGGCCCGCATCCGCCACCAGCACGGCGCGCTTGAGCCGGATCTCGGCCAGATCGGTCACGGCGATGTCGACGCAGACGCCGACACGGGTCATCTCGTTCTTGTACTGCGCATAGGCAATGCCCCGGCCTTCGCCCTCGGCCGGGGCGGGGAGGGTGGAGAGGTGGTCCTCCAGCCGGTCGAGCACCGCTATCGCCCGATCGTCGGACAGCATCGCGCGGCGCAATGCGATCGGGTCCTCGGCCCGATCCCAGGCCAGCTCGTCGAGGAAGCTTTCGATGCCGAAGACGTTGGTCACGGCGCCCAGGCAGCGCAGCGCCGAAGTGCGCAGCGGCATGTCGGTGATCAGGTTCTTGACCAGCCGCTTTTCGGCAAAGTCGTAGACCGGGTCGAGGTTGCGGTGCATGCCGCCATGGCGGTTCATGTTCGGCCCCGGCACCTGCGGCGGGATCGGCTCTGCGCGGAAGCGGTTGGCCAGCAGCTTGGCCGGTCCGGCCTTGTTCGGCCCCGAGCGGGGGCGGCCGCGATGGGTGCCGCTGATCGCCTCGGCCGACCACGCGGAGATGCGGCCGTCCTCGCCCAGTTTCGCCGCCAGATCGACCGCCATGGCGGTGCCGACGGGCTCCCAGGCGTGTTCGTCGTCGCGGGTCCATTTCAGCAGGATCGGCGTGCCGGGCAGGGCGCGGGCGACCAGCGCGGCCTCGAAGGCGGCGTCGTCGGCGCCGTTATGGCCGTAGCAGCCCGAGCCGGGAAGATGGGTCAGCGTCACCTGTTTGGGCTCGAGGCCGAGGCTTTCGGCGATGGCGCCGCGCAGCGGGTAGATGCCCTGGCTATGGGTCTGGATGTCCAGGCTGTCGTCCTGCCACACCGCCAGCGCGGCCGAGGGCGCGAGCGCGCCGTGCAGCGTGAAGGGGCGCTCGTAGCGGGCGGTCACGTCGGCCTGAGGTGCGGGCGGGATCTCGCCATCCTTCACCGGCGTCGAGTCGACCACCGGCAGGCGGGTGGCATTGTCGGTCGTCAGCCGCTCGAAGACGTCATCCTCGGGCAGGCCTTCGCCGGTATCCCATTCGCAGGCGGTGGCGAGGCCGGTGGCGGTCCGCTGCACCGCCCATTCGTCGGGTCCGGCGACAGCCATGAACGAGCCATCGCGGATCAGCTGCATTCCGCGCTCCTCCAGCCGCGCCACGCGATCCTCGGGGATCGTGGCGAGCGTCGCGAGCGCGTGGGGCGGGCGCACCACACGGGCGTGCCACATGTCGGGTAGCTCGATGTCGTGGACGAAGCGGTAGCGGCCGGTCACCAGCTCTTCCATCCCGCGCATCGGCGGGGCGGGCAGGGCGTCGCGATCGCCCAGCGTTACCGCCTCCGGGTCGGCGGGCTGGTCGAGGTCGATCTCGCCCAGCAGCGCCAGAACGTCCAGGGGCCGGTTCTGCCCCGGCCGGGTCAGCGCGCCATCGGAAAGCGTCCAGTCCTCCGGCGCCCCGCCATGCCGCGCGGCGGCGTGCTCCAGCAGCAGCCGGCGCAGCGTCGCCGAGGCGCAGCGCACCGCGTGCCCCGATTGCTCCAGCGAGTTGCTGCCCGAGGTCATGCCCTCGTCCGGAGACGGCCCGGTACGCACCGGCGCCAGCGCGATGCTGTCATAGGGCAGCGTCAGTTCCTCATGCGCGATCTGCAGCAGCGCGGTCGAGATCCGCTGGCCGATATCGACCTTGCCGCTTTTCACCAGCAGCTTGCCGTCCTCGGTCGCCAGCCATTGGCCGATATTGGGATGGGCCTTCAGGCTCATGCCGCGCCGCTCGCGATCGCGACGGCGCGCAGGACGCGGGGATGGGCGCCGCAGCGGCACAGATGGGGCGTGAGAGCCTCGGTGATTTCGTCGCGGCTGGGCTGGGGATTGCGGCTGAGCAGGCCGGTGACGGCGACCACCAACCCGGCGGTGCAATAGCCGCATTGCGCGGCGGTCGCCTCGACAAAGGCCCGTTGCACGCGGGCGCCGGTTTCGGTCTCGCCCAGCGCCTCGACGGTGGTGATCTCGCGTCCCGTGAAGGTCTCGACGGGCGAGGAGCAGGTCATCTCCGGCGCGCCATCGACCAGCACCGCGCAGGCGCCGCACTGCTCCAGCCCGCAGCCGAGCTTGGTGCCTTTCAGGCCCAGCTCATTGCGCAGGACATAGGCCAGCGGTGTGTCTGGCGTGGCCTCGACTTGGTGATCCTTGCCGTTGACGCGGATCGTCAGGGTCATGGCGTGAGCCGTTCCCAGTCTATCTGCACGTCGACATCCGCCTCGCGGAACAGGTTCAGCACCGGGCAACGATACTCGACGTTCTTGATCAGCCGCGCGAAGCGGTCCTCCGGCTCGTCGGTATGAACGCGGATGCGAAGCTTGACCCAGGTGAAATAGGGCCGCACGCCCTGCACCCCGCGCGAGCCGCGCTGGTCGACCTCGCCGTCGCCCTCGATATCGACGGCAGTGTACGAGAACTTCATCGCCTCTGCGCAGCGGTTGATGATCACCCCCTCGCAGCCGATCAGCGAGCTGAGCGCCATCTCGAGCGGGGTGGGGCCGGTGTTCGTGCCCTTCTCGTCGGTCACCAGCACGTGGTCGCGGACCATCATCACCGACCGGGTCGAGGCCTCGTTGCGCGCCGCCACACGGCGGATGCCCAGCGCGGCCTTGTTCGGGTCGACGCTTGGCGGCAGAAGGTCGTCATCGGTCGCGGTATCGCTCACAGCTCCATCTCCAGAATATCCAGGCCACGGTTGCGGTCGAGCAGGTAGATCAACCCCCCATCGTCCACATCCACGTCGTTTGATTGCGGCGGCGCGCCGGTCGGGCCGGGCTCCATGAAATGCGCCACCTCGACGGGCAGTTTCGGGTCCGCCAGGTCCAGCACGCGCAGCCCGCCGGCGAACCAGGTCGCGTAGACCAGCGTCGAGTCGAGCTTCTCGCGGAACTGGTGCGCGCCGAAGCGCACGCCGGATTCGCCGACCCAGGGGCAGTAGCGCTCGCTGAGATCCCAGGCCGCGATCGGCTCCATGTTCTTGATGTCGGTCACGTCCACCACCCAGAGGAAGCCGTGCAGGCGGCCGGGAAGGTGGTCATGCTCCTCGTCGATGGCGACGGCGTAGCGGCGGCCGCCGATCTCCTGTTCCAGCGGCATCACGGTGTGCGTCGGCTCGGGGATCGCCTCGGGGAAGCGGTAGCTGCCCTTCACCGTCGGGTTGGTGATGTCGCTGGCGTCCATCACGCGATAGCCTGCATGCCAGACCGCCGCCCACAGCTCGTCGCCGCANNCAGGCGCACGCCGTAGCCGGTCCAGCTCGGCGTCTCGCCGCCGGCAATGTGCTGGCCGGGCATGTGCCAGCGCGAGACCTCGGTGGGGTTCGACGGGTCGGAGATGTCGTAGATCACCAGGATGTTGCCGACGTAGCCCTCCATCTCGGTCGAGATGTAGGCGTAGTTCTCGTCCATGTCGAAACGGTGCACGCCGAAGCCATGCGTCTTCACGTAGGCGAGCTGCTTGGGGGCGGTCTTGTCCGATATGTCCCAGACCCGGAACCCGCCGGAGTGATAGCCACGCTCCAGCGCCTCCTCCAGCACCGCGATGTCCGATACCTTGACCTTCAGCTCGGCTGCGATTGCGGCGTCGTCCAGCCCCTTCTCGCGCAGGCCGGCGATCTTGTCGCCCTTGCGCAGGAAATGGCGGCGGTCCTGCTCGACATTGGTGATCATGATGTCGCCGCAGACGCGCACCTTGTGGGTATGCGACCACTCGTCGGGCGGCTCGACATGGGCGACGACCTGCGGGTTCGCCGGGTCGCTCACATCGATGATCGAGGTGCCCTTGGGCGGCTTCATGTGGCCGACATAGGCATAGCCGTCCTGCACCACGACCTGGCCGCCGCCCTCGATGTCCAGGTGGCCCCGGCGACGGATGTTGCGCGCCAGTTCGTATTCGAATTCCCTTATCATTCGGCAGGAACCTTCTGCTGTTTCTTGCGTCGGGCATCCATGATCGCCGGCATGATCAGCGAGATCGCCAGCGCAACCCAGAGGATGTTGCCCAGTGTCGAGGAGAAGAGCACGGTGATGTCCCCTTCGGATTTCTTCAGTGCGGTCAGGAAGTAGCGCTCCAGCAGCGGGCCGAGAATGACGCCGATCAGGATCGCGGCGACATGATATCCGGTCCGTCGCGCGATGTAGCCCAGCACGCCGAAGCCCAGCGCCAGGTACATGTCGAACATGTATTCGCGGGGCACGAAGCCGCCGACCAGCGTGAACGAGATGATCATCGGCGCCAGGTAGATCGTCGGCACCGTGGTCACCCGGCTCATGTAGCGGCTCAGCGGCAGGATCGTCAGCACCATCAGCGCGTAGCTGATCGCCATCGCCATGAACATGCCGTAGCCGATCTCGGGCTGGCGCTGGAACAGCGAGGGGCCGAAGGTGACGCCGTGGAACTGCATCACCACCAGCATGATCGCCGCCGTCGCGCCGCCCGGAATGCCCATCACCAGCAGCGGCACCAGCGTGCCCGAGGTGACGCCGTTGTTGGCGCTTTCCGGCGCGATCAGCCCCTCGGGGTGGCCGGTGCCGTATTTCTCGGGCGTGTGCGAGAAGGTGCGGCTCTGCTGATAGGCGACAAAGCTGGCGATCGAGGCGCCGGCGCCGGGGATCACCCCGATGATCAGGCCGATCAGGCTGGTCCAGATGATGTGCCACCAGCGCGACAGCGCGATGCGGACGCCTTCGAAGGTGTCGTGCCAGCTGGGCTTGACCATGCTCGCGGAGTGCGGGTCGAGGATGGCGCGCTTCTCGATGATGATGAACGCCTCCGAGACCGCGAACAGGCCGACCAGTGCCGGGATGAGCGGCACGCCGTCGTAGAGCTCGAGAAAGCCGAAGGTGCCGCGCGGCGTGGCGTAGACGACGTCGGTGCCGATCGAGCCGATCATCAGGCCCAGGAAGCCCGCGATCAGGCCCTTGATCATGTCCTGCGCGGCGATCGAGGCGATCAGCGATATGCCGAACAGCATAACCACGATCATCTCGACCGAATGCATGTAAAAGCCAACCCGCGCCAGCAGCGGCATCGTGGCCAGCGCGATGATGGTGGTCAGCAGACCGCCGATCGAGGAGGCGACGAAGGTGATCGCCAGCGCCTGCTGGCCCTTGCCCTGCTTGGCCATGGGATAGCCGTCGAGCGGCGTCGCCGCCGCGCCGGCGGTGCCGGGAATGTTCACCAGGATCGCCGGAATGCCTGCGCCCATCCGCGCCGCGCAATAGAGCGTGACCATGAAGACCAGGCCCGTATCCAGGTCCATCGCCAGCGTGAGCGGCATCAGGATGATGATCGTGTTGGCGGCAGAAAAACCAGGGATGCCACCCACGATCAGGCCCAGGAAGATGGTCGGGATGATCACCCACCAATGGGCGATGGTATTGAGAAAGACCTCCGCCAGGATGGCGGTCGTCGCCATGTCACCCATTGTTCAGCACCATGCGCATCGTTTCCTCGAACCAGCCGCGCGGGAACCGGGTCTGGAAAGCCAGGATGAAGACAGCCCAACCGCCAAGCGACAACGCCGCAGAGGCCAGGAAGGCGCGGATCCAGTATTCGCCCTTGGACAGGATCACCATCGACAGGAACAGGAACAGGAAGGTCGTCAGGGTGAAGCCCATCCAGTCGATGAAGATGCAGAAGCCCAGCGTGGTGGCGAACAGCCCGATCCGCCCGGTGCGGAAATCCTCCTTCGAGAAGAGGTTGTTCATGCCCAGGCTGCCCTCGCCGCTCTTCAGCAGGAAGAAGCTGCGGACGATGAAGATCCCGCAGACCAGCAGGAGGATGCCGCCGATCAGGAAGGCCGCGACCTGCGCGGTCCAGGGCGAGTTCCAGATCGTTGTGAAGTAGTAGATCGTGAAGGCCACGCCCAGCACCGGGATGACGAGCTCGCCCCCCAACTGGCGCTTCTGGCGATCGGACTCATCTGACATCAAGGGACTCCTGCCAAGTGCGTTTCGCTTATCTTGCGGGCGGGCGGTGCGCACACCGCCCGCCCGGATTTCGGGCTGGCCGATCAGGCGCCGGTGAGCAGCGGCTTGTACTTCGCACCCAGCTCCAGCATGGCGTCCGCGAACTCCTTGCAGTCCTCGACGCCGCCATAGTTGAGATACTCCGGCGTGCCGCGCGCGGCGACATAGGCCTCGAGCAGCGCCGGGTCGTCGAAGGTCGCCTTGAAGGTGCTCAGCAGTGTCTCGTAACGATCCGGATATTCCTCGACCGCCGCGCGGTGGATGCCGAAGGCGCGCGAGGACAGCATCTCGGGCAGGTTCATGTCGTAGGCGTCGTTGATCTCGGGCGCGTTGTCGAGACGATCGCCCACGCGGTTCTTGCCGAAGATCAGCATGGTCCGCACCGAGTCGCCCGCGGCGATCACCGAGCCCGAGGTCAGCACCGAGAAGTCGACCTCGCCCGTCACCGCGCCGGCGACGGTGTTCTTGCCGCCCGACAGCGGGATCAGGTTGAAGCTGGCCCCGGTCTTCTCGCCCAGCGCCAGGATGCCGATCGACGCGGGGTGGGCCATGCGGCTGGTGCCGACGGTCAGCGTGCGCTTCTTGCCCTCGGCGACGATTTCCTCGATCGACTGGAACTTGCTCTCGGCGCCGACGAAGGCGCAGCCCGGGTCGGTATCAACCCGGCCGAAGTAGAAATAGTCGTTCAGGTCGAAGGTCGGCGGCTGCACCGCCCAGTTCAGGACCTCGGGGCCCATGTTGCCGAAGATCAGGTTGTAGGCGTTGGCCTCGGCCTTGCCCATGTAGACCTCGTAGCCGACGCGGCCCGAGGCGCCCGGGTAGAAGCCCGGCTCGAAATCCGTGCCCAGCTTTTCCTTCCAGATGCTGGTGAAGGCGCGGAAGTTGCGGTCGGCACCGCCGCCCTCGCGGGTCGGAATGTAGACGTTGATGTTCTGGTCAGGATAGCTCTGCGCCCGCAGGATGCTGGGCGTGGCCAGCAGCGCGCCGGTCGCGCCGGTCGTGCGCAGAAAGCCGCGACGGTTCATCGGTATGTGTGACATGAATTCCTCCTTGTCTGGTTTGGCGCATTCTGGTTCTTCCCGGCCGGTGTGCGCTCTGCCGGCGCGGGTATCGCTATGCTCTGATCAACCTCCCATTCCGCCTGAGTCCGCCATGATCCGGGTCGCTCCGGAATAGATCAGTCGCGCTGCCAGCACGGCGAGTATCGTGTTCAGCACCAGCTTGAAGCGGCGCTCGTCGATGCGGGCCAGAACGTGCTTGCCCATGACCGTGCCCAGGAACCCCGCGCCGATCAGCAGCGCGATGAAGGCCGCCCAGGTCGAGAACGCGAAGCCCAGCAGGCCGAAGACGATGGTCTTGAGCAGGTGCTGGATCGTCATCAGCGTCGCGTGGGTTGCGACGAAGCCCATCCGGTCCAGCCCTTGAGATTTCACATAGGCCGCCACGAAGGGCCCGGTCCCGCCGAAGAACATTGTCAGGAAGCTCGACGCGCCGCCGGCGACGGCGGCGGAGCGGCGCATGAAGGCAGGCGGCGTGAACAGGATCGACCACAGGATGAACAGCCCGACGCCGACCTGGATCACCCCGGCATCCAGCTGCACCACGGTCAGGCCGCCGACCGCCACCCCCGCAAGCGCGCCCAGCGCGAAGGGGGCGACAACGTCGATGTGCAGATGCGCGCGCATCAGCGTCGCCCGGCCGATGTTCGAACCCGCCTGCACCAGCCCGTGCACCGGGATGATCGCCGAGGCGGGCAGCAGCGTCGCCAGCACCGCCAGCATCACCGCCCCGCCGCCGATGCCGAAGGCGACGGTGATGAACGAGCTGGCGAAGCTCACCGCCAGCAGCGCCGAGGCGATGGGCCATCCGAGGCCGGCATGAAGCAGAGCCCAGTCCATCTCAGCTCTCCATCACCGAGGGGTGGAACATCTCGTCGGGAGAGACCAGCCGCTCGGCCAGGTATTGCTCGACCGAATAGCGGCAGACCGCCTCCAGCTCGGTCCGGTTGGCGGAATAGCCGTAGCTCCAATAGTCCGCACCCAGCGTCGCGATGGTCTTTTCCATGCTGGCGTTGAGCCAGGGCAGGGACAGCCGGTTGGCATTGCCCTGCCAGACCTTTCGCAGCCGCTCCAGCGCCAGGTCGCGCGCCTCCACGAAGCCGTCATAGAGCGCCCGCGGCAACCAGGGATGCTCTTCGGCGAGGCTGCGGCGCAGGCCGATCAGGTGCATGATCGGGAAGAAGCCGGTGCGCGCGGCATAGTCGCGCTCGGCGGCCTCGAAATCGGGGAACAGGCGCACGAACCGGTCGTCGCCGTCGAGGAAGGCCTGGGGCGGCTTGGGCGCCAGCAGCCCGTCGATCTCGCCCGCGATCAGCAGGTCCTGCAGCGTCTCGCCCTCTTCGATGGGCTCGACCACCATGCCCTGGGGCAGCGCCAGCTCCAGCCGCTCGCGCCGCACGCCCTGGTCGAGCGCGCCGGTGCGCCAGTGGATGTCGGCAGGGTTCACGCCGAACTCGTCGCCAAGGATGCCGCGCATCCACAGTGCGGCGGTCATCTGGTATTCGGGCACGCCGATGCGCCGGCCGGCGAAGTCGGCCGGTGTCTGGATCCCGGCGCCCTTGCGGGCGAAGAAGCCGGAATGCCGGAAGGCGCGGCTGACGAAGGCGGGCAGGGCGATGTACTCGCTGCCCCCGCGCGAGAGCTGCAGGATGTAGCTCGAGATCGACATCTCGGTCAGGTCGTAGGGTGCCTCGGCGACGGCGAGGGGGAACAGCTTCTGGGTCGGCGCGATGGTCGATTCCAGCGTCACCCCCGGCACCGTCACCCGGCCGTCATGCAGCGCCATGACCCGGTCGTGATCCCAGGTCGCGAGCGTCAGCGACAGCGTCTCACCGGCCCCTTTCGCAGACGCGCTTTCCGGCGCTGCGGTCCTTTCGGGGGCCGATGTGTCCGCTGCCGCCATTGCCTCGCCTCACACCACCTTCACCGCCATCGATCCCAGCCCGTCGCAGGCCATTTCCATGGTCTGGCCGCGTTCCACCGGGCCGACGCCCGAGGGCGTGCCGGACAAGATCACGTCGCCGGCGGCAAGTTCGAAATAGTCCGAGAGGTAGGAGATCATCTCGGGCACCTTCCAGATCATCTGGTTCAGGTCGCCCTCCTGCTTCACCTCGCCGTCGACCTTGAGCGTGATCGACCCCTCGTCCAGATGTCCGACCTCCGAGACCGGGTGGATCGGCCCGACCGGCGCCGAGCGTTCGAACGCCTTGCCGATCTCCCAGGGGCGGCCCATCTTCTTCTGCTCGCCCTGCAGGTCGCGCCGGGTCATGTCGAGCGACAGCGCGTAGCCGTAGACGTGATCCAGGGCCTCGTCGACGGAGATGTTGGTGCCGCCGGATTTCAGCATCACCGCGACCTCGACCTCGTGATGCACGTCGCTGCTGTGGGCGGGGTAGGGGAACTCGCCCGACGGGTCGAGGTTGTCCGGGTTCTTCTGGAAGAAGAACGGCGGCTCGCGGTCCGGATCGTGGCCCATCTCGATGGCGTGTGCGGCGTAGTTCCGACCGATGCAGTAGACGCGCCGGACCGGAAACACTGCATCGCTGCCGGCCACGGGCAATTCGACGACGCGCGGCGCCGGGATCGCGAAATGAGACATCGATGTCCTCCCCGAGTTATGATTCCACAGGATTTCTAAACGCCATGCGCACTCAGATCAATCCCAACCAATACGATAAATCGCGAAT
>JABAHR010019021.1_pt1 | contig 14640 bp, 13 predicted proteins | sample 7062101 | NCBI WGS metagenome assembly JABAHR01 (sample SAMN14534553, study PRJNA622989) | marine sediment metagenome | biome: marine biome [ENVO:00000428]; feature: marine pelagic biome [ENVO:01000023]; material: deep marine sediment [ENVO:00002113] | place: India: Gulf of Kutch | collected... | reverse complement strand
GGCGGTGTTGATGTTCATCACCATGTTGACGAGCGCCTTGACCTTGGCCGCCTGGCCGCTCTTGCCGACGTACATCATGGAGCCGCTGAGTTTTTCGAGGATCGGTCGTACCCGGCGGAAGGTTTTCTCCTGGCCGGCGCACATCAGGTACAATGTGCCCTGGCGTGCCTGCGGGATGCTCGACGCCATGCAGCCTTCCAGTGTCTCCGCCCCGCGTCGGCGGGCCAGTTTTTCCACCGCGACATGGGTGGCGGGCGCGATCGTCGCGCAGTTCACGAACACCTTGCCCTTGGCATTCACCAGCAGACTGTCGCTCTTGCCCTCGAAAATTTTCATCATCGCCCGGTCATCGGTGACCACCGTGATGATCACGTCCGCCAGGGCCGTTACCCCCGCCAGCTTGTCGCAGGCCTGCGCTCCCAGTTCNNAATCGCCTTGGCGGCGCTCTGGCGCACGTCGTAGACCGCGGTGACGTTGTAACCGACGTCTGTCAGGCGGCGCGCCATGTTCGCGCCCATCCGGCCGACCCCGACCACGCCGATGGCCGGGGAGGTTTTGCTTGGTTTCTTCCTGCTCGTTTTCTTTGTGGTTGCCATGTGGTCCTCAAGGTTGATGGGTGACTGGTTGTCGTCTGGCGGGTCGCGCCCGCTGTTCTACCCGTCGCCGTCGCCAGTCGGGGGACGGTCAAGGGTTCGGTTTGTCATGCGACGAGTGATCGTCCGATACTCTGCTGTGCCCCGGCGTTATGTCGCCAGGAAAGGGTTGTGTTGTTTCTCCTGGCCAACCGTCGTCAGCGGGCCGTGACCGGGACAGATCACCGTCTCGTCCGCCAACGTAAGGATGCTCTCGCGGTTGGTACGCAGCGCTTCCTCGTAGGAAACCATTCCACCGCCCATGGACCCGGCAAACACCGCGTCGCCGACGATCGCCAGCGGTTTTGCCAGGCCGGCCACGACGTAGGTGATCCCGCCGCGGGCATGGCCGCTGGTGCGGCGGGTTTCGATTTCCAGGCCGCCGGCAGCAAACGTTTTGCCGGCGGCGAATGGCTCGGCCTCATCGAACTGCTCGTCTTCGCCAACGTACGCGTTGGCGCCGGTCGCCTTTTTCAGGCGGGGCAGGTCGATAATATGATCGCCGTGGGTATGCGTTAGCAGGATCAACTCCACCTGCAACCCGTGTTCCCTGACCGTGTCCAGGATCCCGCTGCAGTCCGCGCCGGTATCGAACACGACGGCTTGTTTCGTTGCCGGGTCCCAGGCCAGGTAGGCGTTCACGGTCATGTCTTCGTACGGCGTGTTGAAACAGGCCAGGCCGTCGATCGGGGCCGGGTCGTCCGGCTGCCAGGATTTCCGGCCGCAAGCGACCAGTTGATCCGGTCCCAGCCCGAGTGCCGGCGCTAGTTTCCGCGCCACCTCCTCGTCAAACGCGCCCGCCAACGCGGCTTCCAGGTCCGCCCTCGGAAATGTTGGCCTGGTCGGTTAACTCGGTAGCGGACAAGCCGAGTCCGCGCTGGGCTTTGCCCACAATATCCTCGTAGTAATCTTCCAGCGGAATCCTCGCCATGGGTGGAAAGAGTACGCACAGAGCCGGTTGAGGGTCAAGCGAGTAAGCAGCGGCGCCGCGCACTTTCGCCAATCAGGTTGGCGGTCAGGGTTGCGGCAGGAATCGCCGAAATGCCTGGTATACCCGGGCCGTGATCGGTCCGGTTTTTCCGTCCGCAACCGGGGCGCGGTCGATGGTGGTGACCGGTACCACCTGCGAGGTGGTGCTGGTCAGGAAGATCTCTTGTGCGGTGGCCAGGTCAGTGCGATGAACCGGTTCTTCGCGGCAATCCAGGCCGTCGTCACGGGCGGCGGCAATCACCGCGTCCCGGGTCACGCCCGCCAGCAGACGCGGCGTTTTGGGCGGGGTGCGCAACACGCCGTTGGTGATCAGGAAGATGTTCCCTGCGGTCGACTCGGCCAGGGCCCCGTCGGCTCCGACAAACAACGCGTCGTCGGCGCCATGCCGGCGAGCGAGTTCAAACGCGAGCACGTTGGGAAGCAGGGCGACGCTCTTGATATCGCAGCGGGCCCAGCGCAGGTCAGCAACGGTTTCGAGCGCGACTCCGGTTTCGGCCAGCGTGGCGGGTGCGGGTTCGAGCTCGCGCACGGTAATGACGATGGTCGGGGTCAACCCGGGCGGCACGGCCCGGTGACGCGCGGTGCGGCCGCGGGTGATCTGGAGATAGACCACCGCCTCGGCGAAGCGGGAGCGGCGGGCGGCTTCCTCGACCAGGTTCCGGAGTTGGCCGGTGGTGAATCCGTGCTGGAGATCGATCGCCTCCAGGCTGCGGAACAGGCGCTCGAGATGGGCGTTGATGGCGAAAATCTGCCCGGCATAAACCCGTAGCACTTCGTAGACGGCATCGGCAAACTGGAACCCGCGATCCTCGACATGGACCGTGGCCCGGTCCAGCGGCAGGAACTCTCCATTGACGTACGCAATCTCGGGCATGGGCCGCGACTATAGGTGCCCCGTGCCGGGGTGTCAATCAGCGGCGCGGCACGCGCACCGCGTGCGACCGGCCTGTTCGCCCGGCGCTAGTCGTCAGCCGCGTTGCCGCGGCCGCTGACGGAGCGGCGGCACCGAGAGCAACGCGACAGTTTGGGGTTGATTTTCCGCCGCTGATTTCCTATCGTCCGCCTTGGGGAACCTCTCATGAAGAATGTCTATCACCGAGCCGGTTCTGGCCGGCACCCAATCGCTTTGTGTTTCATCATCTTGTGCGGGCTGGCGCTGCCGATCCAGTGGGCGGCTGCCGCGGCGGACCCGGCCACGATTGACATGGAGTCCCCGTCGTCATCGGTCCCTACGACCACGGCAGAAGCTGACGTGGGCGGGGAGCCGGCTGACGAAGTTGACTGGGCCCGGCACGTGGTGGAGAGCTACCGCGAGTACGCGGCCCAGCAGGAGAAAACGTTGGCCTTGATGGAGCAGGTGCGCCAGGACACGGCCACGGCCGCGGCGGCAGCTACCCAGAGCGCCAGCAGCGTGGAGGAACGGCTGACGCGGATCGAGTCGGCGCTTTCATCCGATCGGGAGCGGCAGGTCGAGGCCCTGCAACAGTCCCAGCAGTTTACGCTGGTGATGCTCGGGTTGTTCGCGGCGCTGGGGTTGCTGGGGGTATTGATCATGGGATTGGTATTGCTGCGGGCGGTCAACCGGCGACCGGAGTTTGCCGGCGAGCGGATTGCGCCCTACAGCGCGGGTGGGTTACCGCTCGGAGACGGCCCAGTTGACGGTGCGACGCCGGCCGAGCTTTCCGGTGCGCGGTTCCTCGAAGCGGTGCAGCGCCTGGAAACGCGGATTGCCAGCATGGAATACGGTGGGCCGGTCCTCGCGGAGACGGCCGCGTTGCCAGGCACGCGAGCGGCTGCGTCTGCCACGGGCGGTGACGATCCTACCCCGAGCGTTACGGAAGGGGATCATGAGCACCGCCCGCCGGCCGCCTGGCGGACCACGACGAATTCATCGCTGGCTGATCTCCTTGGCCAGGGGCAGTCGTACCTCAACCTGGAACAGTTCGACGAGGCGGCGGGATGTTTCCGCGAGGTATTGGCCCAGGAGCCGGACAACGCCGAGGCCCACGTGAAACTTGGCAGCGTGCTCGAAGCCCAGAACCGGATCGACGAGGCAATGCAACATTACGACCGGGCCATCGATATTGACCGGTCGATGACGATGGCTTACCTGCGCAAGGGCGGGGTGTTCAACCGCCTGGAACGCTACGGCGAAGCGCTGGAATGTTACGAGGCCGCGTTACGGACGCAGAAAAGCGCCGATCTCTCGCCCACCGCGGATGCCTGAACCCGGCCGCTGTCCGAGTCGTTCTTTTAGGACCCGTTGCTCAGGCACAACCCCGGTGAGGGGTGCCACTGATCACCGGTGCCTGGTGAGCGGGTCCAGCGCGTGGTGGTCGGGTTGTCAGTAGGATCCGTGGTGGCCGCTGGCAACTGGCGCTGTAATTGAAGGTTCTCGCGGGCCAGGCAGAGGTTCCGTTCCTGGAGCCGCGCAAGCTGTTGTTCGAGGCCGGCGAGACGGACCTGGTAGGTCATCAGGCGGGCGCCGTAGCTTTGCTGGAGGGTTTCCAGCCGTCTTTCCAGCGCGGTGATCTGCTCGATACCGATGGCCTGCGTGGTGGCCAGGTGTCGCCGCTGGAAGATCAGCGACTGGACCAGCTTGTTCATCAGCAACCGCGCCAGGTACGGCAGTAAGGCCTGGCGGTTGAACCCGGCGGCCGGCCGCGGCCATACCGGCGGGCGGGCCGACTTTTTCGCCACGGGCAGGCGACCAATTTCGCCGCCGGGTGTTGCCGGGACCACCAGCGACTGGGCACAACGCGGGCAGCTGATGACCGCGCGCGCCCCGTCATCGTTAACCCCAATTTTCTGGGTACAGTTCGGGCAGAGAAACTTGATCACAACCGACGACCCCTCCTTGGCAAGGTCGACTTTTGTATTCTGGCGTGATCCCAATCGTCGGTCAACTCATTTCTGCGCGGAATTGGGAAAGGGCAGGTAGATCGTGACCCCCCTGCGGTAAAGCTGAAGGTGGTGAGTACCCAGAGGCTAAAAGAGCCCAGGGGCCAGTTGATTTATCGATCCGCGCCCATTACAGTTTGAGCTGATGGTCGTTTGCTCATTATCCACGCGCAAATGCTGGTGGCTGCTTTTGTTCTTGCTGGTGGCCGGCTTTGGCGCCGGAGTCGGTTGGGCGCAGGTCACCTTGCCGGACGCGCCCCCGTCTCTGGGTCCTTCCCTGCTGCCTGTTCCGCCCTCGGCCTCGTCGGAATCGGCGGAGGCGTTGACCGAGGCCGGCCGCAGACTGCATCTGAAGGCGAGATCGTTCAAAAAAGCGCCGATGCGCGTCAAGCGGCTGCTGGCAGCGATCGAAAAATACCGCCAGGCGGTTGGGGTTGACCCGGACAGCTACGAAGCGCACCTGTTATGGGCCGTGGCCCTCAGCGAACTGGCGCTAAACACCACCCAACCGGACCAGAAACGCCCCCTGGTAGATCAAGCCGACGAACGTTTTGCGACTGCCAGCCGATCTACCAAGGCGGACGCGCGGGTGTACCCGTCCTGGGTCGACCTCTTGCACAGCCAGGCCCTGCCCCTGGTGAAAGATGCCGCGGATTGGGTTGCGTTACATGTCCAGCTGGCGGAGGTATGCCGCAGCGGCATCGCTGCCGTAGGCGATACCAACCCGCAACAACGGGCACTGCTGCAGGCCGCACTCGGCCGCACCCTGGTCCACCACGCGGAGCGGGTTCAATCGGAGTCGGACCGGCGGCGGATGTACTTGGAAGCGATCGATGCGCTGGTGCTAGCGCGACGAGACGAGGCCGTCCGTTTCCATTCGCAATTTGTTGATATGCTCGGCCTGGGGTATTTGCGGTTGGGCATGCTCGAGAACGACCCGCAATTGCTCGAGCGCGGGGTGACGGTCTACCGCGAGTTGTTGGAGCGCGAGCCGAACAATGTAACGGCGCGTTACAACCTCGCCTGTGTCTACGCCCAGCTTGGTCGACCCGAGGAAGCGGTTGAGCAGCTGCGGGTGTTGGTGGTCACCGGCAATCGGAAAGACCTGCTCGAGAACTCCGCGCAAGACCCGGACCTGGCGCCGATGCGCGAAAGCACCGCTTACCGCGTCTTGCTTCTGGAACAGCAGCAGGCGCATTCCCAGGCGAAAGCCCAGCAGTTGGCAGAGATAGGGGACATGCTCCAAAGAGAATCCGTGAATGTCCAGGACCAGGAACAGCGCTTGGAGAGACTGAAGCAGGCAACTAGCCGATACCAGGAGGCACTGCAACTTATGCCGGACAATGTTCGCGCCAATCGCGGGATGGGGATGTGCCTGGTCGAGTTCACCATGGCCAGCAGCAACCGGGCCGAACAACGCGAACTCGCCGATGGCGCCCGCCGTCACCTCCAGAAAGCGCTGGACTCGGGAAACAGTGACGCGGCCACGTTTGGTGTCCTGGCCGCTTTTTACCTCGGCGCCTACAACGCCTTGCTAACTGATCCGGATCAACAAATCAACTTGATGGGGGAGGTGATCAGGATTTGTCGACTGGGCCTGGAGAAAGCCCGGTTCAGCGTTGATATAGCGCGGTTGCAGGCGCAAATTGGTGAGGCGAGTACCCGCCGCGCAATCCTGAGCCAGGACCCCAAGGCCCAGCGTGAAGATTACCTCCAGGCGATCGCGGCTTTTGAAACTGCCGGCGAGGTGGAGACCGTCGGACAGACACCGCGCCTGAACGAGCTCTGGGGGGTCGCCTTGTTGCGGTACTCGTCACTGACCAAGGACCGGTTGTACACCCGGCGGGCGATCGAACGCCTCCTGCACGTGCTCGAGGAAGACCCGGACCATGCCAGTATCAATTACAACCTGTCCTGCGCGTATGCCCTGGTGGGCGATGCCAAGATGTGGCAGAAATATTACCAGCGCTCGACCGAGAACGACACCGAGGGCCAGTTTTACCAGGCGGCGTTGACCGACCCGGACCTGGACCGGATCCGGCACCTGCCGGAGTACCAGGAAATCTTTGGTGGCCATTTGCTTCCGGGCCAGTTGGTGGACCCGAGACTCACCCGATAGCTTCGCGCGGTCGCGTCGTTACCCGCGGGCCGGTGATCCCGTGACCGCCAGCGACCCACCGGGTCTTGATCCCCCCAACATTACTCGTAGCGGAGGGCCCCGATGGGGTCGAGCCGAGCCGCCTTGATGGCCGGGTACAGCCCGGCCAGGACGCCGACCAGGGCGGAGAATACAAATCCGATGACCAGCGCAGAGGGTTGAACGGCGGGGCTGAACTCGAACGGGGCGAGCAGTTCCAGGACCTTGACCAGGCCAAACGCGACCCCGATCCCCGCCAGGCCGCCGAGCATGGCCAGGACCGTGCTCTCGACCAGGATCTGGAGGAAGACATCGCGGTTGCGGGCGCCGACCGCTTTGCGGATGCCGATTTCGCGAATCCGTTCGGTGACCGAGGCGAGCATGATGTTCATGATCCCGATCCCGCCGACGAGCAGCGAGATGCCGGCGATCATGCCGCCGGTGCGGCGGGCGTTGCCGGTGCTTTCGTTGATGCGGTCGGCCCATTGCTCGCGGGTATCAAACCCGAAATCCTCGACCCCTCGATGGGTAAACATCAGGACGTTCCTGACCTGCTGGATGGCTTCCTCGAGCCGGCTCGGGTCCGTGACCTGGAGATTCAGCCGGGTCAGTCGGCGGTTCGCGCCGCCTTCTTTCGTGGCACCGGATTGAAATACATCCTGCATCGTGGTGAGGGGGATCACTACCAGGTCGTTTTTCCAATCCAGCCAGTTGCCGCGTCGATGACCGCCGCTGCGCTGCCCGCGCCGGCGGTTTGCCCGGTCGATGCGTTCCTGGGCAACACCGGCTTCGCGGCGTTTGCGGGCTTTTTCGTACTCGGTGTAGATGAACATGCCGATGACCGTGAATGGCTGGCCATTGATCTGGATCGTTTCGCCGAGCGGGATTGTTTCGTCGGCCCCCGCCGCGTCGCCGGCGTCGAATAACGCGTCGCCGACGATCGTGCCAATGACACAGACCTTATGGCGCTCGCGCAGGTCGAGATCGGAGATGAATCGGCCATGCTCGACCTCGTGATGATTGACCGCGAGAAACTCCGGCAGCGCCCCGACGACCTGGCGGGTGCGATGCGATTTGTTGCCGCGGGTGAGCATCGTCGGGTTCACCTCCACCTCGGGTGAGACGGCCGCGACAAGCGAACATCCCTCGCGGATTGCCGCGACATCCCGCATCGTGCGCCCGGGCGAGACGCCCACGAGATGTTGCTGCGCCGGCGGCGGGTCCTGATCAACGACACTGACTTTCTCGAGGCCACCGATTTCGTACATGACGCTGTGCCAGCCGCGCGTCATGCCGGCGACCAGGGCCAGCATCGCGACCAAACTGGCGACGCCGAGGACGATCCCAAGCATCGTGAGCACCGAGCGAAACTTGTGCGCCGCGATTTCCTTGAGGCCGACTTGGAACCCGAGCCAAAAATTCATGCCAGGGAGATTCTATCACAATCCGCTCGGGGCTGCAGTCGTCCCCCGGCCGAGTCGCTCGGGCGAACGGAGCGAGCCGGTCGCCGACGGTGGTGGGTCACAACAAGCCGAGCTGGCGGAGTTGTTGGGCCGGTAGTTCGCCCGCCCCGCCGAGTTCGTAGGCGCGGATGAAACTGGCCGTGGCCTGGTCGATCTTGTTCCAGCGCCGGTAATGCAGGCCGAGCTGGGCGTGGTACGAGGCGTTGGTCGGGTCGAACTCGAGCGCGAGCCGGTAGCGTTGATGGGCCTGGGCTTGATCGCCACGGGCGTCGAGCAAGCGCGCCTTCTTGACCAGGACATCGGCGGCGTGCGGGTTGTGAATGTGTGCCCGTTCAAACCAGACGAGAGCGTTTTGTTCCCATTCTTGCCGCTGCGCCGCGTTCCAGGTCGCCCGCGCCAGGTAATAGTCGCCGAAGCTGTTGGCAATGTCATAACTTTTGGGATCATGACGCCAGGCTTTCTGGTACAACGCAACCGCCGCCGCCCAATCAAGCTCGGTCCGGGCGCGCTCGGCCTGGATGAGATAAAATTGGGATGGGACGCTCACCCGCAGGCGCGTGGCGAGCAGCACCATCACCGCGGCCACGCTCACCATCAACCCGATCTTCCCCAAGCCCTTGATCGGCGTGCTGCGGTGCGTGCCGGCTTCCGGGTGCATCCGCTGGGCCCGACTTTCCGGGTGCACGCCGCAGGCGACCGCCATCGCCGCCAGNNATCGAACAACGCTTGCCCGGTGGCGGCGACGACAGCCGCGAGGCTGCCAACGACCATCGCGTAGCGGTTTGAGCGCACGCGGTTGGAATACCGTTTCAGACGCGCGTGGACGATCCCGCCGGCAGTGTAAAGGAAGGCGCCGATCAACCACACGGCGAGGCCAATGCCGACCAGGCCATAATCGCCGAACAGGTCGACAAACTCGTTGCCCGAGGTGGTGACCGAGCCTTGGACCGCCCGTTTGGTCGGGTAAAGCCAAGGCAGAATACCGGGTCCGTTGCCGATCAAAAGATCATTGCGGGTGATGGTCCAGGCATCTTTCCAGATGATCACCCGCGGCAGGTTCTCGCCCTGCAGGTCACCGCTGCGGACCATCAGCAGCACCCCTACCACCACGACCAGCATCAGGCATCCGCCCACCGCCAGCCAGCGGAACCGGTAGGCCTGGTGCCGGGCCAGGGCCGCCGCCACCACGCCGATGGCCACCAATAACCCGATCAGGGCCGGTGTTGACGAGGAGGCGAAGATGGCCAGCCCCATCAATACCGCGGCCAGTGACAAGCCGATTTTCACGGGGGTGATCCAGCGCGAAAAGAAGAAAAACGCCGTGGTGATACCGAAGGTCATCGCGAGGTAGCTTCCGAAATGATCGGGACGCACAAACGGTCCGCTGGCCCGGCCGTGATACATGGCTGGCTGGACCTGTCCCCAGATCGCGTAGTCATTGAACAACCACTGGTAAATACCCCAGCCGGCAACCAGGCAACCGGTCCCGATCAACACCGCCGCCGCGCTGGTGACCCGGCGGCGGTGGGACAGGTGCTGGAGCACCAGCAGGAACAGCAACACGCCGCTCAAGGCCAGCATCATGTGGGTCCGGGCCAGGGATTCCTCGTTGACCATGGCATATCGGAACACGATATACCCGCCGAGGATCAGGATCGGTGCCAGGAACGGTGTCGTGATGAGGGTGTACTCGTGGTGGGTGAACACCAAGACCAGCCAGAGCGCGCCGGCAAGCAAGATCATGCACTCCGCTGCAAGCAACGCCCAGGACGCAACCCCGCCAAATGCCAACGGTGTCAGTAACAGCACCCCGAGCAGCAAACCCGTGATCCCCGCCTCGCAGACGCGCTCGACGACCGTTCCCTGGATCAGCCGGATGACTCGCTGTTTACGATTGGATGATCGCTGTCTCACGTCTCCTCGCGCTGCATTGCGGTTCTGCAGCAAAGCCCGGTAATTCCCCGCCCGACTCGGTGTGCCAGGGGAGGGGTGATCCTGCCGGTTGGTTGCGGTTTCTTCCGGTCGGGTGACGCTGGAAGGCAGGGATGGTTGCTATTCGACGAACTCGAGGTTGACGGGTCGCGGGATGAGCGAGGCGTGATACCCGCGCGCCATCAGGCGGCTGATCGCTTCCCGACCTTCGTCACCCATGTCGACCGTCCAACGGTTGACGTACATCCCGACAAACTTGTCGGTCAGGTCCTGGTCCATGCCCCGTCCGTATTGCATGGCGTAAGCGACGGCTTCCTCGCGATGATCGAGCGCGTACTGGATGCTCTCGGTCAGCAGGGAGGAGAGCTTGCGCATGAGTTGTTTTCCGAGATCCTTGCGGACCGCATTCAGGCCGAGCGGAACCGGCAGGCTGGTATCGGCATGCCACCACTCGCCGAGATCGATGATCTTGTGCAGGCCGGCCTGGTCGTAGGTCAGTTGGCCTTCGTGGATCAGCAGCCCGGCATCGACTTCCCCGCTTTGCACCGCGGCGATGATCTTGTCGAACGGAATCACCTCGAACCGGAAATTCATCAACAACAGCTTCAGCAACAGGTACGCGCTGGTCATCGTGCCTGGCACCCCGATCCGGTTGTCGGCCATCTCGCCGATTTGCATCGGTTCGCGGGCCACGACCACCGGCCCACAGCGGNNGCGCAGCAGGGCGTACTTATCCATCACGTAGCCGTAGGCGTGGGCGCTGATCGCCGTGACGTCCAGTTCGCCTTCCACGGCCTTGTGGTTGAGGGTTTCGATGTCGGTAATGACATGCTTGAACGTGAGGCCGTCGGTCTCCAGTTTGCCGTGGGCCAGGGCGTAAAACATGAACGCATCATCCGGGTCCGGGCTGTGGCCAATGGTAATTTCGCGTGGTTCCATCAATAAAATCTCCTGGGCTAGAATTTGGGTTGCCAAGATTCAGGGCAGAGGATCATTCTATGGCCCGCGCTCACGCTTGGCCATGAAAAAAAAACCACAACCCGCTCTCCGCAAGTTTCCGCGTCTCGATCCCCCTCCGGTGCGCCCCACCCAGCGCGTGGCGGACCTGGTCGACAACGCGTTCCAGGCCTACAACGCCGCCCGTCTCCGGGAAGCCGCCGCGTTGTTCGCCGGCAAGATGCTTCCCCGGCGCGGGCTCGTCGGGCTGACGCTCACCGGCGCCCTGACCCCGGCCGGGCTCGGTAAGTCCTGCCTGGTACCCCTGATCCAGGCCGGTTTCGTGGATTGGATCGTCTCGACCGGTGCCAATCTCTATCACGATCTCCATTTCGGTCTCGATATGCGGTTGCGGCGTGGCTCGCCGTTTCTCGACGACGTGGCCTTGCGCGATCATGAGATCATCCGCATCTACGATGTCTTGTTTGATTACGGGGTGCTGCTCGACACCGATGCGTTTGTCCGGCAATGCATCGTCGCGGAGGAGTTCCAACGCCCGATGGGCAGCGACGAGTTTCATTACCGGCTGGGTCGGTACGTGCATGAACGCGAGCAGCGGCTGGGTCGCCAGGACAGTTCGGTCCTCGCCGCGGCGTACCGTGCCCGGGTGCCGGTGTTTACCTCCAGCCCCGGCGACAGCTCGATCGGGATGAACATCGCCGCGATGGCGCTGGCCGGTCACGGTCTACAATTTGATGTCAACCGCGATGTCAACCAGACCGCCGCCATCGTTTACGACGCCAAGCAACGCGGGTTGACCTCCAGTGTGTTCATTGTCGGCGGCGGGTCGCCCAAAAATTTCGCCCTCCAGACCGAACCGCAGATCCAGGAGGTGCTCGGCCTGGCGGAGAAGGGGCACGACTATTTTTTACAACTCACCGATGCCCGTCCTGACAGCGGCGGACTCAGCGGGGCCACCCCGGCGGAGGCGGTCAGCTGGGGCAAGGTCGATCCCCGGAAACTGCCGGATGCCGTGGTCTGTTACGGCGACAGCACCATCTCGCTGCCGTTGATCACCGCGTACGCGCTGGAGAAGGTCAAGCCGCGCAAACCGAAATGCCTGGTCGATCAACGTGACCGGCTGCTGGCACGACTCACGGCAGCGTATCGCCAGTCAGCGTTGTATCCGAAACAGGCGGGCTAGTACGTCCGTACCTCGTGGCGGGATCTCTCCCGCTTGGATTGGCGTGTCGGCTCGGTGCCTGGAGCGGCCGCCGTGGCGGCCGCGTAGCGGCACCGATCCAGCGTCTGTGCCATTAGCACATGGCCCGTGCCGCGCTTCGCTCACGATCTTTCCAAGACGGGTGAAGTGTTGTATCATCCTGTGCCATGTCCGATTTCATCGATGCGTTGCAGTCCGAGGTCCTGTTGTGTGATGGGGCCATGGGCTCGTACCTGTTCGAGCTCACGGGCCGGCTCTCGGAACCGAATCATGTGTACGAAACCTTCAACGTGGACCGCCCGGAACTGGTCCAGCAGGTTCATGCCAGTTATCTCGCTGCCGGGGCGCGGTGCCTGAAAACCAACACCTTCGGCGCCAACCGCGCCAAGCTCCGGTCCGGTGGCCTGGAACCGCGCCTGGTCGAGATCAACCGCGCCGGTGTCACCATCGCCCGCGAGGCGATCGATCGGTTTCAGCAGACGCAGCCGGCGTCGTCCGCCGCCCGGTGTTTTGTCCTGGCCTCGATCGGGCCGACCGAACAACCGCTGACCGACGCGGCGGCGGTGGCGGATTGTTACCGGGACCAACTGGAGACCGTGATTGCTGCCGGGGCCGACGCGATCCTGTTCGAGACATTCAGTTCCCTGCCGCAGCTGGAACTCCTGGTCGACCTGGTGCGGTCGCTGCCGCAGGCGCCGCCGGTGATCGCCGAGATGACCATCCAATCCGCCCATGACACCGGTACCGCCACGCTCACGCCGGATCCCGGCGTGTTTCTCGCCAGCATGATCGCGCGCGACGTGCCCGTGGCCGGGGTCAACTGCTGTGCTCCCTGGGACGCCACCGCGTTCATCGATGCCGCCGCCGAGCTGGAACCCGTCCAGTCCGGCGCGTTGCAGCTGGTGGCGATGCCCAACGCCGGCGGGTTCCAGCGGATCGGCAACCGTTTCATGAGCTCGGTCAACCCGGAGTTCATGGGTCGGCTGGCCCGCAGTTTCCGGGACCGCGGCCTGCGCCTGGTCGGCGGTTGTTGCGAGGTGCACCCGCCGCATATCCAGGAGATGCACAATTACCTCCAGTCACGCGATAGCGTGCAGCGGGTGATCGCCGCGCATGCCGCGGCTACCCAGCCGCCGGCCGACGACCGCGCCAAGCGGGATAACGGCCGGTTCTCGCGCAAGCTCAAGGACGGGTCGTTCGTCGTCAGCGTCGAGTTGTTGCCGCCGCGCGGCACCAGTGCCAACCTGATCGCGTCGAAGACCGACCTGGTGCGCAGCCTGGCCGAGAACGGCCTGGCAGACGCCGTTGACATCACCGACGGTTCGCGCGGGATTCCCCTGATGCCGCCCGGCGATTTTATCCAGCTGATCCGGGAGCAACTCGGCTGGGCTGGGGATCGTGACGACCCGCTTGAGTTGATCCCGCATTTTACCGGGCGCGACCTGAACGTGATGGGGGTCCAGAGCCGGCTGGTCGGTTACTATGCCCGCCGGATCCACAACGTGTTGTTCATCACCGGCGACCCGCCCAAGATGTCCCCGACGTATCCCCGCTCGACCGCCGTGTTCGATCTCGATTCGGTGGCGATGATCCGGCTCACCCATCAGTGTCTCAATGCCGGNNGCGACCCATTTCACCATCGGGACCGGGTTCGAGCCGGAAGCCGTCGACCAGGAACGCGAACTCATGCGGCTCGACCAGAAAATCGAGAACGGGGCCGATTACGTGATGACCCAGCCGGCGTTTCGTTTCGAACCGCTGACCGTGCTGGAACCGTACCGCGACCGGATCCCGATCCTGGTGGGCGTGATGATCCTGACCGGCCTGGCGCATGCCGAGCGGATGGCGCAGATCCCGGGCGTGACCGTGCCGGCAGAAATCCTGGAGCGGCTGGCCGCGGTCGATGACCCGGCGGACCAGGCGCAGGTCGGGATCGAGATCGCCGTGGACCAGGTGCAGCGGGTGGTGCGGGAAGGATACGCCGGGCTGTACCTGATGTCGCCCGGTTCAGCGGATGCGACGGTAGAAGTGTTGCGGGCCGCCGGCCCGGGCACCGCGACCCCGGCGACTGGCTAGCCCGCGATGCATACCGATCCCAGCGACCAGGAGATGATCGATCGGCTCATCGCCGCGCACGGCGGCGAGGAGAACGCCGACCTGGCCGCCGACATCATCCGCACCGCCCTGCGTATGCTCGATGACGGGGTGGAACGGCTCGATGCCAAGGTGATCACCACCGCGCTGAAAGAACTGCGGTATTCGTCCAAGGTGTTCGCGCCCTACCGTAATCGGCGCAAGGTGACCGTGTTCGGATCGGCCCGCACCGAGCCGGCTGCCGCGGAGTACCGGCAGGCGGAGGACTTCGCCCGGTCGATCGTCGAGGAGGGGTTCATGATCATCACCGGCGGCGGGGAAGGGATCATGGGC
>JABAHR010005314.1_pt6 | contig 14656 bp, 13 predicted proteins | sample 7062101 | NCBI WGS metagenome assembly JABAHR01 (sample SAMN14534553, study PRJNA622989) | marine sediment metagenome | biome: marine biome [ENVO:00000428]; feature: marine pelagic biome [ENVO:01000023]; material: deep marine sediment [ENVO:00002113] | place: India: Gulf of Kutch | collected... | reverse complement strand
GGCTGCTTGTACTCAACCTCATTGGGATGAGGATCATTGTTTTGTCGAAAATCCCCATGACCAGACGTTTGACCAACGACTGCACTGGAGCCGTATATCCTCGGCCCGATAATGCGACCATCTTCGATTGCGCGATGGATCCCCATTACCGGTCCGCCGATATCTCGCACTGTGGTCCAGCCACGCATTAGGTAGTTNNTGGCCCTCGATTATCCCGGGCATCATAGTTCGGCCACCACCGTCGATTATCGTCGCGTTCTCACTTACCTGAATATCGCCCGCGGATATTGACTTGATCAGATTTCCTTCGACCAGGACTGAATGATTCTCGTATAAGCGATTGTCAGTGCCGTTGAAGATGCTTACGTTAGTAAATAGCGTTTGCGCAAGTGCATCGTCTTGCGCATGTGCCAGCAATGACAGGTTCAAGCATATAAACGAAACTAACAGTCTCATTGATTAGTCCTTTTTTTAGGGACGGACGAATGACCGCTTTGGGTCATTTCCGGCCCTTGAGTATACTCTGCTCGACCGGTTACTTTCGGAGGTAGACCGGTCATTCATTGTGGAAGGCATCGAAATCGGAATGAGAATTCGATATGAACTGGGAGGCACTGGGAGCGATCGGTGAACTATTGGGCGCTGCTGGCGTGGTGATATCTCTGGCGTATTTGGGGGTACAGATCAGAGCCACGCGCGAAACGAACAAAAAGGCGGTGCTGCAGGTTCCCTACGGCAAATACAACGATATCCGGCAATCGGTGATCGAGCGCCCGGAACTGGCCGAGTTGTTTCTCAACGGCCTCGACCATCCGGAGGCGCTGGGCAGAAACGAATTGTTCCGGTTCATGGCAATCTGCGAGACGCTATTCCTGAACGGAGAGGAACTGTGGCTGCTCTTCGATAAAAAAGTGGAGGAAGAGCGAATCAGCAATACGATGGGGTATCTTGCGTACTTCATCGAAACACCCGGCGGCAAGGCGTTCTGGAACCACCCGCAGTCGCAAAACCTCACCCCGGGATTCCGAAAATTTGTTGAGGGGCACGATTACGGCGGTGTCGAGCGATTCAATCTTGCCGGGCAGGATTAGGTTTTCTTGCCGCTGGCCGCTTGTGCGCAAAAGCCTTACTGGTCGATGAGGGGGCTGCCGACACCATTTGCGAGGCTTGCAATGGCGACACTCTGACGGCTTGTGAAGCCCGTGTTTTGGGCCTCGGAGCGGGTCATGGCCTGTCACTGCCCAGTGCGCAGACTCGTTGAGCCCTGGCAGAAAGAGCGGCCGTTTCTCGAGCGCCATGGGGGCGCTTACTTCGTTCCGTCTATTCGCACGAACGCCTCATCATCCTGCATTGGTTCAAATGCAGCCATCAGCTTGTCGAAGGCAGCACCGTCGATCCAAAGCGAGTCGGTTGCCGGGCGCTTGCTGCGCTCCAGAGTCCGCGCCCGCATCGTCCGTCGCGGACAGGAGACCGCATAGAACTTGGCCGTAGCCCCAATTGAGCGCACCCGGTTCCGGGCTTCATCCCGCGACTCACGAGTCCAGAAGCCGAAATCCAGGATAACGTCACGACCCGCACGCACGGCGAGCCGGGCCTCCGCCCAAATGAGATGCTCTATCTGTAACTGATATTCCTTGAAGTGTTCCTCCGGCGGATTCCATCCGTACAATCTGACCATCCATTCATCATGTGAGAACCGCTCTGCGCCACATTCCCGTTCGAGCCGGCGCGCAAGCGTTGTCTTGCCGCTGCCGATAAATCCATGCAGCAAGTGAATGGTTGGCTTCATCTCGATTGACCGTCTTGCCAGCGTCCCAGGCGACCGCTCCGGCGACCTTCTTCGTAGCATGGCACCACGGCGGCCGATGGCGCGGGTATCGGTTTCGTCAGCGCAGGCTCAAAGGCTGCCGAACCACTGCACGAAGGCGAACCATCCCTCGGTGCGGCCAAATGTCCAGAATCCGAGGTGCATGACCCCGATGGCGACAGTGACGACCCAGAACGGTGAGCGCTTGAGCCCCGTGCGCCCGTCGCGTGCGATCAGGGCCAGCAGTGCCAGCGTCAGCACCATCCAGTTCGCGGCCGCGACCCCGTCGAGGCTGCCCATGCCGGGCAGCCAGTTAAACCAGTTGAGGATGATGCGAAACACGATGGCTGTCGATATGGCAAACGCCGTCGAGACCATGAAGCGCAGATGCAGGTGCGTCTGTTTACGGTAGCGGATGGCAAGCCCCCAGCAGAGCGCGAATGCGACCAGCTGCCCCCACGCGAATACCTCGATCCGGGCGCCCTCCGGGGTGATGCCTCCCGGCACCAGGTTCACCGACTCGTGGTCCGCGGCCAGCATGGCGATGACGATGATCGGCACCAGGGCGTAGGACGAGCGACCCAGCCAACGGTGGAGCTGGAATCGCCGGCTGCGGATCAACCACGCCTGGGCCACGAGCATCAGCAGCCACAGCACCATGAGCGCCGTGTGCAGGTGGACCAGCAGCGTCACCGGCCGGCCGGAGAAGGTCACGCCGCCCGAGTACGACTTGAAGAACGCGAGCAGCGTGAGCGGGATCAGCAGGGCGAGGCCGATGTAGGCATTGCGGAACGGGCGCGGCGGGCCCGGGGGACGTTCGAGTGTGACCATCAGTTGCCTTCCTCCCGAAATCGATCTGCCAATCTCACGTGCCGGACGTTTCCGCGGAAGCCTCGACGAGCAGCCCGTCAATCCACTGGGCGAAATCCGCCGAGAAGGCCGGTCCCACGTCTTCCCAGAACGCTCGGGCGCCCGGGCTTTGGAGGTGGCCGCGGACGTAGGTGACGTAACCCGACCAGTGCTTTTCGGGCATCAAGCGCAGCGCGTAATGGTGGAAGTAGGTCTCCGCGTGCAGGAAAACCATCATGTGGTTCCACCAACGAAATTCCAGGTCTCCGGGGCTGAGATCGACCTCGCGGTTGACCCTGGCCAGACGATCGGCGTGTGCGGCCTTGAACATGGAGAAATCCAGGGCGAATTGCGAGATTGCGTGGCGGGCGGCGGCGCTGTTTACGCGGTTACCCTGGCGAACCTGCACTGCGAGATAGATCAGGGAAACCACGACCGCCACGGCCGCGACCAGTTCCGCGATTGCGACATAGGTATCCAGATTCACGCGCGGCCTTCTTTCGTCCGCCCCCGGGCGTCGGTCGGTGCCGATAGCCTAGCGCCTCGGGGCGGCAAATGCCAAACAACGCTCCGGATGGCCAGGCTACCGCGGCGGTTGCCCCCGCGTCGCCATCGGGCGGCCTTCATCCGTGCCTGTTTCGGTTTTACACTCCCAGACCCGTGACGAAGCAGAATCGAGGACCCCAGGCATGGCCATGACTCCGGAACACTGGCGAACTGCCGCCGAGCTGCTGGCTTTCTGGGCCTTTGCGGGCGCGTTGACCTATGGCGTCATGCGCCTCATCCGTTCGCGACAAGGTGCCGTGTACCAGTCCGCGGCCGGCATCTGCCTCGCGGGCACATTCATCCTGCTGTGGATCAACCTCGCCGTCGGCATCGTCGGGGAGCCGGACCATCCTGCCAATCTCCTGTATTTCGGTGTGCCCGGGCTGGCGCTCGCGGGCGCGGTGCTCGCCCGTTTCAGGCCCCGGGGGATGGCCCGGGCGCTGTTGGCCGCGGCGCTCGCCCAGGTGCTGGTAGCCGCAATCACGGTGCTGGGCGGGCTGGGCGCCCCGGTGACGCCGCGCGGGTCGCTGCTGGCGCTGAACGGGTTCTTCACACTGCTGTGGGGCCTCGCGGCCTGGCTGTTCCAGCTGGCCGGCCGCAAGCCATGACCCGCAGACGGCCCGGCGGTTGACTTCGTCCGGTGCGGTTCCTAGGATCAAGGCTCGCAGTGAACCCGTACGGTCGCGTGGCCGCAGGAGCCCAGCGATGCAGGCCAACATCCCGCGCCAGGTGCGCGAACTTCAGCCCGAATCGGCCACCGCACTGGCCAGGGCGCAGGCGATTGCATGGGACTCCGTCGACCCGGCGCTGCTCGAACTGTGCCGCTGCCGCGTGCTGGGCCTGCTGCAGCCGGGCACCGGGGCGGGCCCGGCCCCCGCGGGTGTGCCGGCGCCCGAAGCGGCCAGGCGCGCCGCGTTGGATGCCTGGCAGCGCTCGAGCCTGTTCTCGCCACTGGAACGCGCCGCCCTGGCGTATACGGAGCAGTACGTGCTCTCGGTAAGTTCGGTGTCGGACGCGCAGGTGCAGGCGCTGCGCGAGCACCTTGCCGACGCGGAGGTTTACGCTTTCGCGGCGGCGCTTTACGTCATCGAGATGGGCGAGCGCCTGCGCCTGGTTTCGTCAGCCATGCTGGGTAACGGCGGGGAGGACGGTTGATGCCCGGGCCCGCGGCGCGCATCGACATGCCCACGGCGCTGTTCCGTTGGGGCGGGCCCCTGGATGACGTGATCGATGCGTTCGCGGCCGCACAGATGCGGTCCACCGGGCTCGATCCGGTGGTCACGGAACTGGTGCGGCTGCGTTGCGCGCAATACCACGACTGCCGGATCTGCAGCTCGCTGCGCCTGCACGAGGCCAGCGAAAAGGGGGTGGACGAGGGCATGGTGGCGCAGATCGCACAGCACGCGAGCAGTGACCTGGACGCGGCGGCGAAAGCTGCCTTGCGCTTGACGGATGCGATGATCCTGCAGCCCGCCGTGGCCGATGCCGGGCTGCGCGCGGAGTTGCGCCAGCATTTCAGTGAGGCGCAGATCGCCGAAATCTGTCTCGACGTGGTCAAGTGGTCGCAGCAGAAATACCTGGTGGCGCTGCGCATCGAGAACCCGCCCTGGGAGGGGCTGGAGGTGTTGAGTTTCGGCGCCGACGGCGAGCCGCGGGTCGGGACCCCGGCGGAGGCGGAGCCGTCCGGCTGAGGGGAGGGCGACCGCGCGCAACTTGACCTAGAATAAATATCACTAAAGCAAATCTTTGCCCGCACCCGCAGTCGGGTCCTGCGGTGATGCGCGGGGTGGAAATACAACGAGGAGGAAAACGATGGGATACAAACTTCAGGGTTACATGCTGGAAGCCTGCACCTGCAACGCGATTTGCCCCTGCTGGGTGGGCGAAGACCCGGATGGGGGAACCTGCCACGGCACGATCGCCTGGCATTTCGAGAAAGGTGAAATCGACGGCATCGACGTTTCCGGGCTGACCTACGCGATTCTCCTGTACATTCCGGACAATGCCCTGGCCGGCAACTGGCGCGTGGTGGCGTTCGTGGACGACGCGGCGAGCGCCGAGCAGGAGGAGGCGATCCTCAGTGCTTACATGGGCGAGAAGGGTGGGCCGCTGGCCGATATGGCGCAACTGGTCGGCGAGGTGGTCGCCAAAGAGCGGGCGCCGATCACCTTCGATGTCTTCATGGGCAAAGGCGAGCTGAAGATCGGCAACAACCTCGATGCCGAGATCAGCCCCTTCGAGGGTCCCACCGGGCGGCGCACATCGTTGCACGACGCGGCTTTTTCCGTCATCGAGGAATCACCCTACTACGTGGGGAAGGCATCGCACCTGAATGCAACGCACGCGGGGCTCGACCTCAACCTCCGGATCCAGGGCAAGAGCGCCGTACAGGGGCCGTTCGCTTTCGAGGCGTAGCGTTTGACCGTCCCGGAAGTCGATCATCCGCCCGGGCTTGCGGGCGGCCGGAATGGCCGTGCCCGGGGTCGGCGCGAGTTCCTGCTGCTCATGGGCGCGCTGGTCACGCTGGCGTGGCTGACCTTGTGGGCCTGGGAGCGATCGCCCTACGGGCGCTATCTCGACCATGGAAGTTGGACCGAATTCGGCGCGGCCGGCAGCGCCGGTCACGTCCACTGGCATGGGCCGGTGCTCCTCACCGCGCTCCTGTACATCGGCGGCTGGGTGTTGATGACCGCGGCCATGATGCTGCCGACCACGCTGCCGCTCATCGACGTGTTTCGACGCCTGACGCGCAAGCGCGTGGACACCGGGCGCCTCGTGAGCCTCGTCATCGTGGGCTACCTGGCCGCCTGGCTGGGGTTCGGGGTGGTGGCCCACCTGCTGGATTGGGGGGTCAACGCGGCGGTGCGGCAAAGCCCCTGGCTGGGCATGAACGGCTGGGTGATGGGGGCGCTGGTGCTGGGCGTGGCCGGGGCGTTTCAGTTCAGCGCGCTCAAGTACCGGTGCCTGGAGCAGTGCCGGTCACCGTTGAGTTTCGTGCTGCGGCACTGGCGCGGTGGCGACGCGCAACGACAGGCGCTCACCATCGGGGTGGCGCATGGCATCTATTGCGTGGGTTGCTGCTGGGCGCTGATGCTGCTGATGTTCGTCGTCGGCACCGGCAGCGTCGGATGGATGTTTCTGCTGGGCGCGGTGATGGCAGCGGAGAAGAATCTTCCGCGCGGCCGCGTGCTCGCCGGGCCGCTGGGTTTCGCGCTGCTCGCGGGGGCCGCGCTGGTCCTGCTCCAGAACCGCGTGCTGTGGCCACTGTGAGCGCAGGCCTCCAGGCGCGGGGCCCCGCGACCCCGCGCCCGAGCCTCTAGTAGTACACCGCCGGCAGCTTGCGCGGCGGCACCACGTCATCATCGGACACGGTGAAGATCACGCGATCGAGCTGACCCGCGAACTCGAAGGTGCCCGTGTACAGATCCGAGACCTGCGTGCCGGTGTCCCGGCCCACATCGAAAGTCTCCGCCAGCGAGTAGGTGCTGATGTGCATCTGCGGCATCTCCACCTCGTCGACCTTCTCGCCGTTGACGTACAGCTCGCCGATGCCGCCGAACGGCTGGGTCTTGATGAAGTTGAACTTCAGGTCCGTCTGACCCTTGGGCAGCGGCGACGATTTCAGCACGTAGTGCACGCCGTCGAGGAAGTTGTAGTCGTAGTACAGCCGATGGTCCTTGATGAACATCGAGTAACCCCCCGTCATGCCGCCGACGGCGACGATGACGCCTTCCTCTTCGCCGCCGAGGTCGATCTGCGTCTCGATCGTGTGGGCTCGGTTCTTCACCGGTGCGGATGACTTCTCCGCAATGCGCACCGCGCCCGGCGCGAAGTAGATGAATTCCGTCTGGTCGCCGAACAGCCGATCCTGTTGCGCACCGAGGCGCTTGATCATGTCGTCGTACAGCGGATAGACGTTGTACTTCCAGGCCTCCTCGTCGAAGATCTTGATGAGTTCCGCCAGCTTCTCCGGGTGCTGTTCCGCGAGGTCGTTGCTCTCCGAGAAATCCTCCGCGACGTTGTAGAGCTCCCACTCGTCCTGCTCGAACGGCAGCACGACGTTCACGTCCCAGGGCATCCGCTTGGCGTGCAGCGTGACGGCCTTCCAGCCGTCCACCCAGATTGCGCGGTTGCCGAACATTTCATAGTACTGGCGCTGCTTGGCATCCGGGGCGTCGGGATTGTCGAAGGCATAAAGCATCGAGACGCCATCCATCGGCTGCTGCTCGATGCCGTGGTAGGTCTCCGGCAGTTCGATGCCGACCGCTTCCATGATGGTCGGGGCGATGTCGGTAATGTGATGATACTGGTCGCGGATCTCGCCCTTGGCCTTGATCCCGCTCGGCCAGTGCACGACCAGGGCGTCGGTCTGGCCGCCGCGGTGCTCGCTCTGCTTGAAATAGCGGAACGGCGTGTTGCCGGCCATGGCCCAGCCGGCGTGGTAGTGCGGGTAGGTGTTCTCACGGCCCCAGTCCTCCTGGGCCCGCAGGTTCGCCTCCAGAGGGGTCTGCAGGCCGTTCAGCACATAGGTCTCATTGAACGTTCCGGCCAGGCCGCCTTCGCCCGATGCGCCGTTGTCGGCGGTCACGAAGATCAGCGTGTTGTCGAGTTCGCCGATTCGACGCAGCGTTTCGACGACCCGGCCGATCTGCAGGTCGACCCACTCCATCTGGGCGGCAAAGACTTCCATCTGCCGGGCGTACAGTGATTGCTCTTGGGCGGACAGCGAATCCCAGGCGGGAATCTCGGCAATCCGCTCGGTGAGCTGGGTGCCCGCCGGCACCACGCCCAGCTCGATCTGCCGCGCCAGGATCGCCTCGCGCGCCTTGTCCCAGCCCATGTCGAACTTGCCGCGGTACTTGTCGATGTGGCTGTCGGGCGCGTGGTGCGGCGAGTGCATGGAGCCGGACGCCCAGAGCATCATGAAGGGCAGGTCGGGCTTGATCGACTTGTGGCCGGTGATCCACTCGATGGCGCGATCGGCCAGGTCCTGGTCGAGGTGCACGGACTTGCGATAGGGCTCCGGGGTGTGGTCGTTCCACATCACGGGCACGAACTGGTGCACGTCGGCCGCCATGAAGGTGTAGGCGTGCTGGAAGCCCTCGCCGCTGGGCCAGCGGTCGAACGGTCCGACCTGGGAGACCTCGTACAGCGGCGTGTGGTCCCACTTGCCGAGCGCGTAGTTGACGTAGCCCTCTTCCTGCAGGTAGTTGGCGACCGACTTGGCCGACTCGGGCATGATCGCGTTGTAGCCGGGGAAGCCCATGGCCGTGAGCGCGTGGCTGCCGAGGCCGATCGAGTGCGGGTTGCGGCCGGCCATCAGCGATGCGCGCGAGGGCGAGCAGAGCGCGGTGGTGTGGAAATTGTTGAAGCGCAGCCCGTTGTCGGCCAGCGCATCGATATTCGGGGTTTCGATGAGTCCGCCAAAACTGCCGACCTGCGCAAATCCCACGTCGTCGAGCAGGAAGATGATGATGTTGGGCGCATCTTTATCGGGTTCCTGGTAGGGCGGCCACCATTCCTCGGAATCTTCGTAACGTTCGGCAATCACGCCTCCGAAACCCTCGACATGTTTGGTCTTCACCCCATCCTCGGTGAACGCAAATTCACTGGCCGCCGGGGTGTCTCCGCCCAGGTCGGACTGCCCGGGCTCAGCGGCCTGCTCCGGCGCACAGCCGTAAGCCGTCAGGGCCGCAAGAAACGTCAACAGGGTGTATTTCAGCTTGGTCGTCATGGAATTTTCCCGCTGGTTTGAAATTGAGAGAGGGCCGCTTGAGGGGCCAAACGCGTAATGGTACGGATTGCGCATCAAAATGCCAGTCGCGCGCCGAGCCGCTCGCCGTGAGTGATTCGGCCGAACCGGCCGACGAATAGACCCCTGCGGCGAGGCGAGGGGTCATCCCATCGTCGGGTCGAAGTTTGACCTGCGTCAGGGCGTAGGCCATGGTGACGTGGTCTCATATTCGGCAACGCCACGGCCATTCCGGCCGGGCTGTCGCGTGCGCGGCGGTCACGCCTCGCGGGCGAGGGAGGTGTGTATGAAAGTGTCGAATGTGCAGTCCCGGGCTTGGCCCGGCTTTATCGTCATTGCCCTGCTGGGCTTGCTGTTGAGCTTCGGCGCGCTGGCCGATACGAAAACCATGGCGGGCGACCAACCCTGCGACCAGGCGGTGATCACCCAGGCTGAGGCGGAGAAGATCGCGACCGACTATCTTGAAGAGCTCGGCTACGACGAGCATTCCCCCAGCTCGGTCTGGCATTTCTCGATGCGCGACAGTGAGTGCATCAACGGCCAGTGGCGGGTACGGGTGGATCTCGGCGCCGAGGCCAATATCAAGAATCGTCGGGTGGTGCTGGTGAATTGTCAGACCGGCGAGGTCGAGGATCACTTCGCGGAGGCTGAGGACCTGGCCGCTAAATAAACCGCGGCGCTAGACATCGTTTCGGAGATTGACGTCCCCCGGCCCGGCGGCCGGGGGACGCGGAAGCGACGTGCCTGCCCGCCGGCTGTTACCAGCCGTAATTCAGGCCGAGGAAGATGATCCGGTTGGTGGAATAGCGCCCCTGCACGGTCCAGGGCAGGCCGCTGAGCGGACGGGTGCCACCGTTGTCGATGGCCGCATCCCCGTAATCGGCATAGGTCATGACCAGCCCCACCCGGTGGCCGCTGGCGCGCTTGTAAGTGGCGCCCACGGACAGCCGCCACTGCTCATCGATGGGCGTATCGGCGCTGCGATCCTCCGGCCGGGTGGGATCGGTGTCGTAGGCCACGCCGGTGGTCCAGGTCCAGGGCCCGTCCGTGCTGATTTTCACGCCGGCCCCGAAATGCCAGGTGTCGTCCCAGTCCTTGCGCAGCGCCCCGCCGCCGGCGGGGGTGCTGATCAGGATGCTGTCATAGGCGCTCCAGTTCTCCCAGGCAACCGTTCCCAGCAGGCTCACGCGATCATTCAGCGCGTAGGCCGCCCAGGTGCGCAGGGTGCTGGGAAACGTGAAGGCCACGTCCGTGGCGATGTTGTCCGAGCTCTGGCCACTCGGCAGCCGAAACTTGAGGTCACCGTCGAATGCGACCTCGTTCTCGCCCATGAAAACCGCGCCGAGGTCGAGCCGGGGGCTTGCCCGCCACTGAGCTGAGACCAGGAAGGTCGCGCTGACGTCGCTGCCATTCTTGATCAGGGCCTGGCCCTCGGGACCACTGGGCAGGGGTCTCGGCACGGCCGTTTCCATGTCGATGGTGCCGAGCATGACCGGGAGGCCGAAGCCCAGGCTGAAATGGTCGCTGACGCGGTAACTGAGGGCCGGGGTCAGGCTGATCGTCAGCAATTCGATCCGCTGGCCCCAGTAGCGGCCGGCGAAGTCGAGCGGGCGCTCATACTCCAGCAGGGCCCCGGAAGTGGAGACCATGGAAACACCCCAGCCCCACGTTTCGTTTACCGGCCGCGCGTAGAACACGGCGCCAGCCGGCATCACGCTACCCGCATCACCGCCATTGTCCGCGGGACGATTGCCGTCGGCGTCGGGGACCGAGGGTGGAATCGCGGCGCGCGCGGCATCCTGTGAGAACTTGATCGAGGAATCGATCAGGACGCCGGTGGCCATTGCATGGGGCGCATCGAGGTTGACGATGCCGGCCGGGTTGATGAACGCCACCGAAGCGTCCTCGGCCTGCGCGCCCGCCCCGGCGCCCGAAGCGCCCTGGGCAGGATGGCCAAACTCCCACAGGTACAGGCCGGCGGCATGCGCCGGAGCATGGAGCGCAAGCGCGAGTAACGTGAAATGGACGGGCCACTTCGGCCACTTTATGTGAGGCATGGACAACTCCAGAATTGGTCACTCAGGCCGGGGTCGGCGCCCGTATTGGAACAGGACGCGTCCGCGACTTCAACCGGGCTCGGCGGCAAACCAGGATGCAGGGGTTCGCGGGCGAGCCCGGTTTCGCCCCCCACCCGCGCAGGACACATGGCCAACGCGCCCGCCGGAGCTATTCCGTGTCCGGGCCGAACCGCTCGATGGCGCGGCGCACGAAATCAGGGTCGATGGGAAACTCCTGCGTGTGCGGGTCTGCGCCCCGCGCTTCCAGGGTGATCAGGAAGCGCAGCGCGCCTGGATCCTCCGCGCGCAGCTGTGCGAAGTTTTCGGGCTTGGGCCAGTAGCATTCGAAGGTCTTGCCGGCCACGAGGCCCTGTTCGGTGGACAATGCACTCCAGCGTCCCGGCACGTCCAACTCGTCGACGTAGGGTTCCTCCCGCTCGCCCAGCACTTCACCGACGACTTTTTCGAGCTTCTGCGGAGAGTCGCCGCCGGCGCACAGCGCGGTGACCATGATGCAGATTCTGTCATCGACGATGAAAGTTCGTGGCGGTTCCAGGAAGCGCACGGTTTCCGGGCCGATGACCGGTGGGTCCAGGTCGGTGGTGATCGGGACATCGGGCAGCTCCTCCTCGGCGTCGCCCAGCATCAGCCAGTCCTCGTCGTTCATCGCGGTGAGGTCCCCGACCCGCGCGAAGGCCCCGACGATGACGTCCGGTTCGGGGCGGCCGCGGGCGGTGAGGCGGAGCCGAACGGTGGTGCGTTCTCCCGGTTGCAGAGCGGCCAGGGGGGCGGTGGCCTGGGCCAGTAGCCGTTCGTCGTCGGAGTCGATGACCACCACCTCGATGTGTCCTTCGGCCGATGGCAGCTCGCCCTCGTTGGCGGCCACCAGGGTGACCTGCCACCCGGCCGGTCGGGTGCGAGCCGTGCCGCGGTAGTCGATCCGGACCTGCTCGAGGCTCAACGTCACATCCGCGGCGAGCTCGGCCCCCGACGCCCAATCCCGCAGCGACTGCGCCATGCTGCGCTTGACGATGACCTGCCCCTCGGCATCGAAGGGGATGGCCAGGGAGGGCGGAATGCCGCGTGCGGTGCCCGGCTCGAAATCCGCCGGCACCCCCTTGTCGGACAGTGGTTTCACCGAGCGCTCGATCAGTTCCTCGATGCGGGTCTTGATGGCCGCCTTGATGGCGGGGCCCTCGGGCCGGAAGCCGCCCGTCTTGCCGCGCCGCCAGCCCGCATCGCTGGCGTCGAACACGTCGGCCAGCAATCCGTCCTCATAAACGAGGTTCATGATCTCTATGAGTCGCCGGTCCGGGTCCGTTTCCAGGCGCTCGAGATCATTGCAGGTCTCGAGCAGGTGATCGAGCGCGGATTGCACCATGCGGTGGTTCTTCGCCGCGCTGTTGCCCAGCGAATCCGGGTCGCGTCCGCGGAAGGTGTCGCGCGCGTGACCGAGTCGGATGCCGTAACCCGCATGTGCTTCCCAGTCCTCCAGGAAGTGCATGAACTGCCCAAGCTTGATCAGGCGCAGTTCGAGATCCGGCTCCTGGCGGGACCGCAGCCACAGTTCGTGAAAGCGGCCATCGAGGTGGCCGAATGCATGCCACCCGACCTTGTTGCGGGTCTGGACCGGGTTCATCTCGGCGTGGGTACTGCCGTTTTCGTCCATGCCCCAGTCGCCGCTGGCAATCAGGTGGGACTCCTGCCAGTCGAAGCAGGCCAGCAGCGACAGCCCGAACCTCAGGTAGTAATGGGAATCCAGTTCGAATGCGGCACAGTCGACGGCGAGCCACAGCATCGATATAGCCGCCAGCCCAAACCGGCGCCCGCCCGCTCTCGATCGCCGAGCCCTGCGATCGCCGAAGCCGGGGCGGCCTCCAGGCGCGCTCCTGCCCGGGCAGTCGTGGTTGTGGCGGACCATAGCCAAAGTATAGATCACGCCTCGCGCATCCACGCCGGCGGCGGATGTCTGGCGCCATGTGGGTCGATCACCGGCCGCGCAGGGCTGGAATGGAACCGGACCTGTTGGCATCGAGCCACCCCGGGGATTACGGTGTGAGCCCGGTTGCATCACATTCCGGGCGGCGTACCGGATTTGCTACCATTTGTGATGGGGCGCACTGGACCATCGCATCGATGAAAGCCTGGATTTCGGAGTTGAAGCGGCGGAGGTTGTTCCAGACCTTCGCGCTGTACGTGGTAACCGCCTGGGTATTGATTCAGGTGGCCCAGGCCGCTTTCGAGGCCTGGGGTGTGCCCATGCAGGCACTGCGCTATGTCTGGATCGGATTGATCCTGGTCTCTCCGCTGGCGCTCGTCTTCGCCTGGCGCTACGACATCACGTCGGCGGGCATCATCCGCACCCCACCGACAGCGAGCGGCGACGGGATTGATGTGGCCCTAACCCGCAGCGACTATGCCGTGCTGGGCTCGCTCGCTTTCGTGCTGGTCATGATCGCATGGGGCCTGATTCATCGGGCGGGAACTCAGGAAGCCGCGTGGCGACCGGTTCGTGACACTGGCCGGCCGGCGATCGCGGTGCTTCCATTCGCCGACCTCAGCGCGGACGGTGAACTGGGTTATTTCGGCACCGGGATGGCGGAAGCCCTGCTCAACGAACTGGGGCACCTCGCAAGCCTGGATGTCATTGCACGCACCTCCTCGTTCAGCTTCCAGAATACCACTGCTGGCCTTGCGGAGATCGCAGCCGCACTGGCCGTGGATTACCTGCTGGAAGGCAGCGTGTCGCGCGAGGCGGACAACGTGTTCGTGGTCGCCAAGCTGGTGGAGGTATCCAGCGGCAGGCAACTCTGGTCGGAAACCTTCGAGGGCACCAGTACACGACCGTTTTCGGCCCAGCGGGGGATTGCCGGGAAAGTAGCGGGTTACCTCGAAATGTCGATAGGAGACCCCGAAGAATACGGCGGCACAAGCAACTTCGAGGCTTATGACCTGTATTTGCGGGAAAAGACGGAGACGGACCAGGCAACTCGCCGGGTGCTGCTCGACGCCGCACTGGCGCATGATCCCGACTTTGCGCTGGCCATGCTCGGCAAGGCCGGCTTGGCTCTGGAGGGGGTCTGGCAGAACCGGAAGAATGTGGATGAAATGTGGCGAGAGGTGCAGCCACTGCTCGCTCGCGCGCTGGAGATAGCGCCGGAATTGGATCAATCGCATCTGGCCATGGGCGTAGCCCTGGAATTCCGCCGTGACCATGCCGGGGCCGAGGCGGCTTTGCGCAAGGCACTNNAGGCACTCGAACTCAACCCCAGCAACACCTCGGCCCTGGCCCGTTTATCCAAAATTCTGGTTGCCACGGGACGGTCCCATCAGGGTGTGGAGTTGGCCGAGCGTGAAGCGCGCCTGGACCCCCTGTCAGCAGGCAAGTGGGGGCGGTTNNATGGACAAATTATGGAATGAATCTGAATGGGTTTGGCAGGGCGGTGGACACATTCAAGGTCGAGGCCCGCCGTCAAGCACTGTACGGACCTGTATTCGATGCCAGCAATGTTCGCTTCCTCGGGCTTTGGCTGGGTTTTGCGGGTGACCAGGAACAAGCCGATGAACTGCTGCGCTTATCGCTGAGCATGCACGACAGTGCCTGGACCCGCATGGACCTCGCATTGCGGGCGCTCGGGCGGAGTG
>JABAHR010013328.1_pt4 | contig 14679 bp, 16 predicted proteins | sample 7062101 | NCBI WGS metagenome assembly JABAHR01 (sample SAMN14534553, study PRJNA622989) | marine sediment metagenome | biome: marine biome [ENVO:00000428]; feature: marine pelagic biome [ENVO:01000023]; material: deep marine sediment [ENVO:00002113] | place: India: Gulf of Kutch | collected... | reverse complement strand
ACCAGCGGCAGGTCGTTGTACTCGAGCACGCCCTTCAGGTTGCCCTCGGCCGCCGCCTTGGCCACCGCGTTGACTTCCTCGACCGTGGTCGGGCGACTGGCCTCGAAGACCAGGTCCACGACCGAAACGTTGATGGTCGGCACGCGCATCGAGAAACCGTCCAGCTTGCCGTTCAGTTCCGGCAGCACCAGGCCCACCGCGGCCGCGGCGCCGGTCTTGGTCGGGATCTGGCTCATGGTCGCCGAACGCGCCCGGCGCAGGTCCTTGTGGAGCACGTCGGTCAGCACCTGGTCGTTGGTGTAGGCGTGGATGGTGGTCATCAGGCCCTTCTCGATGCCGATGCCCTCGTGCAGCACCTTGGCCAGCGGGGCCAGGCAGTTGGTGGTGCAGGAGGCGTTCGAGATGACCTCGTCGGTCGGCTTCAGGGTGTCGTGGTTGACGCCGTAGACCACCGTGTTGTCCATGTTCTGGCCCGGCGCCGAGAGGATAACCTTCTTCGCGCCCGCGGTGAGATGCGCTGCGGCGGCCTCGCGGCTGCGGAAGATGCCCGTGCACTCGTGCACCACGTCCACGCCCAGTTCTGCCCAGGGCAGTTTCGCCGGATCGCGCTCGGCAAACGCCCGGATGCGGTCGCCGTTGACCACCAGGTCGCCGTCCTCGACGCTCACGTCGGCGTCGAACCTGCCGTGCGCGGTGTCGAAACGGGTCAGGTGGGCATTGGTCTCCACCGGTCCCAGGTCGTTGATGGCGACGATGTTGAATTCGTCATTGCGGCCATACTCGTAGATGGCCCTGAGGACATTTCGGCCGATGCGGCCGTAACCATTGATAGCGACATTGACTGCCATTGTTATTGCTCCTTACTCCTGAATCTCCATGACCGATTCCACGGCTTCGATCACCTTGCCCACGGTCAATCCATAATGTTCGAAAAGCTGCGCCGCCGGCGCCGACGCCCCGAAGGTGTCGATGCCGATCACCCGGCCCCGCTCGCCGGTGAAGACGTGCCAGTAATTCGTCACCCCGGCCTCGACGGCCACCCGCGCCCTGACGGCCCCGGGCAGCACCGTCTCGCGGTAATCCCGGTCCTGGGCCAGGAAGCGGCCCGGGTTGGGCATCGAGACCACGCGCACGTCCCTGCCGGCATTGCGCAATGTTTCGGCCGCCTCCATCGCCATCCCGACTTCCGAACCGGTGGCGATGATGATGGCGTCGGGCAGGCCGGCGGTCTCGCGCAGCACGTAGCCGCCTCGTTCGATCCCGGCCACCGCCGCCTCGTCGCGCTGCTGATGCGGCAGGTTCTGGCGCGTGAAGATCAGGGCGTGCGGCCCCGAGCGCTCCTCGATCGCGCATTTCCAGGCGACCGCCGATTCGACCGCGTCACAGGGCCTCCATACACTCAAGTTGGGGATCATCCGCAGGCTTGCAATATGCTCGACGGGCTGGTGGGTCGGCCCGTCCTCGCCCAGCCCGATGGAATCGTGGGTGTAAACGTGGATGTTGTGTGCCGAGATCAGCGCCGACATGCGCACCGCGTTGCGCGCGTAGTCGGAAAACACCAGGAAGGTCGCGTTGTAGGGGATGAAGCCGCCGTGCAGGGCGATGCCGTTGCAGATCGCGGCCATGCCGAACTCGCGCACGCCGAAGTAGACGTAGTTGCCGTCCGCCGTGCCCTCGTTGACGTCCACGCTCCCGGACCAGATGGTGTTGTTGGACCCCGCCAGGTCAGCCGAACCGCCGATCAGTTCCGGTAGCAGCGGCCCGAAGGCGTTCAGGGCCGCCTGCGAGGCCTTGCGCGTGGCCATCTCCTTGCCTTCCGCCTGCGCCACGGCGATGGCGGTGGCGGTGCCTTCCCGCCAATTCTCGGGCAGGTCACCTGACATGCGCCGTTCGAATTCCGCGGCCGCCTCGGGGTGAGCGGCCCGGTAAGCGTCCAGCCGTTCCTGCCAGGCGGCTTCCGCGGCCGCGCCGGCTTCGAGCGCGTTCCACGCGCCGCTTATTTCTGCTGGGATTTCGAACGGCGGATGCACCCAGCCGAGTTCCTCGCGTGTCGCCGCGACCTCCTCGACGCCCAGCGGCGCGCCGTGGGAAGCCTCGGTGCCCTGCTTTTTGGGTGAGCCGAAGCCGATGACGGTGCGGCAGCAGATCAGGCTGGGCCGGTCCGTCTCGGCCATGGCGGTGCGGATCGCCCGGCTGATCTCCCCGGGATCGTGGCCGTCCACGTCCCGGATCACCTGCCAGCCGTAGGACTCGAAACGGGCCGGCGTGTTGTCGGTGAACCAGCCCTGCACCTCGCCATCGATGGAAATGCCGTTCTCGTCCCAGAAAGCGACGAGCTTGCCCAGGCCCATGGTGCCGGCCAGCGAGCAGGCCTCGTGGGACACGCCCTCCATCAGGCAGCCGTCGCCCAGGAACACCCAGGTGCGATGGTTGACGATATCGTGGCCTTCCCGGTTGAATCGCCTGGCCAGCACTTTTTCAGCCAGCGCCATGCCGACCGCGTTGGCCATGCCCTGCCCCAGCGGGCCCGTGGTGGTTTCCACGCCCGGGGCCTCCCCGTACTCGGGGTGGCCCGGTGTCTTCGAGTGCAACTGCCGGAAATTCCGCAGGTCGTCCATGGACAGGTCGTAGCCGGTCAGGTGCAGCAGGGAATACAGCAGCATCGAACCGTGGCCGTTGGAAAGCACGAAGCGATCCCTGTCGCACCAGTTCGGGTTGGCGGGATTGTGCTTGAGAAAATCGTTCCACAGGACTTCGGCGATGTCGGCCATGCCCATGGGCATGCCGGGGTGGCCGGAATTGGCCTGCTGCACCGCGTCCATCGACAGTGCGCGGACCGCGTTGGCGAGTTCACGTCGGGTAGGCATTGGGAATCCCCGGTGTCGAATAATGGTTATATCCGGGACTAAAACGAGCAGTAATCCGGACAACGAAAACAACCGTTGATTTTCGCCGATCAGGGCGACGCGGGGCAAGGGCCGGGGCCGGATTTCCGGCCCCCGAATTGCGCTCGGTCAACTACGTCCGGGTTTTTTGCAGCCGGCCCTGCCTGTAGTCGTCCCAGTACTCGTTCAGCTCCCGCTTGACCACCGGCAGCAGGAAGTACAGGCCGAGTATGTTCGGGAAGGCCATGGCGAAGATCATGGCGTCGGAGAAATCGATCACCGCGCCGAGTTGCATGGAAGAACCGATCACCACGAAGGCCAGGAACAGCAGCTTGTAGGTCACGTCCACGGCCCGCGACTCGCCGAACAGGAAGGTGAAGCACTTCAGCCCGTAGTACGACCAGGAAATCATGGTCGAGAAGGCGAACAGGATCACGGCCACGCTGAGGATGTAGGGGAACCAGCTGATGGACGACTCGAAGGCCCTCGAGGTCAGCTGCACGCCGGCGCTGGGATCGACGCTGGGGTCCCAGGTGCCGGTGATGATGATGACCAGCGCGGTGATGGTGCAGACCACCACCGTGTCCACGAACGGTTCGTACAGGGCCACGATGCCCTCGGTGACCGGGCGGCTGGTCTGCACGGCCGAATGTGCGATCGCGGCGGACCCGATGCCCGCCTCGTTGGAGAACGCGGCCCGCTTGAAGCCCTGGAACAGCACGCCGATCACACCGCCGGCGATGCCCTCAGGGCTGAAGGCGCCGTTGAAGATGGCCACGAACGCCCCGGGCACGGCCGACAGGTTCACGAAGATGATGATGAGGCCCGCCGTCACGTAAATGATCGCCATGAACGGCACGATCTTGGAGGTGACGCGGGCGATGCCCTTGATGCCGCCGATGATGACCATGCCCACCGCGATCGCCACCACCAGGCCGAACAGCCAGCCCTTGTCGGCCAGCCAGCTGGCCTCGCCGCCGGTCACGTTGACCAGCTGCGAGAAGCTCTGGTTGGCCTGGAACATGTTGCCGCCGCCGAAGGAGCCGCCGATGCAGAAGATGGCGAACAGCACGGCGAGCACCTTGCCGAGCTTCGGGAAGCCGCGCTCCTTGAGGCCCTTGGTCAGGTAGTACATGGGACCGCCGGAAACGGTGCCGTCCTCGTACTCGTTGCGGTACTTCACGCCCAGCGTGCACTCGGTGAACTTGGACGACATGCCCAGCAGGCCGGCCAGGATCATCCAGAAGGTCGCGCCGGGACCGCCCAGCGACACCGCCACGGCAACGCCGGCGATGTTGCCCAGTCCCACCGTGCCCGACAGCGCCGTGGCAAGGGCCTGGAAGTGGGTGACCTCGCCCGCCGCGTTCGGGTCGTTGTAGTCGCCGCGAACCAGTTGGAATCCGTGCTTGAAGGCGCGCAGGTTAATGAATTTGAAATAGAAAGTGAAGATGCTGGCGGCTATGATCAGCCACACCAAGACGATGGGGATATCCACGCCGGCGACCGGGAACGAGGTGAAGATGAAACCGGACACGGCGTCCGAGGCCGGCTTGACGGCATCGTTGATGCGCTGGTCGATGCCGTCCTGGGCAAACACGTTGATGCTGGTGAGCAGGCTGCAGGCTGCGACGAGCCCCGCTTTCATTATCGACATGGTTCTTGTCTCCGTGGGGCTGTCCGGAATCAGGGAACGACCGTGACCGGCCGGTCGGCGATCTGCACCAGGGTGCTGGCGACGCTTCCGAACAGCTTGGCCCGCAGGCGGGAAGAGCCCTGGCGGCCGATGATGATGTTGGTCGCCTCGAACTCGTGGGCGAGGTCGTCAAGGGTGTCGGCCGCGTGGCCGTGCCGCACCACGCCCTCGGCGTCCACGCCCTGCTCCCGCAACTCGGCCACGATCGGATCGACGATTTCCTCGTGGGCCCGCTGAAGTTCCTCCTCGCGGCGCCGGTGGCGCTCCTCGTTCTCCTGGGGTGTGCTGAACTGGAACGGGGACCATTCGATCACGTGCGCCACGAGCAGGCGCGCGTCCTTGACCCGGGCCCTTTCGGCAGCATATTCGAGCGCCCTGCTGCTGCAATCGCTGCAGTCGACTCCCACGAGAAAAACCAGGCTCATCGCACAACCTCCGGGACTGGAAACGCCATAGTCTAGCCTAATCGGCAGCGTGCGTGGATATGGGAACGACCGGACTGCCAATTCATGCTGTGAGATGAGTTCTTATTGTTGCGGGACTCGGAACTGGGAACTGGGAACTCGGGGCAATCACTCTCGCACAATGAACCGAGTCCCGAGTTCCGGGTCCCGAGTTCCAATTCAGTCATCCCGCCACTTGATCGAGCACCCCATGGAGGCGACCTGCTCTCCGGGGCCCCGGCCGGTTTCGGCGACCCGTTTCATGGCCTCGAACAGTTCGCGCGGCTCGCCGGGAGCGTCCGGACGTGCGCCCGCCGCGTCCAGGCGCCCGCGGTACTGCAGTTCCAGGTCCGCGTTGTAACCAAAGAAATCCGGGGTGCAGACCGCGCCGTAGGCACGCGCCACCTCCTGCGTCTCGTCGTACAGGTACGGGAAGGTGAATCCGAAGGCTCCGGCCATGCGGCGCATGTGCTCGGGCCCATCCTCCGGGTAGTTCTCCACGTCGTTCGGCATGATCGCCACGCTGCGCACGCCCAGGGCCTCGAGATCGCGGGTATCGCGCACCAGTTTCTCGCGAATCGCCTTGACGTAGGGGCAATGGTTGCAGATGAACATGACCAGGGTGCCCCGTTCGCCGCGGCATTCCTCCAGCGACCAGATCCGCCCGTCGGGATCCGGCAGGGAAAACGGGCGTGCGGGCTCGCTGAAATTGCAAATCGGTGTATGTGTCAGCGCCATGGTATTTGCCCTACGGAATCCAGCGGAATTATAACAGTCAAATGTTGTAAATCCGCTGCAGGAAAGGCCCCATTTTTGCTATGATTAATTAAACTTCAGGGCAAACGGGTCCTCTAACTTCCAGGGATCGGGAGCAGGTTGGCCGAATAATGCAAACGCAGCACAGTCGCGATTCACGTTACGGGCGCTTCGGTCTTGTCGCCGGGGCGTTGCTGTGCGCAATCGTTACGTCGGCCCCCGCGCAGGAATCACCGGTCTCCGCGGCCGAACTGCTCGATGCCATGCCGGGCGCCGGCGAGGCGGCACCGTTCACCCCGTTCCCGCTGTTCCACGAGCAATCCGCAGCCGGCCTGGCCTTCGACCTGGCAGGCAGCGACACGCGCAAGCTGCAGCTCGAGCTTTCCGAACCGCTGACCCTGGGCCTGGCCACGCAGTCACGCTGGCTGAACCTGGGCGGCGGCGAGGTGGCGGTCGGCACTTCGCTCGACTGGCTGATCAATGACCAGGTGAGCCTGCAGGCCGGTTTGCAGCGTAACGAGGTGAAGATCCCGTTCCAGACGGTGGGCAGCATTCACTGCCAGAACGGCGTCCTGGAAGCCGGTTCCTACCGCGCCTCCGATTGCTATTTCGTCAATGAATCCAACGACCTCGACATCGGCTCGCTGTCGCTGGGCGCCAACCTGGAGATGGGTCACAACGCCAGCGCGGCGATCAACGTATTCCGCCGGGAATCCAGCCTGGAAACCCAGGGCATCCGCAGGCGCGGCAACCTCGGCGGAGCGACCGTGCTCGACGCCGGGCTGCTGACCCCGGTGCTGACCAATCCGTTGCTGCCGGCGATGACCCCGGGCCAGCCCCTTGATTACCTGGATTCCGAGGTGACCGGCATCGACCTGGAACTGCAGGTCGGCGTTTCGACCAACCGGGCCGGCGACATGCGCCTGGGCCTGCAGCTGACCCGCATCCTGGATGGAGTCTACGAAGGTTACTACTCCAACAACGCCGGGCTGCAGAACTGGAACGTGGCCGAACCCGTGGACAGCGCCCGCATGAGCTTCGACTGGAGCAAGGGCGCATTCAGCGGCGGCATCCAGAGCTTCTACCGCGAACCCGTCGAGTTCATGAACAATGACTCGCTGGACGCCGTCACCACCTTCGACGTGCACTTCACCTGGCGTACCCCGTGGAACGCCAGCCTCAGCGTCGGCGCCACCAACCTGCTGAATTCCGGGATGGACGAGGACGGCAAGAAGGAAAATACCCTGGTCGATCCCTTCGAATCGGTCTACGGCCGCATTCCCTACGTGCGTTACCAGCAGGATCTTTGATCCGAACCGGGTTCCCCCCGTTACCGGAGTCGTCGGAGTTCCCGCGTGGCTGCGAACAGCAGCACCCGGATGAACAGGTAGCCGACCGCGCCCAGTGCAACCAGGACGACGGGGCCCTTGCCGGGCATGGCCTGGAATCCGCCGGATTGCCACCAGTACCAGCCGAATGCGGCAAGGAAGAGGGTAATCGCCAGGTAGGACGTCATTTTCAGGTGATAGACGCGGTCGCGTAGCCTGCGCCGTTCGAATTCCTGCAGATCTTCCTCGTTGACTTCACCGCGCTTGAAACCGCAATAAGGGCACATCGCGGTGACGTTGGAAATCTTCTTTCTGCAACTCGGGCAGTTGATGATGGCCATGGCCGGATGTCCTGCTGGTGACTAGGGCAAAGATACCATTTTCAGGATTCGAAGAACCTCAGTTCGGCGCGTAATCCACCGCGTTCACGGTTACTGAACCGGATTGACCAGCCGTACAGTTCACACAGGCGCTTGACAATGGCCAGCCCCAGCCCCGCACCCTTGCCGGTGGCGCCCTGGCCCCGGAAATGCCGGTCGAAAACGTGGTCCAGTTCCTCCTCCGGAATTCCCGGGCCCGTGTCCTCCACGCGCACGCAGCCGTTGCCGACCACGATCACGATTTCGCCAGATGGCGTGTAGCGCACGGCGTTGGCCACGAGGTTGCCCACGGCGACGGAAATCACGGATTCGGGCGCAATGACGCTGACCCGGTCGGTTTCCTCGATGCGCAGTTTCAGCGCCTTGTTTTCGAGCAGTGGCTCGTGCAGTTTCACCAGTTTCTCGGCGACTTCCCGCACGTTGTGCGCCTGGCTGTCCTCGTGGGTGCCGCGTTCCGCGCGGACCAGGTGCAACAGCGCAGTGGTGATGTCGGTGGACTGGCGCGCCGCCCGGGCGATGCGGAGCAGGCGCACCCGGGTTTTGTCCGGCAGGTCCTGCTGGGCCAGCAACAGTTCCGTGGCCCCGGAGATCACCGCCAGGGGCGTACGGAGCTCGTGGCTCACGTCCGCATTGAATTCTCGATCCCGCTCGACCAGATGGTGGAGGCGCTCGGCGTAGTCGTCCAGCGCCGCAGCGAGCTGCCCGACCTCGTCGTCCACGAAACTCTGCGACAGGCGCGGATGCGGCGTTTCCTCGCTGACCGAGACCAGGCGCTGCGCGAGGTCGGAGACGGGCTTCATGACCCGCCGCGACGACCACAGCCCGATGCCCAGGGAAAGCAGGGAAAACAGGATCACCACCCCCGACAGGGCCCACCACAACTGCCGGGTGAGGCGCTGGTTCTCGCTGACGTCGTAGATCAGGAAGGCCCATAGGTCCTCGTCCTTGCTCACCGCCGCCTTGAAGACGCCGGCAGCTGTTGCGACCTCGTGGACACCGGGCTCCAGTTCCCGGATCTGGGCGGCTACCTGGCGGTTCGGATCGCCGGGCCGCGTCACGTACCCCTGGATACGCGTATAGAAGGGTTCCACCACGCTGGGATCCGCGCGCAATTGCGTGATGTAGTCGTCCAGCTCCTGCTTGAGCGTGGCGCCGATGAGCTGATCCTCGAGGTAGGACTGGAGAAACAGCGTGGACATGGCGAACAGCCCGCTGAGCAGCGTGCCCAGCACCAGGAATGAGACGATGATCCGGCTGCGGAGCCTATGCCGGTATTGCATCCGACTCCACCAGCCGATAGCCGATGCCGTGCCGGGTCTGGATCATCTTGGTTCCGAACGGCTTGTCGATCGCCGCGCGAAGCGAGTGGATGTGCACCCTCAGGCTGTCGCTGTCGGGCATTTCCTCACCCCAGACCTCCTTTTCCAGTTCGGCGCGCGAGACCACGTTCGGCGAAGCCTCCATCAGGCAGCGCAACAGCTTGAGCCCAATGGGATTGAGCTCGATTTCGCTGCCGGCACGGTTGACGGTCAGCGTGTCAAGATTGTATTGCAGGTCCCCCACGTTCAGGCGCCGGCTCGAGGGCCGCCGGCCTCGCCGCGCGAGGGCGTCCAGCCTGACCTCGACCTCCTGGAGCGCGAACGGTTTGACCAGGTAGTCGTCGGCGCCGGTTTCGAACCCCGCCAGCTTGTCCTCGAGGCGGTCGCGGGCGGTGAGCATGAGCACCGGCGTGTCCTTGCCTGCCTCGTTGCGGAGCTTGCGGCAGACTTCCAGGCCATCCATGCCGGGCAGGGCGAGGTCCAGCACGATGGCGTCGAAATCGTTGACCACCGCCAAGTGCAGCCCGGTGATGCCGTCGCCCGCGAAATCCACCGTGTGTCCACGGTCGTCCAGGTAGTCGCCGATGTTGGCGGCAATGTCAGGATTGTCTTCGATGATCAGTATGCGCATGACTGGTGTCCTGTCCCGCTCGGCGTCACCCGCCGCTAAAGAAAAGGCCCAAGCAGGATGATATTAACACCGTGCTTGGGCCCGTACTGCCCCGTTTACCGTAATCACAGCAGTTTGTGCTGACACTGATAGGCACAGGCAGTTTCCTGCCACATTTCAGTGCCGATACAGTGTAGGCCCGCCACCGTTAAGAAAGGGTTAACCGTAGCCGAATATTCCGTTAACCATCAGGGCCCTGGCATCACCGACACCCGCTCAGACGTCGAGCAGTTCGACGTCCTTGAGGCCCTCGGCCAGCGATTCCGCATCACCGCCCTCGGAAAGCTTGACCGCCAGGCGAACCTCGTTGGCCGAGTCCGCGTAGCGCAGGGCGTCGTCGTAGGTGATCTTGCCTTCCTTGTACATCTGGAACAGGCACTGGTCGAAGGTGATCATGCCGTGGTGCGTGGAGTCCTTCATGATGTTCTTCAGCTCGCCGATTTCGCCGTTGCGGATCTTCTCCTTGACCAGCGGCGTCGCCAGCAGGACCTCGACCGCCGCCCACCGGCGCGTGCCGTCCGCCGATGGGACGAGTTGCTGCGCGATGATGGACTGCAGGTTGAATGACAGGTCGAGCAGCACCTGCTCCTTGGCGTCCTCGGGGAAGAAATGCAGGATGCGGTCCATGGCCTGGTTGGCGTTGTTGGCGTGCAGCGTGCACAGCACCAGGTGACCCGTCTCGGCGAAGGTGATGGCGTGTTCCATGGTTTCACGGGTTCGGATCTCGCCGATCATGATGACGTCGGGGGCCTGGCGCAGGGTGTTTCGGAGCGCCACCTCGAAGGATTCCGTATCGACGCCGACCTCGCGCTGCGTGACCAGGCTCTTGCGGTGCTGGTGCACGTATTCGATCGGGTCCTCGATGGTGATGATGTGGCCGCTGAGACGCTGGTTCCTGTAACCCACCATGGCCGCGAGCGAAGTTGATTTACCGGTTCCGGTGGCGCCGACGAACAATACGATACCGCGCTTGGCCAGCGACAGCTCCGCCAGGATTTCGGGCAAGTCCAGGTCGTCGAAGGTCGGGATCTTGGTCTCGATACGCCGGCAGACCATGCCGGTCCGGCCCTGCTGCACGAAGGCGCTGACACGGAAGCGCACGTCGTCCTCCAGGGCGATGGCGAACTGGCATTCCTGGGTCTCGTCGAACTCGCGCTCCTGCCTGTCGGTCATCAGGCCCCGCACGATTTCCTCGGCCTCCTCGGGCAGCAAGGTCTCGGTCGATACGGCGCGGATCTTGCCGTTGACCTTGATGCACGGCGGCGCCTCGGACGTGATGAACAGGTCCGAGCCTTTTTCCTCGTGGACTTGCCGCAACCAGGTTTCAACAACACTCATGGCATTTCTCCTACATGAAGAGCTTCCGGTCCACAGCCTTGCGGGCCGCTTCCTGGCGCGAAACGATGCCTCGGCTCACCAGGCCTTCCAGGTACTGGTCGAGCGTGTGCATACCGACGTTCTGGCCAGTCTGGATGGCGGAATACATTTGCGCGACCTTGTCCTCCCTGATCAGGTTCCGGATGGCCGGCGTGGCGATCATGACCTCGTGGGCCGCGATGCGCCCGCCGCTCATGCGTTTCATCAGGGTCTGGGCAATGACCGCGCGCAGGGATTCCGACAACATCGAGCGCACCATGGCCTTCTCGCCCGCCGGGAACACGTCGATGATTCGATCGATGGTCTTGGCCGCTGAACTCGTGTGCAGTGTGGCGAAGACCAGGTGGCCGGTCTCGGCTGCCGTCAACGCCAGGCGGATGGTCTCGATATCCCGCATTTCGCCCACCAGGATGATGTCCGGATCCTCGCGCAGGGCCGAACGAAGCGCCTGGTTGAATCCGTGCGTATCGCGGTGGACCTCGCGCTGGTTGATCAGGCACTTGCGCGAGGTGTGCACGAACTCGATCGGGTCCTCGATGGTGAGGATGTGGCCCGACACGGTGTCGTTCATGTAGTCGATCATCGCCGCCAGGGTGGTGGACTTGCCGGAGCCGGTCGGCCCGGTGACCAGCACCAGCCCGCGCGGCACGTTGATGATCTCCTTGAAACTCGGTGGCGCGCCGATGTCCTCCAGCGTCCACACGGCCATGGGAATGGTTCGGAAAGCTCCGCCCACGCCACGGTCGTTGTGGAAGCAATTGACACGGAAACGGGCCAGTTCGGGCACGGCGTACGAAAAATCCACCTCCAGGTTGGCCTCGAAATCGCGCCGCTGGTGGTCGCTCATGGTGCTGTAGATCAGCTCGGTAAGTTGCCGGTTGTCCAGCGCCGGCACGTTCAACCGGCGAAGGTCCCCGTCCACCCTGATCATGGGCGGCAGGCCGGAAGAAAGGTGCAGGTCTGAGGCCTTGTTCTTGACCGAATAGGCAAGCAGTTCCGCGATATCCATAAACCCTCCTGGCGGTGCTCCGGGTCGCGTTACAATGCATTATGGCTGCAAATTCAGCCAGAATACATGAATTCCTTTTCATGGTTTAAATACAACACCCCTAACCATAGATCAAGGAATGGTATGGCCGCAACATGAACGTCAAGACGCAACGGCTGGACACTATCCGCACCCGGATCGCCTCCGCCTGCGCTGCCGCGGGACGGGATCCGGAGGAGGTTCGCCTGCTCGCGGTCAGCAAGAAGCAGCCCGCGGGACTCGTCCGGGACTTCTTCGAACTGGGCCAGGTCGCCTTCGGTGAGAACAAGCTCCAGGAGGCACTCGCGAAGCAACCGGAACTGGAGGACGTGCCCATCGAATGGCATTTCATCGGGCCGGTGCAGTCCAACAAGACCCGTGACCTGGCGGCGAATTTCGACTGGGTCCAGAGCGCGGACCGGCCCAAGATCCTCAGGCGGCTTTCGGCCCAGCGGCCGGACGGCATGAATCCGCTCAACGTCTGCATCCAGGTCAATGTCGACCGTGAGCCGCAAAAGGCCGGTGTCGCGCCGGAACAACTCGGGGAGCTGGTCGCCCTGGCCGAGGAACTGCCGGGCATCCGCCTGCGCGGACTGATGGCGATTCCCCGCCTGACCCGCGACGAGACGGAGGCGCGGGCCAGCTTTCGCGACATGAAACGCTTGTACGACGAACTGCGACGGTCCGGCCACCGGCTCGATACCCTGTCCATGGGCATGTCGGCGGACCTGGAGCTTGCCATCGAGGAAGGCAGTACCATGGTCCGCGTCGGAACGGACCTGCTCGGGCCACGCCCGGCCTGAATCCTGGAATAGAGAAGGAATGACCCGAACATGAAAATAGCATTCATCGGCGGCGGCAATGTCGCGACCGCCCTGATCAGCGGCATCAGCCAGTCCCCGCTGCCTCCCGAGTTCATTCACGTCAGCGAACCCGACGAGGGGGCCCGCCGGACCCTGGAGGAGAACTTCCCGGTCACGGGCTTCGACAATGCGCCGGACGCCATCAGAGACACCCACTGCATCGTGCTGGCCGTCAAGCCACAGGTGATGCCCCAGGTCCTGTCCGAGATTCGCGGCCGGATCGGGCCGGGGCAGTTGATCATCTCGGTCGCGGCCGGCATCACGATTGAATACATCTGCCGCGAACTGGGCAGCGAGCAGGAAGTGATCCGGTGCATGCCGAATACGCCGGCCCTGATCGGACGCGGCGTCACCGGGCTGATTGCCGGGCCGGGTTGCACGCCCCAGCACCGCAAGTTCGCGGAGCGGATCCTGACGGCGGCGGGCGAGATCGTGTGGGTGAAGGACGAAAAGCTGATGGACGTGGTGACGGCCATCTCAGGCAGTGGCCCCGCGTACTACTACTACCTCACCGAGTTGCTGAAGGAAGCCGGGATCAGGCTGGGACTGCCGGCGGAGGCTGCCGAGAAACTTGCCCTCTACACGGCCCAGGGCGCGGGCGACATGGCCGTGCAGAGCCATATCGGCATCGCGGACCTGCGCCGCCAGGTAACGACGCCGGGCGGCACCACAGAGGCGGCGCTGGACCGGTTCAAGGCCGGGCGCCTCGAGGAGACGGTGTTCAGGGCCATCCAGGCGGCCACCGAGCGTGGGCGTGAGCTTTCACATATCGGGGATTCGCAATGAACGCATCAGGCGCCGTGAGCTTCCTCGTCACCACGCTGATCGACCTCTACGTCATGGCGGTGCTGCTGCGGTTGCTCCTGCAGTGGGTGCGTGCGGATTTCTACAACCCGATCTGCCAGTTCCTGGTCCGGATCACCAATCCGCCGCTGATTCCCATGCGCCGCGTGATACCGTCCATCGGCCGGCTCGACACCGCATCGGTGGTGCTGATGGTGGTTCTCCAACTGGTCGAAGCGGGCCTACTCAGCCTGATCACACCCGAGATGCAACTGCTGCTGACCTGGCCATTCGTGTTCGTCTACGTGGTCAGGAAACTGCTGGTTTCACTGCTCATGATGTACCTGGTCCTGATCATCGCGGCCGTCATCCTGAGCTGGGTCGGGGCGCGGGCCCGGCACCCCATCGTGCCGCTGATCTACCAGTTGACCGAGCCGGTTCTCCGGCCCTTCAGGAAACTGATACCGCCGATCGGCGGCATCGACCTGTCGCCGCTGTTCGCGCTCATCGCCATCCAGTTCCTGTTGCTGCTGATGGGGTGACGTAAAAAGTCCCTATTCGCCGAACACCGAGATTTCGATCGTTCTCCGGTGCGGCCGGTGCCGGTGTTCCCAGAGATACACCCCCTGCCAGGTGCCCAATGCCGGCCGGCCGTCGCGCACCGGCACGGAGAGTTCGGTCTGGGTCAGCATGGAGCGCACGTGCGAGGCCATGTCGTCCGGACCCTCCATGGTATGGCGGTAGGCGGGATCGCCGTCCGGCCCCAGCCTGGCGATGATGGTCTCCAGGTCATAACGGACGTCGGGGTCGGCGTTCTCGGTGATCAGCAGGGAAGCACTGGTATGGCGGATGAACAGGTGGGCCAGGCCGTTGGCAATGCCGCTCTCAGAGACGGCCGACCGCAGGGCGGCGGTCAGGTCGCTGAATCCGCGCCCCCGGGTTTCCACTCGATGCCTGCCCTGCCACTGGTGCACGGTTTCCTCCCGCAAATCACGGGTACAGGCGTTCCCGCTGCCACTGGCCGTCCTCCAGGGTGAAGCGGAAACGGTCGTGGAGGCGGCTCTTGCGCCCGTACCAGAATTCAATCATCTCGGGAATCACGCGGTAACCCGACCAGTGCGGCGGCCGCGGCACCGGCCCGCCGAGGTGCCGTGC
>JABAHR010001785.1_pt1 | contig 14703 bp, 17 predicted proteins | sample 7062101 | NCBI WGS metagenome assembly JABAHR01 (sample SAMN14534553, study PRJNA622989) | marine sediment metagenome | biome: marine biome [ENVO:00000428]; feature: marine pelagic biome [ENVO:01000023]; material: deep marine sediment [ENVO:00002113] | place: India: Gulf of Kutch | collected... | reverse complement strand
GAATGCTACGATCAAACCTGAGGGTACTTTCTTGTCTGCCGCATCTTCCTGGCATCCACAGGCTTTAAATTTTGACACTCTCTTTACTGTCAAAATTGTCGGTCCAAAAGGTCTGTTTGGTGTAACCTCGGGACGATTGCAGGAGCACTTCAGTGATGGCGTGACAACGACTGTAGTTTGGCAAAGCCGGTATCCGCAAGATTCTTTAACTCTGGCTGCCGGATATTATCAACTACAAGAGCAACAGCTGGGAGATATTCAGCTACTGGTCTTGCTGAGCCCGCAAAATTCAAGTCTTGCCTCAGATTACCTCGAATCCCTTCGGGAATATATGGCGCTTTATCAGAAACTGTTCGGCCCGTACCCCTACGAGAAGTTTGCCGTGGTTGAAAACTTTTACCCGACCGGTTATGGCCTGCCCGGGTGGACTTTGCTCGGTAATCGTGTCGTTCGACTGCCATTTATAAGGACGACGAGCCTGCCACATGAAATTGCCCATGCCTGGTGGGGCAATGCCGTGGAGATTGATTATTCGAAGGGCAACTGGGGAGAAGGGCTGGCAACCTATGTTGCTGATTATTACCTTAAGGAGTTGCAGGGTTCAGCGGAGGCCACCGAATACCGCAAAAAAATGGTCCGGGATTACGCCGCGTTGGTTGCCGCTGATAACGATTATCCCCTGGTTGATTTTCGCAGCCGCATGTCAAAGTCTGATCAGGCCATTGGCTATGGCAAGGCCGCAATGGTCTTTCATATGCTCAGGGAATTAATTGGTGATACTGCTTTCTGGGAAGGGCTGCAAGAAATCGCCCAGCAGGGACGTGGCAAGCGTTATGGTTGGAATGACCTGCAGCGGCACTTCGAAGCTGTTACAGGTGAAGACCTGCAAAGTTTTTTCAGCCAGTGGCTTGAGCGCTCCGGTGCGCCGACTTTGGCACTCAAGGATATTGATGTTATCAAGACTGGTTCAAAGTGGCAGGTCTCGGGGAACATCGAACAGGCTGAACCGGTTTATGAGCTTGCTGTGCCATTGCTGCTCGAAACGGAGAATCGTCAATACCGGCAGGTTGTCGGGCTTTATAGAAAAGTAGACTGTTTTGTCTTCACGGTTGACGATACTCCGCTTCGCTTGAGCCTTGATGCGGACAACAGTCTTTTCCGCCATCTTTACATGGATGAACTGCCGGCAACAATTAATGCCTTACGCGCAGCCACATCGCAACTTGTGGTGACAGCAACAGGAGCGGAAGAACTCTATGCGGCCTCTCGTGACCTGCTGCGCGGCTTGCATTGGCAAAAAGCTCCTGTTTTCACTGAGACCGAGTATTTGGAGATGAAACCTGTCAACAGCGATGTGATTTTTTTGGGCTGGCCTGAAGATGAAGGTTTGCAAACAGAAATTTCGACAATGATAGCCAGGATAAAGCAAATAATTGGCAAACCTGATAAAGTTAAAAATGGTAATGCCACGCTTTTTGTGGCCCAAAAGACCGGCCAGGCAGAAAGAGTGATCGGATATTTTCTGCCCGGTTCAGCAGAAGCAGCACAAGATACGGCCCGGCGGATACCACATTACGGGCGTTACAGCTACCTTGCTTTCAATAATGGTCGAAACCTCGTCAAAGGGACCTGGGAACCAGATGAGTCGCCATTGAAAGTTTTGTTGCATAAGGACCCACGAAAATGAATAAAGTAGACTTAAAGAAGTTGCTGACAGTTTTTCTTGTATTGGTATTGGCAAGACCCTCTGTTGCCGCAGCACATCCCCATTTGATTGATGTGAAAAATAAAATAGAAGTCTCTACGGAAGTTTTTTTGGAAGATTTGCGCAGCGTTCAGGTGATCTTCATGGGGGAGTTTCATGACAATGTCGGGCATCATGAGGCACAGCTCTCTGTTATTGACACTCTGGACGATGATCCGGTACGGCCCCTGGCTATTGGCCTGGAAATGTTTCGCCGTGACAGCCAGAAAGACCTCGATGTATGGACAGCCAATAAAATGCCCTTGCTGGATTTTGTCAAGGTCTATAATGATAATTGGAGCATGTGGCCGGAGTACAGCAAGATCTTTTTGCATGCGCGCAACAATGAAGTCAAAATGGTCGGTCTCAATATCCCGCGACATTTGACCAGAAAAGTCGCCTCAAATGGTTTCAATTCATTATCAAACCAGGAGCGTTTTCTGCTTGGGAATGTACAGTGTGATGTCGATGAGACCTATGGCAGCTATATCCGCCAAGCGATGGGTGGCTATGGTGGGCATGGCAAAGAGTTCCTCTTTTTCTGTGAAGCACAATTGCTTTGGGATACCATGATGGCCCGTAACCTGATTGACTTTCTCAAAGAGAATCCTGACTATCAAGTTGTCGTTCTGGCCGGCAGTGGTCACGCCTGGAAGTTCGGTATCCCCCGGCAGCTTGTTGAGCAGTCTGATATCAGTTATCGGGTGGTTTTGCCGGAAATACCTGGCAGGGTTGATCGTGTTAATGTCGGCACAGACATTGCCGATTACCTGTGGCTCGATGTAGGTGATGACGGTTGGAGTTTGTAAGTCTGTCGCTGCCAGAGTGTTGTTTATCCGGGTTCGGCCATTAGTAATCTGTTCTTCGGAGTGATATCTACCGGGATTGTGTGAGTGTAAACACGATATCCCCTATTTGTCAGCTCATTTACCCTGGTCACATCGATAGCCAAAGGCCCATCCAGCCAACCTTCCAGGTTGGATGTATCTGATTTATCCAGGTCATGACAGCAAGGCAAAATCGATAGCCGCGCATTGGCCCTGATCGTTTGTTCTATGACAAGGTCTGTCAAACTCCCGCAAGCGTGTACTGAAACAACCAGGTCGGATGACGAGAGTTGAACTTCTTCAAGGGCCGATTGAACTAAAGTGACCCTATCCGTAAGCCGCGGCCACTCTTCAAGAAAACATTGCAACAGTTTGTTCGCTGATGATGGGGTAGTGCTGTCTATCGCCAATGCTCTGGGAGATGAGTCATCAAGGAGGAGCAACAGAATCGCTGTCAGGCCGTGACCACAAGCCAGGTCAACAATGCGTCCACCTCTGAAACGTCGCCTTACTCTTCGGGCAACTTCCCAGCTTTCAAAAAGCTCTTTGCGTGGCAGGCAACCTGCGCGGCAGACTACACGGCCAATTTTTTCAAATAATGATTCGCCAGGAAAAAGAAAGGACTCTCTCTCCGTTAGACGATTTTTGGAAGAGCGGTTCATTTATAAAACTGTGCGTGTTGCGTGAAATAGAAAAGATTTAAATCACGCTACCCGCTACTCGCCTCTCTTTTGTTCTGACAATCAATACAGAACGGCGCCTCCGGTTGAGCCTTGAGACGGGCATAGCCAATATCTTCTTCGCATTCGACACAGAGGCCGTATTCATCTTTTTTACAGCGCCGCAAAGCTGCTTCGATACGATTTAATCGAGTCTGTGCCGTGCGGCGGTTGGCCTGGACCATACTCTGTTGCTGCATGGCGTCCATCCGCGATAGCCTGCCGATCGGCTGGTCGAGGCTGACTGGTCGAGCACCGTCGGAGGAATCGTCCAGTAACGTATATAATTCAATATGTAAGTCGAGCAGGGCCTGATGCAATTCAGCTTTTTGTCGGTCTGTTAACTCTTGCATGCAGGCTCCATTAAGGTGTTATCCACATACCGGGGACACATTACTATTGTGTCCCCGGTATGTGGATTACTTCTTTTTACGGCGATACAAGTCTGTCTTAAGACTGGAAACACGGTCAAGGAACAGCTTGCCATCAAGGTGGTCAATCTCGTGCTGGATCGCAACGGCTTCGAAGCCACTGGCCTCGATGACTCGCAGTTGGCCTTCACGGTTGGAAAACTCAACAACGATGTGTTCGGCACGGGTGACATTGCCGGTGTAGTCGGGCACACTCATGCAGCCCTCACGCATCATCTTGTTGCCTGATTTTTCAATGATTTCCGGATTCACCATTTCAAGCAGGCCGTGGTTGTTCTCTTTGCCGAGCTTGCTTTTCGAAACATCGACGACCACGACTCGGCGTAATACACCGATCTGCGGGGCCGCGACACCGACCGAATGGCCGGCATCGACCATGGTGTCGACCAGGTCCTGGATGATCTCGACAATGCTTTCGTCCACCTCTTCAACAGGTTGAGAGACCTGCTTGAGGATCGGATCCGGATATACACGGATGGAGCGAACAGCCATATCAGAGTTCCACAGTCGGTATGGTTCGCACGCTGATATCAACCTGCAACTCATCGCGGATCGGCGCCAGCCAGCCATCGACATCGTCTTCCTCGATACCTTCCGGAAGAGTTGCCTCCAATAACATCACATAAACAGGACGTTCTTCGGTACCGACCAGCTTGGTGTTCAAATCGGTGATGTTGACCTTCTTTTCACCGAGCACGTTGGCCACATGGTAGACGATGCCAGGTTTGTCAGCACCATAGACTGAAATCATGCAGAGGTCGCCTTCGATCTCCGGTCTGACTTCGCCTCCCGGCTTGAGTACCCGCAGGGCCACGGTCAAGTCTGCATCTTCAAGCGGCTTGAAAGCATCACCGAAACTTTCCAGGCTGTTGTACTCGGGGTGCCCGAGTATCAGGATCATGGCGAACTGGCCACCGAGAATCGAGCAACTCGAATCAGCCAGATTGCATCCCTGTTTGAAAAGGATTTCCGTTACCTGGGAGACAATGCCGGGGCGGTCACGGCCGACAATCGTCAGGGCGAAGTGGTTCATATAAGCCTCCATTTTTGACAGTTCAGTAAATAGACTTTATCTTGTAGCATGGCTTAGGAAGAGGGTAAAGGGAGAAGGACGCAGGGTTAATGGTTTCCCTGTGTCCTTTGCCTTGGACCCTGAACCAAATTTCATATGAATGAACACGACCTTCGCATTGATTATTTCCGTGGTTCCGGTCCCGGTGGTCAGCATCGCAACACCAGCGAGACCGGGGTGCGTATTACGCACCTGCCAACAGGTGTTGTGGCCACGGCTACCGAGTCCCGCTCCCGGCATATGAACCTGAAAAAAGCAATGTCGCGACTAGAGGAAAAAATTGCTGCACGTCAGAAAAAGAGGCGGCCAAGAATCAAGACCCGCCCCGGTAAAGCCGCTGTGGCCAGACGACTGGAGTTGAAACGTAAACAGTCTGAGAAAAAACGAGGGCGAAAAAAAGTGATCGATTAAATTTAAATCTGTGTCATTAGCGATTTTATTCGTATTTATCGTCAGCGCCTATATATTCTCAAGTGAATTGAACTCCCTGTGTCGGGGCATCGTTGTCGACTGCTGTGTGTTTCAACGATGGCTTGACCTGAAGGCATCTAGTCTATTCGAGTTCTTACTGAGCCTCAGGCATATAAGTTTCGATGTTGTTTGTCACCCACACTTCATCGAACCACTCGACCGGGTTAACAGGGACACCATCAACTCTCATCTCAAAATGCAGGTGATCACCAAAAACCAGACCGGTTTCTCCAGAGGTTGCTATTACGTCACCTTTATTTACATTGTCGCCCTCTTGCACATGGATCTGATGGAGGTGACCATACAGAGAGTGCAAGCCATAACCGTGGTCTAGAATGACAACATTACCATAAATACCAATCTCTCCAACGTGAACCACCTTGCCATGATTGGCTGCGAAGATCTGGGTGTTGTTGATCCCGGCAATATCCAGGCCGGTATGAACAGCGCGACTGACAACCTCGGAACGATATTGGTATGTTCGGCTGTCGGCAAAACCAGCTTTCGTTGCTCCCTGGTTACGCAAAAAGACACCATCCCAAAGCTTTTGAGGCTCTGTCTTCTGGCATATTTGAGAAATTTTCTGCTGGCTCTCTTGTCTCAGCTTGCTGTTGACTTCAACAAAGACTTCCAGGGGCGTTTGGGTTGCCGAGGCCATCATTTTATCTTTGACGTTTTCAAGGAAGTTGTCTGTCAGATCAATAACTTCTGAACTATATGCATGTGAGGCTGTCCTTGATCCGGGCCTGATCTTTCTTAGGTTGCCAGCGTCATCAACCGCGAAGACTCTTGGTTTGAAGTTATCAGCTTCAACATAATAAGGATGTGCATAAAAACTGAGATACTTTCTTTGTTCAAATTCAAAAGCGTTAAACAATAAATCATCAAGGACGATGCCTGTTTCTTTGGGCTCTTCACCGACTTCATAAAGCACGACTCCTGTTCCACCCTGTTTCAAGGAGTGAGACCCCTTCAGGGTCACAAGGGTTGGCGCTTGATCATCGTAGACCAACTCAATTGCGCCAGACACCTTGTTCGTAACAATGGCTGAGTCAACTACATCGACGGCAATTTTTATCTCTGTGGGCTCTGAGTTGACAACACATTTGTCAGGCTCAACCACAAGCTCAAACGATTTTGAATTCAATCCTGTAGCGCAGCTTCTCTCACCAGGGCAGTTGCCACCTGATAACGTGTAGCAGACTTCGTCGAGACTGACATCGTCGGTGATATTGATCTTCAGGGCATGGTTGATACTGGCTTTGTCCTCAACCCCCCATGAAATGACGGGATTGTTTGTGTCGACATAAAGATAGAGAGCACCTAAAGCGAGAGCGATTGTGACACACAGCAAAACAGTTATCCTCAAAATTATCTCCTCTGGTTATATGGGGTGAAATTATGCGTAGATGAAATTATACCCGGCGTGAGCCGGAGGTCAAAATCAGGCTTGGATGTTTCTCTTTCTGCATCTTTTGGGATGAAGAACTTTAGATAAGATAAGCAATCTTGCATTCCCTGACAAAAAAGAAAATTAGCGTTCGGAATCTTTAATTCTTACGTAATTTTTCGACAATGATCCTGATAGACAAGTTTGCTGCCATGGGACTCAAAACACAGCCCCCTGCTCCCTTGTGTCCACCGCCACCGTAGTTGCGACAGAGTTCACCGACATCAACGTTGCAGGAGCGGTCGAAGATGCTGTGACCAATGTTGATGGCGACCATCTTTTTCCCTGGACCCCACTGGGCCCTTACTGAGACATTACACTCCGGAAATACAGAATAGACAAGAAAGCGATTACCGACCGGTGGATTGTCGAGGTCACGGAAGTCGGTAACAACAACCTTGTCGTGTACTTCCGAGTGGGTGAGTAGGAACTCCCGAAAGTGTTGTTCATCTTTGCGAAAGAGTTCGGCCTGTTCGACCAGATCCGGATCTTTGAGGACTTCTGACAGGCTTCTCTCACGTAATCTTTCAACCAAGCTGTTGAACATTCCCCGGAAGTCTCCCTTGATGCCCGTCCTTGGATCAATCAGGAAGCCGAGCAGGATCACATCCTGTGGGTTGCTGACATCTTCAATGGACAGGTCGGCTGAATCAAAACGGTCGGTTCCATTAACCAGGTGCTCAAACCTGCCCAGATCTGGCGAAGAATAATAATCGTAAATCACCCTGGCAACGCTTGGTTCGACAGCATAAGCGCCCTTGTAATCACCTTCGGGCATGATTGTATGCGCATGATGATCAAACCACATATGACAACGGGGATCATAAGGCAGGTTTGCCATGATGTCGTCAGCGGTGATCTCGATTTTATTGTCAGTGATGTCCTGGGGGTGAACCAGTAGGATCTCTTCGATCTCTTCCATTTCGGAAATCAGAACAGAGGCCGTCAGCCCATCGAGATCTGCACGTGTGACCAGTCGCATTCAGAATGCCTTTCGAAACAAATACTAAGCTAAATAACTATCATTAATTTTTGAGTTGGGCAATGCCGTTGATCGGTCGACAGAGAGATTTGCCTCGATCAGAAGGTCAGGCGCAGAAAGATGCCGTCGATGAGAATTGTACTGAGAATCAGGGCGAGGTAGATGTGCAGACCGATGCGAAGGATGTGTGCTGATTTGTCAACGAAGAGCGATTTGCGTTGTACCCGGGTACTCCAGATTGCAAAAACAATTGCCAGACCGGCAATCAAGCCTTGCAGTAGCGGTAATTGGACCACGTGCATTATCGGAAGCAGCAGGGTTGCGCTGATCATGCCGAGAATCCAGAAGTGGCTGATGTGCAATAACTGGTGCGCGGTGAGTTTGGTCGGCAGGACCTTGAAACCGGTACGGGCGAGTTCATCTCGATCGGGCATCGCCAGCAGCCAATAGTGGGGGACCTGCCAGAGAACCATGAGTAAAACCAGAACCAGTGGACGCGGGTCCAGCGGATCCCCACCTGCAGCAATCCAACCGATCAGTGGGGGCAGGGCTCCACATGGTGTCCCGGCGACAACAGCCAGCGAAGAGATTCTTTTTAAAGGAGTGTAAACGGCCAGGTACCAGACCGTCGCCAGAAGGCCCAATACGGCCCCCAGTGCACTGCCGGTCGTCAGTAAAACGGCAACTCCACCGGTTGCCAATAACAGACCGATCGTCATGCCGGTTGCCGGAGACAGCTCACCGCAGGCCAGTGGCCGCCGACAGGTGCGACGCATCAAGGCATCGGTAAAACGTTCCTGGACCTGGTTCAAGACGGAGCAGGCGGAACTCAACAGGAATATTCCCCAGACGATGGCCCAGAACTTCAGCCAGAATGAATATGGTGCTGCCGTTAGCGCTCCCGCCAATGCAGACACCGCCACCATTGCCGAGAGGGGCAAACGGATCAGGCGGCATAAAGCAGTCAGGTTGGTCATAGCACGGGTGTCAGTTTGCATCTGCTCACTTCAAGGTTTCCAGCCAGGCCTCGATAGCTTTGATGTCATCATCACTCAGGCCCGGGAAAGGTGGCATGGCCGCCGGGTAACCTTCGGTCACTTCTACTGCGGGCTCGCGGATGGCACGTATCAGGTAGGCGCTGTCGGCGACGATATTGACAGTTTGACCATCTTTGGTCACGGTTCGTTCACTGCCTAAGAAACCTTTAAAACTTGGTCCAATNNTGAGCGCTCGCTGCCAATCAGGCCTTTAAGGGTCGGTCCGACCCGCTTTGTGCCATCGGTGCTGTGACAGCCGAGACAGCCGTTCTGTCCGGCGAGTTTTTCGCCGACATCTGACAAGTCAGCCGGTTCAGAAGCCGATGCCGACCGGACTGGTTCTGCGTCTGGGCGCTTATCTTCGGTCGGCTCACTTTCTGGAGCAACAGGTTCTGTTTTTACAGGCTTAGAGACACCCTCTTCTGGTTGATCTGTGACCCCTGCTGCAGTGAGAGTCTCGAGGTAATCAAGTATTCCTGCCAACTCGTCTTCGGGGATGCGTCCGGCATAGGGTGGCATGGCTGGCGGGTAGCCTTCGACGATCTCAGCACCTGGTTCAAGGATCGCTTTTTCAAGATACGCACGGTCTGAAGTAATCGTCAGTATCTCACCATCGCGGGATACTTTGACCTGCCGCCCGCCAATCCCCTGGAAAGTTGGGCCAACCATGGCTGTACCGTCGAGTGAGTGACAGCCGAGACAGCCATGTTTTTGCAGCAATGCTACACCACTATCGACCTCGGCAGGTTTTTCCTTGAGCCAGGCAGCGAATTCTGCTGATGGTATCGCCTCGACGGTGGTGATCATATCAGCGTGGGCAACGCCGCAATACTCTGCACAGAACAGGTCGTAACTTCCTGGCTCTTCAGCAACAAACCAAGCATAGGTGGGCATCCCCGGTACGCAATCACGTTTCACACGGAACGCCGGCACATAGAAGGAGTGCAGGACATCCTCGGCGATCAGTTCGACTTTAACCGGTTGGTCGACCGGAACATACAATTTATCTGATGTCTTGCCGTTTTCGTAGGTGAAGAGCCACGACCACATGCGTGCAGAGGCTTTCACCGGTACCGCGTTGTCCGGAACTCGCCGCAGCGACAGGTAACCTTCCCAGCCGTACCAGAACATGATCATGACGAGGATCGTCGGTATGACTGTCCAGGTGACTTCCAGCCAGAGATTGTGGTCTTTCTGACTGAGAGGTACGGGATAACGTTTGCGGTTGTAGCGCCAGGCCAAGTAAATCATGGCGATGGCGACGCCAAGCAAAGAAATTCCGCTGATGCCGAAGATGACATAGAAAGCTGTGTCAACAGCCTCGGTCGTCGTAATGAGAGGTTGTGGGTTCACGTCAACTCCTACCGATAAAGGACATCAAAAAAATTAAAACCGATGAAGATCGCCAAAATGACCAGCGTCGACAAAAGCGATAACTTGAACAGGAGGTTCTCGTATTTCATGTGCATGAATACCGCAACGACCAGCGACGATTTGAGTGTGGCGATACCAAGGGCAACCCATATATTAAGTGCTCCCAGGTTGTACTGAGCAACCCAGACGGTCACACCGGTCAGGATCAACAGGGCAACCCAGATATACAGGAAAGTGCTGTACGGAACGATGTGTGCGTGTTCTTCGGACATAATAACCTCGAAAAAAATTAGTTAACGCAAAGGCGCGAAGGTGCAAAGAGAGTCAAAATCTTATTTTTTTGTTTAACCCTTATGTTCTCCTTTGCGTCTTGAGTGAGCAAAGCAAACGGGCGTTAACATGGTTTTGTTTTTTGCGCACCTGCCTCTAATGCAAAATCAAATAGTACAACGGGAAAATAAAGATCCAGATCAGGTCGACCAGGTGCCAGTAGAGGCCGGCGTTTTCCAGGATGACCCAGTCGTCGGCATTGACCTTGTCCTTCTTGATCAAGACCATACTCCATGCCAAAATCAGCGCGCCGATCACCACGTGGATGCCGTGCAGTCCCGTAGTCAGATAATAGATATTGAAGAACACCATTTCACCTGGCTGCATTTCTTTCAGGTGATCAGATCCCGGGAAAATTCCATGGCTGATTTTGGCACTCCATTCGAAGTACTTGTTGACCATGAAGATCGCAGCGCAGGCGATGGTTGCCGTCAACAGGCCAAGACAGAATCGTTTCTGCCCTTTTCTTAAAGCTGTGATCGAAACCGCCACGAAGAGGCTGCTGGTCAGCAGGACCAGCGTGTTGCCGCCACCGAACCAGACGTTGAGCTCTTTGCCGGCGGAAATAAACTCCTGCGGATAACGGGCCAGGTAGACAGCATAAAGAATAAAGAGCCCGCCGAACAGCAGCACTTCGGTAAAGAGGAAGAGCCACATGCCGAACTTGGCGCCGGTGTAGTCCTTGTGTACATGCCCGCTCATAGGATGCCTGCCTTTTTGAAGTCGTAGGGGCCGTGGGTGACGACCGGGTCCTCCTCACCGAAATTCTCCATCGGTGGTGGCGAAGGGACCTGCCATTCGAGGCTGGCGCCTCCCCAGGGGTTGTCGCCAATCGGTTCGCCTTTGAAGAGACCGCGGAAAATATTGGCAAACATCAGGATCAGGCCAATAGCGAGAATCCATGATCCGAGGGTGGACAGCTGGTTGAGCCCGGTGAACTCCGGGACATAGTCGTAGTAGCGGCGAGGCATTCCCTGCATGCCGACGATCTTCATCGAGATATAGGTGATGCAGAAGCCGACAAAGATAACGCCCCATGCGACCGTCGCAATGGTTTTATCGTACATGCGGCCGTAAATTTTCGGCAGCCAGTAGTGCATGGCGGCGAAGAAGGCCATGCCGGTGCCGCCGAACATGACAAAGTGGAAATGGCCGACAACGAAATAGGTGTCATGGACATGAACGTCGGTCGCTGCCGAGCCAAGGACCAGGCCGGTCAGGCCGCCGATGGTGAAGAGCAGGATAAAAGACATGGCAAACAGCAGCGGCGGGTCGAGCAGGATAGAACCCTGGTACATGGTGGCCAGCCAGTTGAAGACCTTGATCGCCGAAGGGATGGCGACGATGAAGGTCAGGAAGGAAAAGACCAGCACCGCCATATCGCTCATGCCGCTGGTGTACATGTGATGCGCCCAGACCAAAGAGCCTGCAAAGGCAATTGCCAGGCTGGAAATAAAGATCGCTTTGTAACCAAAGGCCGGTTTGCGGGAAAAGACGGGGACGATATCCGAAACAACCCCCATGCCGGGCAGAACCATGATGTAGACCGCCGGGTGGGAGTAGATCCAGAACAGGTGCTGGAACATGATCGGGTCGCCGCCCTGGGTCGGGTCAAACAGACCGGTGCCGATCACGCGCTCGGCAAAGAGCAGGGCGACGGTGATGCCGATAACCGGAGTCGCCAGGATCTGAATCCAGGCCGTGGCGTAGAGCGACCAGGTGAAAAGCGGGATGCGCATCCAGGTCATCCCTTCGGTGCGTAATCTGTGAACGGTCGTAACAAAGTTAAGGCCGGTCAAAATGGATGAGAAGCCGAGAATGAAGACCGCGATCGCAGCCAGCGATACGTTGGTGCTGGTTTGCGCAGAAAAGGGGACATAAAAGGTCCAGCCGGTATCAGGCGGGCCACCGCCGGTAAAGAGTGAAATCACGGCCAGCAGGGCTCCGGTGATGTAGAGATACCATGAAAACAGATTCAATTTCGGGAAGGCGACATCCCTGGCGCCAATCTGGATTGGCATGATCAGATTGCCGAAGGCTGCCGGAATACCTGGAATGATGAAGAGGAAGATCATGATGACGCCGTGCAGGGTAAACGTGGCATTGTAGGTCTGGGCACTCATGATCGTTTCGCCGGGCGCGAAAAGTTCCAGGCGTATCAGCAGTCCCAGCAGAACCCCGACGCAAAAGAACGTAACGATGCACCAGAAATACATCAGGCCGATGCGCTTATGGTCGGTCGATAGTAGCCAGCCGAAAATGCCCTTGTATTGGGCTTCGTCAAAGAAGCCGCGTTTGCTGGTTGCCGTGGCAGTTGCTTCACTCATAGATTCTAGTCCTTCTTCGATTTTCTGCCGCCCCAGAAAAGATAGGCGGCAAATATGGCCAGGGTCGCCAGAATGGCGGTGGCTGATACACGTAAAATGTTGAAAACATAGGTCTTCTGTTCCGGGTCAAAACTGAAGCAGTATTGCACCACTTTGCGGATCGTGGTGCCGACCTTACCCGATTTGGCTTCATAGAGAGCCAAGGTCAGATCTTTCGGCAGGACGTGAGTGCCATGCAGGTAGCGGACGATTTTTCCTTCAGGGGAAACGACCAGAAACACGACAGGATGCAGGAAGTCGTGGTTGACTTTCTGGAACCGGTAGCCGATCGAGTCAGTCAGCCGTTTGATGGTCTCCAGATCTCCGGTCAGAAAGCGCCAAGCCTGTTCCGGATATTTGTTCTTCATGGCAGCGTAATATGTGTCACGGCTGCGTTTCGCCAACTCCGGCTGTTCTGTTTCATCGAAGCTGAATGAAACCACCTGGTAATCTTCTCCGGCCTCGAGTTTCAGCTTTGGCAAGACACGGGCAAGGTCTCCCTGGAGAAAATGGCAGACGTTGGGGCAGCGATAATAGACCGGGGCTATCACCGTAGGTTTGGTTACCAGTTCCGCCAGGGTGACTGGTTCCCCTTTTTCATCACGGAAAGTCAGGTCTAGGGGAATGTACTCGCCGAGCTTTTCGTCCAGGCCGACGTTCTTGGCCGCCTCTTCTGTGGCCACAGGATGAACGTGTTCTTTTTCAGCGTCGTCATTGTCGGCGTGCCCTTCGTGGGACATCTCGGCCATGTCCTCTACGGAATGACCCTTGTGCTGCATTGTTGAGGAGCTGTCTGCCTTTTTCGCAGGCATGTCATGAACCATCTTTTCAGGTTGATTTACCTTATGTTGTGGAACTGCCGCCAAAACAGACCCGCAAATCATCAAATAGCATAGAGCCGCAACGGTCAGCCTGCATAAAGATGTTATTTTGCAGTGCCGTTTATGGATGGTTTTTTGGATAATCATAATCCCCGTAAGGTGTCGGATGTGAGTAGTTGACAATCTTAGTAATAATAGCAACTTTGGGAAATTTTGCAATCCTTCAGCAGACCACCTTCGATTGCGAAGTCGATGCTCTTCTGCTAGCATGTGCATGAATTCAGCTGGTAAGGAGATTGTCATGGATGAACTGCGCGAACGCATCATCGAACTGGAAATTCGGTACGCTCACCAGAACAACCTGATTGAAGAATTGAATACTGAATTGACCCGCGCGAATATGCGCATTGATCAACTGGAACGAGAAACAAAAATGATGCGTGAAATGCTTGGCAATCTGCAGCCCGAGATGACTCAATCGCCGGACGAATAGACTGTATGGAACTGAAACGCATTATTCTGGAAGCCTGTGTGCTGGTTGCTTTCGCTGCGCTGTTCGGTCTGACTTTGAATCATCAGTTGGTGATGGATGCCTTCTCCGGCCAACTGGTTCCACAACGTGATGACGGCGATACACACATCGAGTCGCTCCCGCCTGTGCCGGCGTTGCTTGACGAGGTGCAGCAAGCACTTGCCGGTGACGGCCTTGTTGTTGATGCCCGCAGCCCGGAGCTCTTCGCCGATGGACATATCAAGGGAGCCGTCTCCCTGCCTTTAGTCGAGATAGACACCGCCCTGCCGGATTTCCTTGAGCGAACACCCAGGGATAGGACAATTGTTGCCTATTGTAGCGGTTTTGGCTGCCCTGACTCTTTCGACCTTGGGGTGCTTTTGATCGAAGAGGGTTACACAGATGTGCGCGTTTTTGAAGGCGGCTACCCCGAATGGCGTGATGCCGGACTGCCTGTAGAGGAGGGTGGGCTGTGAAACGGCTGGAGTCGATTGGCTATCACTTGGCCCGGATTATTCTGGCACTAATTTTTGTCTATGCCGGGGTTGTCAAGATGCAGGATGTGATC
>JABAHR010003633.1_pt6 | contig 14709 bp, 16 predicted proteins | sample 7062101 | NCBI WGS metagenome assembly JABAHR01 (sample SAMN14534553, study PRJNA622989) | marine sediment metagenome | biome: marine biome [ENVO:00000428]; feature: marine pelagic biome [ENVO:01000023]; material: deep marine sediment [ENVO:00002113] | place: India: Gulf of Kutch | collected... | reverse complement strand
AAGGTGGACCTATTTCCGGGGGCTTGACATTTTCGGGGGCTTGACACTGATAGGACTAACGAAATAGTAAATGAGTACAGTGATTCTGTAGCAAAATATATTAGTGAACAGGACAACGGAATCTATGATGCCATGAATAAGGGGATATCCATGGCTACAGGAGATATCGTAGGATTTTTAAATTCAGACGATATATATGCATCCTCTGATGTACTAAATATTGTTGTAAATACATTTAAAAATAATGATATAGATTGCTGTTATGGTGATCTTGTTTATGTTTCAAGGGATGATACCAGCAGGGTCACAAGAAGCTGGAAATCATGTGAATTTAATCCAGAGTTATTTAGCAAGGGCTGGCATCCGCCGCACCCAACTTTTTTTGTAAAAAAAAGTATTTATGAAAAGTTTGGAGCATTCGATACAAAATACAAAATAGGCGCTGATTATGCGCTTATGTTAAAATTTCTACTAAAACATAAAATTAAATCAAAATATATTCCTGAAGTTCTTGTGAAAATGAGGGTGGGCGGTAAAAGCAATAAAAGTCTGTTTAATATCTTAAAGGCTAACTATGAGTGTTATGCTGCATGGAAGCAGTATGACTTAAATGTTTCTCCTCTATTTATTTTGAGAAAACCTCTAAGCAAGGTTTCTCAGTATTTTGCAAATTAAAATGTATTTTATTCCATGTGTCTGCTTCATCACATAAAACTAAGCCAAATTTAATCATATTATTATGTCTTTAAAAACAATATTGGTAACAGGGGGAGCAGGATTTATTGGCAGTAACTTTATAATTAATTCTCTAAAAAGATTTAAGTCCTGGAATATAATTAATCTCGATAAACTAACCTATGCAGGAAATCTAACTAATTTAGAATCTGTTAAGGGACATAACAGATACAGGTTTATAAAAGGAGATATATCAAATAAGAAACTTATTGATAATCTGTTTAAGAAACAAAGTATTGATTGTGTTGTAAACTTTGCTGCAGAATCTCATGTGGACAGAAGTATATTAGATCCTGATATATTTATTAAGACTAATGTAGTTGGCACACAAGTGCTCCTTGAAGCAGCAAAGAAATATTCTGTAAATAAGTTTATTCAGATATCAACTGACGAGGTTTATGGAGAAATTGTTAAAGGTAAATCGAATGAGACCGATAGATTAAATCCGAATAATCCGTACTCAGCAAGTAAAGCTTCAGCAGACATGATTTGCAGGTCTTATTTTAAAACATTTTCTTTTCCAGTAATAATAGCTCGTTTATCTAATAACTACGGGCCGTTTCAATTCCCTGAAAAATTGGTGCCATTGATGATATTAAATGTCATAAATCATAAAAAACTTCCTGTATATGGGAATGGTAAAAATATAAGGGACTGGATATATGTGGATGATAGCTNNTATAATTCAAATTATTAAAAAAGGCTCTTCGGGTGAAATATATAATATAGGTTCTGATAATGAGAAAAGTAATATTTATATTGTACAAATGATTTGCAGTCTGCTTTCAAAAAGAAAAGGAAATGTAGAAAAGGATTTATTATCACTCGTTGAATATGTTAAAGACAGACCTTGTCATGATTATAGATATAGTATGGATAGTACGAAAATAAAAAAAGAGATTGGATGGAAATCTAAAACTGATTTAGATACTGGATTAAAAAAAACGGTAATTTGGTATTTAAACAACCGTAATTGGGCAGATATTATAAAAAATAAAGACTATAAAAAATATTATAATATGAATTACTTTAATAGGTAATTAATTTTAAATAAATTGTAATGACTGTATTAAAATCGTTAAACCGCAATATGAGTAATACGCATAATGTCAAAAAAAAGAATGAATATTTATTAAAAAGATATATTGATTTTGTTCTTGCTCTGGGAGGATTAATTGCTTCATTGCCATTATCAATAGTAGTCTCAATATTGATTTATCTCGAAGATAGAGGCTCGATCTTCTACAGCCAAAAACGTGTAGGAAAATATGGCAACTTGTTTAAAGCCTATAAGTTTAGAACTATGATCGAGGATTCTGATACAGTTTATGGGCCACTTCAGGCGCATGAAAATGATCCAAGAATTACAAATATAGGAAAGCTTTTAAGGTTTACAGCTTTTGATGAATTACCTCAGTTATGGTCGATACTAAAAGGGGATATGAGCTTTGTGGGCCCGAAGGCTCTTCTTCCCGCAGAAAAAGAAACAGGTGAGGAGAAAAGTGCAGAAATTATTTCAGTGGATAAAATAGAGGGATATGAAAAACATATTTCAGTAAAACCAGGCCTAACGGGAGTTGCGCAAATATTTGCTCCAAGGGATTTAAACAGAAAAGATAAATTCAGATATGACAGCATTTACATAAATAATATGAGCTTGTTGTTTGATTTAAAACTTATAATGCTATCTTTCTATATTACATCCAAGGGAGCATGGGAGAGTAGGGATAAAAAGATTGGATAGCTAAACACCTTTTCTTTTTTGATTTATTAAACTACTCAGGTTAATTTCAAATCTTATAAAATATTTAATAATTTAAGGAACTACATATGAACAAAAGAATACTGGTTACCGGTGGAGCCGGATTTATTGGTTCTCATTTATGTGAGAAACTGCTCAGTGAAGGTAATGAAGTAGTATGTGTTGATAACTTTTTTACTGGTACTAAAGATAACATTAAGAAATTTTTATCCAATCCATATTTTGAATATATAAGACACGATATTACATTTCCGCTCTTTATAGAAGTAGATGAAATTTATAACCTTGCTTGTCCTGCTTCACCCATTCATTATCAGTTTGATCCTGTTCAAACGACAAAAGTAAACGTGCTAGGTTCAATTAATATGCTGGGTCTAGCTAAAAGACTAAAGGTTAAAATTTTACAAGCCTCAACAAGTGAAATATACGGAAACCCTCTTGAGCATCCGCAGACAGAAAGTTATTGGGGAAATGTTAATACTATCGGACCCAGGGCGTGCTATGATGAAGGCAAAAGATGTGCCGAAACATTATTTTTTGATTATCACAGACAACATGACCTCGATATTAAAGTAGTGAGGATATTTAATACATACGGTCCCAGAATGCATCCAAATGATGGACGTGTTGTAAGCAACTTTATTATTCAGGCTTTAAATGGCAATGATATCACTATATATGGCGATGGATCTCAGACAAGGTCATTTTGTTATGTGGATGATCTGGTTGAAGGAATATATAAAATGATGAATATCAACAGCGGTTTTACAGGACCCGTGAACCTTGGAAACCCTGTAGAGAATACTGTATTGGAACTGGCTAATATGATAATTGAACTTACAGATTCAAAATCTGGAATCATATTTAAAGATCTTCCCGAAGACGATCCTGAAAAAAGAAAACCGGATATATCACTTGCTCAAGATAAGCTGGACTGGAAGCCTAGTGTTAGTTTGAAAGATGGATTGTTAAAAACAATAAAATATTTTAAGGATATCTAATTAATAAGAAAATCATGAAAAAAGCATTTATAACAGGAATAACTGGACAAGACGGCTCATATTTAGCAGAGCTGTTACTTTCAAAAGATTATGAGGTACATGGCCTTATAAGAAGAGCCAGCACATTCAATACTGAGAGGATTGAACATATCTACGTTGACCCTCATCAGCCAAATGCAAGGCTTTATCTCCATTATGGAGATTTGTCAGAAACTTCTCAGCTTACTAATTTATTATATGAAATAAATCCGGATGAGATATATCATCTGGGAGCGCAAAGTCATGTAAGGGTAAGCTTTGATATTCCCGAATATACCGAGGACGTTACCGGTCTTGGCACTGTAAGAATACTCGAAGCAATAAGAAGGGGAAATTTAAAAAGTAAATTTTATCAGGCTTCAAGCAGTGAAATGTACGGAAGCGCACCTGCTCCTCAAAATGAGAACACTCCGTTTCATCCAAGAAGCCCATATGCGTGTGCAAAGCTAATGTCATTCTGGACAACTGTAAATTACAGAGAAGGATATAATATGTTTGCATGCAATGGCATTTTATTTAATCATGAGTCTCCCAGAAGAGGACAGATATTTCTGACCCGAAAAGTTACCAGGGCTATTGCAATGATAAAAGCTGGTAAACAGGATGTCCTATATCTTGGGAATTTAGATGCCTGCAGAGACTGGGGCTATGCACCTGAGTATGTTGAACTAATGTGGAAAATCCTTCAGCTTGATAAACCCAACGATTATGTTATCGGTACAGGAGAGACGCATAGTGTGGAAGAATTTGTAAAAGAAGCATTTGCATATGCAGGTCTTGAATGGGAAAAGCATATTAAGATTGACCCCAAATATTACAGGCCAACTGAAGTGGAAGTCCCACAAGCCGATCCCACTAAAGCTAAAACTGATCTGGAATGGGACCTGAAAATAAAGTTTTCCGATTTAATAAAGATCATGATCGATTCGGATATGAGAGCTGAAGGCCTTGAATCTGTTGGAGAGGGTGATGAATTACTAAATAAATACTATCCTGAGAGATGGTGGAATGTTGATTAAATAATGAATAATATCTTAATTGATAAGAAATTCTTAATTACCGGTGGAGCAGGTTTTTTAGGCTCCTTCATAGTAGATAAATTAGTGGAAAACGGTGTAGATAAAAAAAATATTAGAATTCCACGAAGCAGAGATTGTGATTTAAGAGTTTGGGAGAATTGCCAAAAAGCAGTTAAAGATATAGACATAGTGATTCATCTGGCAGCCAGGGTGGGTGGTATAGGTTTTAATATGAAATACCCCGCTAACCTGTTTTATGACAATGCTATGATGGGTATTCAACTTCTTGAAGCATCAAGACTTGCTGGCGTAAAAAAGTTTGTCGGTGTAGGTACAGTGTGCAGCTATCCCAAATATACACCCGTTCCATTTAAAGAGGAAGATTTATGGAACGGATTTCCAGAAGAGACAAACTCACCATATGGAATTGCTAAGAAAATATTGCTTGTACAAGAGCAGGCATATAGAACACAGTACGGCTTTGATTCTATATATCTAATTCCTGTAAACCTCTATGGACCTAGGGATAATTTTGATCTAGAAAATTCACATGTTATTCCTGCACTTATTCAAAAGTTTATTGAAGCCAGGAAGAATAATGATCCATCCGTTACTGTATGGGGGACAGGGAAAGTTTCTAGAGAATTTTTGTATGTAGAAGATGCAGCACGGGCAATAATAGAAGCTACAGAAAACTATGATAAACTAGACCCAGTAAATATAGGTACATCAGAAGAAATAATGATTGAAGACCTGGTTTATCTAGTAAAAGATTTAACCGGTTACACTGGTGAAGTATTATGGGATTCAGATAAACCAGATGGACAGCCAAAGAGGAAGCTTGATGTTTCAAAGGCTGAAAGAGAATTTGGTTTCAAAGCAGAGGTAAATCTGCAGCAGGGTCTTAAAAAAACTATCGAGTGGTTTAATAAGCAGTACATTGAAAGCTAGGTCAGTTGTATCAGTAATAGATTACTTTTTGTTCATCAGATATAAAGTTCTTTGAGATTCTAACACAGGGCTTTGTTTTATAATAGAGAAATATTTGCTAAACGCCGCCTCAAAGCCCGACTTATGATAATCTGCAAATATATCTTCTCTTGAAGATAATAAAAACTCTACCTTTGAATCTTCTTTTGGAATAAATTCTATAATTAAATAACTGCACAGAGTACTTAAATATTGTGAAATTTTTTCAAGAGGTACATTGTTAGAAATTGCCAGATGATGCACAAGCGCAAGCGCAAAAATTACATCGGCTGGTCCTCTGTCCTTAATTGATTTTCTTTCTGTATTTGCCCATCCAATGCCGGGGCTTGGATTGCACAGATTAAGCTCCAAAGGCAATAGATTATTTTCATCATTTTCAATAATAGTTAAATAATTTTTTTCTACAGCAGAAGGGTCTATATCAAACGCTATGGTTTTAATACCCTTCAGTGAAGCTATCCTGGAAAATTCTCCAGTATTAGCCCCCAAATCCCATACCATGCTGGCGTTTGGAACTGAATTAAAAAACTCTGTCACTAGTTCTCTCTTATTATTGAAAGCTTCATCTGTATAGTTTGTGTCATTATAATAATCTGCCCATTCTGTTTTATCAGGGGCCCACTTGAGGCCATTTATTGTTGATTTCAGATTATCTATAATACCAATTAATCCATTTAAACTCACATGGCTTTTCTTATCCTTTCCGTTGCCAGATTTTTCATATTTTTTCTGAGCCTTAGAATGAAGGTGAATATGTGAAAGAAAAGAAAAGCTGAACTTTGTTTTTGTGGGAAGAAGGCTGCTTGCAAGATCAAGTGGTATTCCATCAATATATGTTTTTAGTAAATGGTTTAAGCGTATATCCGTATAACTCATAAGAGCCAGAGGAGCCAAGAAGTGTTGGCAAAACTGTTTATATGCGATCCATGGCTCACCTTCTGTGTATTTTTCAAAAGAGGTAGTGTCTATGAAGATAGGTTTACCATTTTCAAACTGAATATTATATGCTGTTGCATCCTTAAGAGACATTCCATGCTCTATAGCAATTTTTTGGATATCAAGAGTTAGAAGAGCAGCGTCTTTTAACTGTGAAAAACTCCATTCATAAGGATAAGAAATAAATGAAATTTGTTCGGGCTTTATTACTTTGTAAGCAAGTTCAGTGCTTGCCGCAATGTTTAATTCCTGTTCCTGATGTTCAACAATAAGCCTATCTTTAGCAAGTTTTTCATAGAGCCCTGAGCTTAGAAGTAAATCATATTGTTCTTTATAACTATTGTTAACCTGACGGTAAGTGATACTGTTTTTTGTAAATATAAAAGCGCTCGGATCTCTAAATGAGCTTGGTTCGGTAAAATAATCTATTTTTTATTATCCTCGGTTATATTCGAATCTGAGCTTTTTGAAAAATAGCTTTTTATCTTATGCCAGTATATTTTTACAGCAGTAAGTATACCAAGTATAGATGCTATTAAAACCTGAAGAATCATACTTCCGCTTCCGGGATCTATGTATGCAAAGGAAGTATCTGTAGAAATAAGCAAGGAAAAAGCAGCTAGTAATAATACACTTAATACATTGTTTTTGTAAAATCGACTCATGAGTTGATTCTCCTAATTACTATGTTTACCAAATTATTAAGTTATCTTAACTTAATAATATAGTTATGAAAACATTAAGATAGAAATATCTTCTTTAATTTAGATTCATACCCATAATATTATGGGTATGAAAACTATATCATATTGAGCTCAATTAATTCAAAAAATAATAAACCTCAAGTAAAACATTAAAAATAACTCAAATTTAATGTAATGTAAGAAAATAAACATGTTTCGTAACTTGCTGTATATATTGATTAATAATGTTTTTCTTCAATATTCAGTGATTGAAGCTGAAAATATAGCTTGACTTTTCATTTATCAATATATTATTATCATTAACTTAAGACCTTTATATTTGATTAATTATGAATCAAGTAAAAACTATCAATAATAACAAGTCATTACAAGTCATAGTTAATGAAATTTCTAAACATGCATTAGATGCATCCAGAATTCTTTCAACTGTTTCATCAGATATTAAGGACAAAACACTAAAATCCATGGCAAATTTTCTTAGGGATAATAGTACGTTCTTAATTAATGAAAACAAAAAAGATTTGGAATATGCGGACAATAAAGGAATATCCAAATCCATGATAGACAGGCTTGTATTAAATGAATCGAGAATTGATTCAATGGCTCTTAGTCTGCAAGAAGTATCTGAACTCNNACAAGGCCAAATGGACTAAGGGTTGGAAAAATGAGAATTCCTTTGGGAGTGATAGGGATTATTTATGAATCAAGACCAAATGTTACCTCGGATGCCTCGGGGTTGTGTATTAAAGCAGGAAATAGCGTTATATTAAGAGGCGGTTCTGAATCAATAAATTCCAATCTGGCTATAGGTGCAGTTCTGCACAAAGCTCTAAAAGCAAATGGTCTTCCCGAGCATGCTGTTCAGATTATTCCGGTTACTGACAGAGAGGCGGTAATGGAACTTCTGCGGCAGGATGAATATATAGATCTTATTATTCCAAGGGGTGGAGAAGGCCTTATACGCTTTGTATGTGACAATTCAACAATTCCTGTATTAAAACATTACAAGGGTGTTTGTCATCTGTTTATAGATGAATATGCGCAGTTTGATATGGCTTTAAATATAGCGGTTAATTCCAAAGTACAAAGACCGGGAGTCTGTAACTCGGCTGAAACACTTTTGGTGCATAAAAAAATAGCTAATAAATTTTTACCACAGATTTATAAAGAATTTACTAAAAATGGAGTCGAAATAAGAGGTTGTAAACAGACAAAAAAAGTATTAAAGGAGGTGACATTAGCAACAGAACAAGATTGGTACGAAGAATATCTTGATTTAGTAATTAGTGTAAAGGTCGTAGATAGTATTGATGATGCTATTTCACATATCGAAAAATATGGTTCAATGCATACAGAATCTATAGTGACGGAGAATTATACAAACTCTCAATATTTTATGAGCAGGGTTAATTCGTCCACTGTTATGACAAATGCCTCAACCAGATTTGCCGATGGATTCCAGCTTGGTCTTGGCTCAGAGATTGGTATTAGTACTTCCAAGCTTCATGCTTTTGGTCCTATGGGATGTGAAGAACTCACTACTACAAAGTTTATAGTTTATGGAAATGGACAGATAAGAAACTAAGATTTTAATTTTCACAGGAGGAGGATGATGATAACCAGGAGAATTAAATCAAAGAAAAAAGCAGATGCAAACAACAAATTTTCAGATTTCTATGTTTCCAATTCATTTAACCGATTTGGTAAATCCAAAAACAATGAAAAATCTGGCGGAAATACTCGTAAATCTGATACAGATAAAAATGGGTCTGAGGATAAGGAATTTGAGCAATTTATTCAAAGTGAAGAGTTCGATTCCGCAATAGACGAATCAGAGTTTGCCTCAGAGATTAAATCAGCAGAAAAAGAAGATAAAAAGGCCGATGGTAAAAATAAGCACTGGAAACCCGATGAAGAATTCAGGCTGCTTCAGGTCTATTTTCGTGAGATGGGTATAGAATCACTGTTAAGCCCTAAACAGGAAGTAGAAATTTCAGCAAAGATAAAGCTGTGTGAAAAGAAGGCTTTAATATTAAAAAGTGAATTAGAACAAATATTAGAGCAGTCATTTAGTGATTATCCCGATGACTTGATTGTAGAGCTTTGCAGAATTCAAAACAGGTCAATATTAAATAAGTTAAAACAGGCTGGCTTTGCCAATAAAAGTACATCCTACGACTACAGAGCCAAATTTAAAGAAGTAAGAACACTACTGTCATTGTGCATTAGCTGTATCAAAGAATCATTTAAGTTTAAGAGCAGGTTTGTAAACTCTAATCTGCGGCTGGTTGTAAGTATTGCCAGAAGGTATGTTAACAGGGGCTTGCCTCTTCCTGATCTAATTCAAGAAGGTAATGTAGGGCTTATGAGAGCCGTTGAAAGATTTGACCATACTAAGGGGTATAAATTTTCAACCTATGCATCATGGTGGATACATCAGGCAATCTCCAGGTCGCTTCTTGATCAGACAAGAACAATAAGGGTTCCGGTATATGTATTGGAACAGGCTACAAAGGTTAATAGAATAAGTACACTTTTGCATAAGAAAAATGGTAAAAAACCAGAACCAGAAGAAATATCCAAAAAATCCGGTATATCGGTAGAAGGAGTAAAAAGAGTTTTAGGAGCCACAAAAGATGTAGTTAGGCTGGATACTCCTGTTATGGATGGTGAAAAAACTTCTCTTATGGATTTTATACCTGATGAAAACGCGCTAACTCCGGATAAAGCCGTAGCCACTTATACACTTAGTGATAATTTAAATGATGCGCTTTCGTCTCTTTCACCAAGAGAGGAACAAATTCTTAAGATGAGATTTGGCATTAATCTCGAAACTACTTATACTCTTGATGAAATTGGAAAATACTTCAGTCTCACACGTGAAAGAATAAGGCAAATAGAAAAAAGAGCGCTGGAAAAATTAGAGGACTCAGATAATGGAGGCAGGCTGAAGAGCTATCTCTATTAGTATTACTTAATGCTATTTTCATTAAGAATTAAAAATTTTGCTATTTTTGACGATATAGAAGTGTCGTTCAGAGATGGTCTGAATATTATTACCGGGGACACTGGTGCAGGGAAGTCTATCATAATAGATGCCCTCAATCTTCTAAGAGGTGCCAAGGCATCTTCGGAGTTTATCAAGACCGGCTCTACCGAAGCTCAAATTGAAGGTGTCTTTGATGTAAATGCTGAAGAGATAAAAGAATATCTTGCCGAGCAGGGTATAGACTGTGATGATGATCTTATAATTAAAAGGATTATATCGGAATCCGGGAAAAACCGCATATTTATAAACGGCAACAGGATAACTTTAAACGTACTATCCGCTATAACTGCTAACCTCATAGATATTTTTGGTCAGCATGAAAACATAAAAATGCTGGACCATGAAAACCACCTGTCTTATCTTGATTCATTTGGTGTGGATTTAAATCTAAAACACCAGGTATCTGATTTGTTCAAACAGTATCAAAAAATTGAAACTACTCTTGAGGAGTTAAATAATAAACAAAATGATAAAAACGAGAGAGAAGAATATTTAAAATTTGTATGTAAAGAAATAGAAGATGCCTCATTAAAGGATGATGAAGAGACCGAACTTGAAAATGAAAAAAAGGTCTTGCTAAACCATGAACAGTTGAAAAAAACGGCCGAGAGCAGCTATGAAACTTTATATGAGGCAGATAGCTCCATAGTAAGTAAACTGCAAAACATAAATAACGAATTCGTAAAAGCAAGCCAGATAGATGGAAACCTTAGAGAACCTGCTGATTTGTTGGAAAAATCTCTGGTTTTACTGCAGGATACGTCCTATTTTCTAAGAGATTATATACAGTCTGTAGATTCCAATCCTGATAAGATTGATGAGATTGAAAGCAGGCTGCAGCTTATTTACGAACTTAAAAGAAAGTATGGTTCAACTGTAAATGAAGTACTAAAAAAGAAAGATGATTATAAAGAGGAATTAGAAAGCCTGTTAAATTTATCCTCTGAAATAGAAGAATTGGAAAATCAAAAAAATCAGACTTTTAAAATTCTTAAAGGTTTGAGTAATGACCTTTCACATAATAGGCGAAATATATCTGTAAAAATGTCGGCGAGGATTGAGGCAGGGCTTAGGGAAGTAGGTCTTAAGGATTGTGCATTTGCCATAAAATTTGAAGATAAACAAGTCAGTTCGGATGGCATTGATAGGGTTGAATTTTATTTCTCAGCAAACCCTGATGAGCAGAGTAAGCCTCTTGCAAAAGTAGCATCGGGCGGAGAGCTATCCAGGATCATGCTTATATTAAAAACAATAATGAATAAGTCATATGGGCAGACTGTACTGATTTTTGATGAACCTGATACAGGTATTGGAGGAGCGGTAGCGGAAAGCGTTGGAGCCAAAATAAGAAAGTTATCTGATAATCATCAGGTACTTTGTGTTACACATCTGGCTCAGGTTGCAAAGTTTGCTGATTCTCATATTACAGTAAAAAAAGAGTTTATAGATAATTCTACAAAGATAAAAATTGATTTACTGGATCAGGAAAAGAGGATCGATGAACTTGCAAGAATGATGGGTGGAGTAAAAATTACTCAAAAAACCATTGATGCTGCAAGAGAAATGCTAAGGCATTAGGTTTATGCTTACTATCATAAAACAAAAACTATAGCTGCAACTACTGTGGTCCAATGACCTTTCTTATCACCCACTGCAGACTGAGTTATGTTCCTTGTTTTTACAATATGACCGCTTATTTTCCAGATATCTTTTTGCTCGTCATAACTTTTATCCGGATCAAACGGGGCATCTAAAATAGTGGCCAGCATATCAGCGGCAAGATCTTCAGCATATTCACCTGCCACCGTATCATTTTCACCAAAACTGTGATGTTCTGATAAATATCCGTATCTGCTGCTGTCCTTTGGTATTGCTATGCCTACTGATGATGCTATGAGCCTGTTTGGTTCATTGGTAGCGTTGTCACTCATTACGCAAAATACCACCTGTCCGGGGTTCATATGTTTAAGTCCGGATGCTCTGGGGATGAGTTTGCAATTGGGAGGGAAAATGCTCGATACCCTTACAAGGTTGTACTCTGCTATTTTTGCATTTCTAAGCGCCATTTCAAAGCTTGTAAGCTTATGCTTATGCTTTCCTACTCCTTTTGTTACAAATGCCTGTTTGGGGACAAAATTTAAATTTTCCATAATTTATAAATTAGCGTTATATTAAATCACTATAAATTATTCGTTGTCAACAATTTGTTTTCATTACATGGAGATCAATGTGAGTAAAACTAAAAAACTAAGAGAGATGATTGATGGAGATAAAATCGTAGTGCTTCCCGGGGTGTATGATTGCCTGAGTGCAAAGATTGCCCAGACTACAGGTTTTGAAGCGGTTTTTACAAGCGGGTTTGGTATATCGGCTGCTAGACTTGGACTTCCAGACTATGGGTTAATAACCGCATCCGAAATGATTGAATCTGTAAAAAACATTGTAACAAGCGTAAGCATTCCGGTTGTAGCGGATATGGATACTGGATATGGTAATCCGATAAATGTAATAAGAACGGTTGAGCAGGCGCTTGCAGCAGGAGTGTCAGGGGTTATTTTAGAAGATCAGCAGTGGCCAAAAAAGTGCGGTCATATGGAAGGTAAAAAAGTTATATCCTGTTCAGAACATGTTCAGAAAATTAAGGCTGCAAGACAGTCAGTGGGCAATGATCTTATTATTATTGCAAGAACAGACAGCAGGGCCGAGCTTGGTCTGGATGAGGCTATAAAAAGGGGTAAAGAATATAGAAGTGCCGGAGCTGATGTAGTATTTATTGAAGCTCCCGGGAGTATTGATGAGATGAAAGAGATCGTAAAATCATTTCCTGACACACCACTTTTTGCAAATATGGTAGAAGGTGGGAAGACACCAATACTAACAGCTGATGAGCTTAACAGCATGGGATTTAAAATAGTAGTATATCCCGTGTCGGGGCTTTTTGCAGCGGTAAACTCTGTAAAGTCTTGCTTTAAATATTTAAAAGAAAATAAGACTACTAAAGGATATGAAAATGACTACAGTTTTAGTGATTTCGAAAAACTAATAGATCTTTCCAAGTACAAAGAAATAGAAAACAAATATATTTCTTAGTGTATAGACATTTACTGTAGCATCATTTGTGCAAGTGGAACAGGTTTTCCATTGATAGTTACCTGGCCTTGTTTTAGAGATGCTTTAAAACTATAGTTTTTTCCATCAGGTATGAGGTATCCATTATCTATAAAACTCTTAATACCGGAACTGTTATCAGGGTTTTCTATATTATCTTTCATCTCACCTTCTAAATATACCTGTCCTTCTGATAGCTTGTCGGCGCCCTCAGATACATTGTTTTCAGGTTTAATTTTGATGTTTGGACTTGCTGAAGTCTTTTCGATGTAAAAATCCACAAGACTTTTTGAAGCAACAATAGAAGCCTCCGCTTCAAGGGTGTTCCCTATGAGTAGTATATTCTGAAGCATTTCAGGGTTATCGCCATTTACTTTTATTCTTGCATCTGCATTTAAGTCACCAAGGCTGCTTTTAAGACTAAGCTCCTTAATTTCTATTACAGGGGAATGCTTAACAAGTTCCGGTAATACGCCCATCATCTGCATTCCCTGCTCCATAGGACTGCCGTCTGCTTTCATTTTGTTTGCAGAATCCTGAATTTTTTCCCAGGCTGCTGCATCTATATCTTTTATAGCTATATCGTAAGTAAGCGGGCCAAATTCATACTCACTTGTGATAAGTTTATCTCCTATAACTTTCATTCCCATATTAAGCTTGCCACCACTGGTTTTAGAAAAACCGGAAAATCGCAGATTACTCATATCTAATTTCTCATCTGCAGAGGCAAAGTTAACGGATTTTATTTTCATCTCAAAATCTCCGGTAAGGCTTTGCAGGTTTTGTTTTATATCACTCGTGGTTGATTTGGCTGAAATCCCGGAAATTTTAAAAGCCGTATTAGGGTCTGTAATATCCAGTGATTTAGATAGAAACGAACTGTTTAAGTTGTTGGACTTATAATCATAGATAAAATTCATTTCAACACCACTCCAGTTAAATACAAGGTTTTCACTCTGCTTGATTATCTTGTATTGTGGAATTATGTACCTGCTCTCAGATGTTCCATCAAAACTAATATCAGTTTTTCCTTCAGAGTTCATTGCTATGGTTTTTGTTTCTCCACTGTCAGTGGTTACAGGTATTTTTATTGTTGCATCTGAATCTACCGTTGCAACAAATGGAGATAAGTTTATTTTGCCTTTTGTAAATCCCATGATATCAAATGGGCCGTGAGTAATATTATCTTCAGAGTTTAGAATTATGCTCTTTGACTTACTTTTGATTTCAAGGCTTGTCTTTGCATTAGAATTAAAAAATCCCCTCTCATAACTTTTCTTTTTCACTGTTACATTTGGTGATTGTTTAATTTTTGATAAAATTTCCTGATACTGCTTTTCAGCTTTCATTCCAAAATAATAAGGCG
>JABAHR010011663.1_pt1 | contig 14719 bp, 16 predicted proteins | sample 7062101 | NCBI WGS metagenome assembly JABAHR01 (sample SAMN14534553, study PRJNA622989) | marine sediment metagenome | biome: marine biome [ENVO:00000428]; feature: marine pelagic biome [ENVO:01000023]; material: deep marine sediment [ENVO:00002113] | place: India: Gulf of Kutch | collected... | reverse complement strand
GACTTCTACACCATGGACCAGGAGTACGACATCGAGTCCCTGGTGCTTGATATTCCGGATATCTCGCTGGATGACACCTCGCTGCTCTACGTGACCAACGAGGTCCAGCATTTCGACATCAAGCTCGACGCCTGGATACTGCCCTTCCTGAACGTCTTCGGCATCATCGGCCACATCGAGTCGGATACCGTGGTGGACCTCAGCAGGGCGGACGTCCAGGGCCTGCCCTTCCCGCTGGGCAAGCTGCCCATCTCCACCGACGGGACGGTCAAGGGCCTCGGGTTTACCCTGGCTTACGGCAAGAACAACTTCTTCGCCACGCTCACGACCACCATCACCGAGACCGACCTGAGCGGCAATTTCGACTCGTCGGTAGACTCCACCACGGTGCAGCCGCGCATCGGCATCGTGCGCGGACCATGGCAGTTCTGGGCCGGCGGCCTGTTCCTCGACACCGAGGAACGCCACATCGGCCAGGTCGACCTGCCGTTGGCGGTCGTCGACGGCGTACCGACGCTGGTGCCGGTGCCGTTCGACGTGCTGCTGGGCGGCGCGGATGACTGGAACACGGCGCTGGGCGCCCGGCACGTGTTCAGCGAGCACGCGTCCCTGAGCTTCGAGATAGGTTTCGGCGACCGCGACCACACGCTGTTCAACTACACGTATCGCTTCTGACGGGAGGACCGTGCCGATCAAGCGGCAACTGGCCGGACTCGTTTTGCTGACAGCACCGCTGCTGGCAGCCGCCTACGAGACCGATCAGTTCAGCAACCGCCTGGAACCCATCGCAGACTCCACCGCCCTGCTCAACGAGCGGGTGAACGAAACCATAGCCGAGGCCGTGGAGGACTGGCGCGGGCCGCGCAACGAGCGCAAGGTCGTCAACCGGATCTACCACGACATCGGCGGACACCACTGGGTGGACAAGCTGGAGCGGTGGGCCATGCAGTCACCGGAAATCGAGCGGCTCAAGACCCCGCGGCGCGACTCCATCTATTCCGGCCACCCGATATGGGCCACCCGGGTTGCGGCCCTGTTCGGGGTCGGGCCCACCATCAAGATCAACGGCGTGCTGGTCGGCTCGGACAAGCTGGGCCACTTCCTGTCCCAGGGGCGCAAGTTCTACCGCCGGTTCATCCGCTACCAGGACGTCGCCCGGGCCGCCGAGCGGTCCGCGTACACGGAACGGGCGCTGTTCGGCCAGATGACCACCGGCTCCTACTCGAACGCGGACCTGGTCGCCAACTACGAGGGCTACGTGTTCTACCGCAGCCTGTTCGAGGACGGGGTCGTTCCGGGCAAGCCGGCCATACTGCGCTGGGAAGAGGGGCGCTGGGTCATCCAGCGGCCCTTCGATTTTGCCGACCACGTCAACGAATACTGGGACGAGGCGCTGAACATCAACCACTACGACGCCCTGCTCTACCCGCACATCAGGGAGCGGCTGCTCAGCTTCTGCCCGGAGTACCGCCAGGCGCCCGGGCGTTACGACATCCGCGACGAGCAGCGGCTGATCGAGCGGTACCAGCACCTGCAACTTCGCGACACCGCCGAGCTGAGGCTTTCGAGTATCTGCACGCTCTCTGAACCGGTAGATGCGAACGTTGCCGCGGCCGCCTCCCTGCCGGCCAACTGACCGGTCAGTTCAGGGCCTCGCGCCGCACGGCGTAACGGATCACGCCGCGTTCGGAGCCGGGGCCGGTATGGCGAAACCCGTTCTTTTGCAGCACGCGGATGGATTGCCCGAGATGCGGCATGGTCTCTGCGCAAACCTCCGAGACCGTCGAGTGGGAGAACGCCCACATCACCAGGCGGGCCACGGCCTCGGTGGCATAGCCCCGGTTCCGGAACTGGCTCAGGATGGAATAGCCGATTTCGACGCTGCCCGATGGATCGGGCCGCCCCTTGAATCCGCAGATCCCCACCAGCTGCTCGTCCTTCGGCGACTTGAGCACCAGGTACCAGAAGGACCAGCCCCGGACCGAGGCGATCAGCAGTTCCCGCTGCGCGAATTCCATCGCCCGCCGGTCGAACAGGTCCGGCGGCCAGTTATCCGGCACGCCGACCTTCAGGGCCTCCGCGAGTTCCGCCCTGCCTTTCAGGTCGCTGGTCACCACGCTGAGGCTGGCCGCAACCAGGCGCAGGCGCCGCGACTCGACTACACGAAGGGGCTCAGCCATGGTATCCGTCGAGCAGCGCCCGCCAGCAGGGATCAATGCCGCGTTCCGGTTCCGCGGGCCACAGCTTGCCCAGGGAGCGGCGCAGGCGCGCCAGGTTGGGGTTGCCGTTCACCGGTCTTCCGGGCGAGATCGCCGAGCGGTCGAAATCCACCAGGAATACCTCGCCCGTGCCCGGGCGCATCAGGATATTCCGGGCATTGAGGTCCGCGTGCCTGACCCCGGCGTGATGGAACCGGCCGATCGTTCGGCCGATTGCCGACCACTCGCCATCTCCCAGCCCTGCATCTCCCAGCAATTCCGCCAGCGGCGTCACGTCTGGCAACCGCCGGGTAATCAGGGCCCCGGTACAGGTGAGCCCCTTTCTCCGGCACAGCGCCGCCAGCGGTCCGGGCACCGGCAGGCCCGCATCGACCATGCTGGTCAGCAGCCGGAATTCCCGGAACGGGCGCGTCCGCTGCAAGCCCGTGTACAGGTAACGATCACGACTGATGCGGGCGGGCCATCCGCCGCGCAGGTAGGTCCGGAGCACGGCCGGGCCAAATGGCGCCTCGATGAACACGGCGCTGCCGCGCCCGGCGGCGCGGCCGGTGACGGCGCCCTCTTGCTCCCACCATAGGGGATCGAAGAACCGTTCTTCCGGCGCTTGTATATAATCGCCGTCGTAAAGCATCGCGACGGGTTGATTGATCAGGCTTACGGGATTCATGGATCGCTGCTCGCGGGCTATTGTGCGTTCGACCCCGCATTGCGTCAATGCGCCGGAGGACTGGTTCTGAACATGCTGCCACTGGAACGAGCACCCGATAGTATCTGCATCCTCCGCCTCTCGGCGCTGGGCGATGCCACCCACGTCGTGCCCGTGATCCGGGCCATCCGCCGGCACTGGCCCGAAACGCGGATCACCTGGATCATCGGCAAGCTGGAGCACAAACTCCTGGGCCGCCTGGAGGGCGTGGAATTCATCGTGTTCGACAAGCGCGGCGGCTGGCGGTCGGTCCGGGAACTGCGGCGCGCGCTGGCCGGGCGTCGTTTCGACGCGCTCCTCCACATGCAGGTGGCCCTGCGCGCCAACCTGTTGAGCCGATTTATCGCGGCGCCCATCCGGCTTGGCTGGAATCGCGAGCGGTCCCGCGACCGCCATTACTGGTTCGTCAACCGGTCGGTGGCCGACGTGCCCTTCCAGCACCAGGTCCCGGGTTTCCTCGAATTCGCTCGCGCCCTGGGCGTTCCTTCCGAAGAGCCGGAATGGCGGCTTCCGGTGGCCGCGGCCGACCGCGAGTGGGCAACGGACATGCTTCCGGGCGACCGGCCGGTGCTGATGATCAGCCCCTGTTCCAGCCACATCCTGCGTAACTGGAGCGTGGAACGATACGCGGCCTTGGCAGATTACGCCGGGACCAATCTCGGCATGCAGGTTGCCATCACCGGCGGCCCCAGCGACCTGGAGCGCCGTACCGGCGCGTCCATCGAGGCGGCCGCGCAACACCCCGTGACCAACCTGGTCGGCAAGGATACGCTGCCCCAGTCCATGGCTCTGCTCGAGCGGGCAGCGGTACTCGTTTCGCCTGATTCCGGCCCGGCCCATATCGCATCGGCGCTGGGCACGCCCGTTCTGGGGCTGTACGCCGCGACCTGGTCGCGGCGAAGCGGACCCTGGCGCAGCCTGGACCTGTGCGTGGACCGCTTTCCCGAGGCGGCCCGCCGCTTTCGTGACTCGGAACCCGGGGAACTGCGCTGGGGCACGCGAATCGAGGTACCCGGCGTCATGGACCTGGTGCAGCTTGAAGACGTGCTCGAAAAACTGGATCGTTTCATGTCCGGGCGGCAAGCGGCCGACCCCGCCGGGTGAAAGGCTTGGCAGGCCGATTCACCGCTTCGTCTCGTCGATTCTGAACGCCTGCCGAAGAAAAAAGGCCCTGCCCGCCTTTACCCGGTCCGCGATGCTTGCTATTTGTAGATAGAGGTACTGCCATAAAGTACCGTGGAATAGTTCTCCAGGAGAGACAGGACATGAGTTCAAACCACGATCGCGACATCCGCCTGCCCATCAAGCTGGACAGCACCTCCAACGGCGAATTCGTGCCGCTGCCGCTCAACGCGGGCGAACGCCGCGCCAATCGCCACGCCATGCAGCGGGCCGGGGAGGCCGCGGACCGGACCGGGCAGACCCGCCGGCAGTTCCTGCAGTCCTCCTGCGGAGCGGCAGCCACCCTGCTCGCCTTCAACCAGGTGCGCGCCCAGGCGGGAGAGCCGGCCGGCAGCTTTGACATTCCGGTGGAGGCGGCCTTCGATCCCGAGGTCGCGGCGGCGAAACTGGAAGGACGCGAATTCATCTTCGACGTGCAGGGACATTACCTGCCGCCCAACCTGGCGCGGACACTCAAGCCGCAGTGCCGCGAGGACCACGACCTGCTCGGGCGCGATTACATGCGCTGCCTGGGGGCCGACAATTTCATCAAGGACGTGTTCCTGGACAGCGACACGGACATGATGGCGCTCTCGTTCATCCCCTCCACCCGGGCCGATGAACCGCTGTCCATCGAGGAAGCCCACGCGACCCGCGAGATGGTGGACCGCCTGGAGGGGCACCACCGCCTGTTGCTGCACGGTCGTTGCAACCCCAACCAGCCCGGCGACCTGGAGTCCATGGACGAACTGGCCGAGAGGTGGGGCGTTTCGGCCTGGAAGTGCTACACGCAGTACGGCCCGGGCGGCCGGGGCTTCTTCCTGAGCGACGAGGACACGGGCATCCCCTTCATCGAGAAGGCACGCGCGCTCGGCGTGAAGAACATCTGCGTACACAAGGGAATCCCGTTCGGGAGGGACTCCTACGAACATTCGCTGTGCGACGACATCGGCGTGGTTGCGAAGGCCTACCCGGACGTCAACTTCCTGATCTACCACTCCGGGTACGTTCCGGGCCAGGCCGAGGGGCCCTATGACGCGGACCGCAACGAGGGCGTCGATTCGCTGGTCCGGACCATGCTCCAGAACGACGTGCCGCGCAATTCCAACGTGTACGCGGAACTCGGCAGCACCTGGCGCTTCCTGTCGATGCGCGATCCGGACAGCGCCGCGCACACGCTCGGCAAGCTGTTCAGGTACGTGGGCGAAGACAACGTGCTGTGGGGCACCGACTCGGTCTGGTACGGATCACCGCAGGACCAGATCCAGGCGTTCAGGACCTTCAAGATCGCCGAGTCGCTGCGCGAGGCGCACGGCTACCCCGAACTCACGCCGGCACTGCGGGCCAAGGTCTTCGGGCTCAACGCCCTGAAGCCCTATGGCATTTCGCTGGACGAGGCGCTGCTGCGCGCCGAAAATGACCCGGTCAGCCAGAGCCGGCTGGCCTACCGGGAGGACCCGCAGCCGCATTTCGACACCTATGGCCCGAAGACGCGCCGCGAATTCCTGAACCTGCTCCGCCTCACGGGCGGCAAGATCACCTGAAGTGTTCGGGGAGGGGCGCCCGGGGGCTGCACCAGCCACGCGACCAGGGAGCGCCTGCATAGTATCTCAGCAGGCCCGGTAACTTGCTGGCACGCCGGTTGACCGGCCGCACGCGACGCAGCGTCAACAGGTCGAGCAAGCCGTAAACCGCCAGCGGCGCGAGTGACTTGCTGGCGACGATGGCGTGGTTCAGCACCCGCCGCATCCCGCTGCTGTGGCGCCTGATGAAGACGTGCTTGGAAATCACGGTTTCAGCCTTGGTGGTTGCCGTGATCTCCGGGGTGCGGCGACTGGCGCCGCCGTGCAGGTGCACGAAGGAAACGTCGTGGGAGAACGCGACTTCCAGGCCCTGCCGCCTGGCGGTATAGCACAGGTCGCAGTCCTCCACGTACATCCAGTATTCCTCGCACCACCTGCCGAGACGCTCGAACTCCGAGCGCCCGATGAGCAGTATGGATCCGGACACCCAGTCCACGCCAAGCAGCCCCTTACCGGGGCGACGTGGATTGGGAAAACGGGACGGCCTGAGGACGCGCAGCAACGATTTCACCGACTTGTACCAGGTCAGCAGGTCCGGGAACACGTCGAAGGCCTTCTGCGTCCTGCCCCGGGCGTCCACCTGGCGCGCGCCGAGGATGGCCACGTCCGGGTTAGCCAGCTTGATCTCCAGCAGGGCGCTGACCTGCCCGGGCTCCGGTATGACATCAGGATTCATGAACAGCAGGTGCCCGCCGTGCGCCTGCCCGGCGCCCAGGTTGCAGCCGTGGGCGAAACCGCCGTTGCGATCGCTCTCGATGAACCGAACCGACGGGAACTGGCCAGCGAATGCCCCGAGACGTCCGTCGTCTGAGCAGTTGTCCACCACGATCACTTCCAGGTCTTCATCGCCACCCGCTGCCAGTGCCGTGAGGCAGTCTTTGAGCACCTCCCAGGACCTGTAGTTCACGATGATGATCGACAGCATCAGGGCCCGGCCCTCGCCGTAACCAGGAAACCCTTCACCACGAGATCGCCGAACAGCATGCGGCCGAAGCGCTTCATCGCGCTCTTCTTGGGCCGGACGGGCCCGATGGCAATGTCCCGGAATCCCGCCTCGCGAAACATGAGTTCGATGTCCCTGCGGGCGAAAAACCGCAGATGCGTCCGGTCCAGCACTCCCGCGTCCTTGTATTCGAACCGCTTGCGGAACAGCAACTGCATGACGAATGAGAGGTTGCGGATGTTGGGCAGGCTGCAAATGAACAGCCCGCCCGGCCTGAGCCGGTCGTGCAGGCCAGCCAGGACCGTCCACGGGTCCACCAGGTGCTCCAGCACGTCGCCGGCCACGATATGGCTGAAATGCCGCTTCGGCAACTCGGGAAGCAGGGCCGCAACGTCACCCTGCAGGACGCGGTCCAGGGCGGGATTGGCCGAGGCTTCCTGCGCCGCCTCGGGCACCACCTCGATGCCCCAAATCTCGCTGGCCCCGCGGTCGCGCCGGATGGCCGCGGAGATGTTGCCCACGCCGCAGCCCACGTCCAGCACGCGATCTGCGCCCCGGTCCACCAGGGCCACCAGTTCGGGCCGCTCCTGCCGGTAGTAGTCCCCTGATCCGCTCATGCGTTCAGCCCCCCGGTGCGGCGCAGTATTGGAAGCTGGTCCGGGACCGGCGCACCGAGCCCCACTGGCGCTTCGCGACCAGGACGCCGCCGGCCGCCTCGATGATCTCGGCCACGCGCGAGTGATGTATGTGGTGCATCTCCACGGGCTGCATGCCGCGCACGCGCTTCCAGGCCGCGCGCAGCGGGCCCTTCCTGAAGTTGTACCAGGCCTCGCCGAGGCTGCCGGGCTCAACGCGGCGCCCGCTGGGCACCTGGAACAGGGCGATGCCGCCCGGCTTCAGGATCCGGAAGAATTCCGTGATGTAACTTTCTGCCGCGCGGGGATTCATGTGCTGTAGAACCTTGTCGGTATAAATGAAATCGAACGACGGCGCGTCGAACAGCGCCAGGTTCTGCTCGGTGTTGACGAAATAGCGGCAGTGTTCGCCATGGCGGTTGTAGCGCCTCGCGTTCTCCACCATCGGGGCCGAGATGTCGACGCCGGTGACCTCCCGGAACTGGTCACCCAGCGCCTGCGTGAGGCGCCCGACTCCGCAGCCGAAATCCAGCGCGGATCCCTTGTTCAGTGCCACGCCGATGCTGTCCAGGTAGGCGAGCGCCTCCTCGATATCGGCACGGCCAGTCGCGAAGAACTCGGCCTCGTCCCAGGCGCCGCCGCGCTTGCTCTTGTCGCTGAGCACGCCGAACAGGGGATCGGTCGCTCCGTAGGTTTCCCAGACTTTCTGTGTACGCTTCAGGCTCATGGGGCCGGCCGGCAGGGCATGGGAATGCCGCGCAGGATCAGGAATAGTCCTGGTAGGACTTTTCCTCCACGATCTCGGAGCCCAGGTAGATGTTCAGCTCTTTCTTGGCATCCGCGCGCTTGTCGTTGGTGAAGTAGACACTGCGCGCCAGTTCCACGAAGCGGTCGTCGAACTCCTTGACCCGCTCCTTGTCGCGGATGTCGTCCTCGATTTCCCAAAGGGCCTCGTTGATCGTTTTCAATTCGTTGTGGATCCGCTTCACCGTTTCATCCATGCGCACCGTCGCTGACCAGGTTTCATTGAGCAGCGCGAGTTCCCGCCGCACGTTGGCCAGCTTCTCCGCGTCGGTCATGCGTTCCGACTTGATCTCGAGAATCGTGATCTTGTCCAACAGTTCGCCCGGGGAAATGGGCACCTGTATCTGTTCCATGTTTCCAGCTCCTTGGGATGTGCGGGACCTTGCCCGGTCAGCCGTGCGCCCTGAACCAGAGCCAGGCGCCACACGCGGCGAGGTACAGGGCAATGGGTAATTCGCCGTTGCGCAGCAGCGACTGCCTGGCCTGCCACTGCGCCGAGGTGATCTCGCCCCAGTTGAGACGACCCGGCAGCACCGCCCCTGTTCGCGCGCTCCAGGCGCGCCAGTCGTCCTCGAAAAGGCGCTCGAGCTTGTGGTCCTCGTAGCGCACGGCGGCGGGGTACCAGACCAGGAAGAAGACCAGTACGGTCAGTGCAACCCATGGATTGGCGCAGGCCAGCGAGAAGCCGCCGAGGATGAGAATATTGCCCAGGTACAGCGGGTGCCGCACCAGGGAATAGGCCCCCGTGGTCGCCAGTTCGCGATTCTTGAAGATGGTGCCGGCGGCGAAGATCCTGAACAACTGCCCGGCACCGGCCAGGCAGAACCCGGCGATGACACGGCTGTGACCGGGCTCGGCAACCAGGGCGCAGACCAGAACCAGCAACAGGCCGATGGACTGGCGATAGATTTCCTTGTAGCGCACCCGGTCGAACCAGCCGAGCAGGCCGCTGCGCGGATTCATGATTTCTGAGCGGTCCCAGGCCATGCATGTGTCTCCTGTTCCGGGGCCCAATTCTAGCTGATTTCGCTGCGCCGCACGGATGCAGGGCGGCCGTGTGCCGGTCAAAAAAAACGGCGCACCGCCGGTGCGCCGTTGGGAGTCTGACCGACCTGTATCAGTCCTTTTCGCTGACTGCCTTCATGGACAGGCGAATGCGGCCCTGCTTGTCCACTTCGAGCACTTTCACCTTGACCACCTCGCCTTCCTTGACCACGTCGGTGACGTTTTCGACGCGTTCTTCGGACAACTGCGAGATATGCACGAGGCCGTCACGGCCGGGCGTCAGGGAGACGAAGGCACCGAAGTTCATGATCTTGATGACCTTGCCCTCGAAGATCTGGCCTGGCTCGATGTCCGCGGTGATCTGCTCGATGCGCTTGCGCGCCTCCTCGCCGGCCGCCTTGTCGACCGAACCGATGGTCACGGTGCCGTCATCGGCAATATCGATGGTGGCGCCGGTTTCCTCGGTGATGGCGCGGATGGTGACACCGCCCTTGCCGATCACGTCGCGGATCTTGTCCGGGTGGATCTTGATGGTGATCAGGCGCGGAGCGAACTCGGACATCTCGGGCCGGGACTCGGAGAGCACCTTGTTCATTTCGCCGAGGATGAAGTTGCGTCCTTCCTTGGCCTGGGCCAGGGCGATCTTCATGATCTCCTCGTTGATACCCTCGATCTTGATGTCCATCTGCAGGGCGGTGATGCCCTCCTCGGTGCCGGCGACCTTGAAATCCATGTCGCCGAGATGATCCTCGTCGCCCAGGATGTCGGACAGCACCGCGAAGCGGTCGCCTTCCTTGATCAGGCCCATGGCGATGCCGGCCACCGGCGCCTTGACCGGCACACCGGCATCCATCAGCGCCAGCGAGGTGCCGCACACGGAGGCCATCGAACTCGAGCCATTGGACTCCGTGATCTCGGACACGACGCGAACCACGTACGGGAACTCGTCGACCTTCGGCAGCACGGCGGTGACACCACGCCGGGCCAGGCGCCCGTGGCCGATCTCACGGCGCTTCGGACCGCTCATGAAACCGGTTTCTCCCACGCAATAGGGCGGGAAATTGTAGTGCAGCATGAACGGATCCTTGTACTCGCCCGTCACCGCATCGATGATCTGCGAATCCCTGGTCGTGCCGAGCGTGGTGGCGACGATGGCCTGGGTTTCGCCACGCGTGAACAGGGCCGAGCCGTGAACGCGCGGCAACAGCCCGCACTCGACGGTGATCGGGCGCACCGTAGTCAGGTCGCGACCGTCGATACGCGGATTTCCGGAAAGAATGTGCTCGCGGACCAGCGATTTCTCGAGCCTGGAGAACGCGTCGGACACCGCACCGGCCTCCGGTGCGCTTTCGTCGTTCTCATCGCACAGGGCCTCGACCACGGCATTCTTGACGGCGGCGATGGCGTCACGGCGCTCCAGCTTGTCCGAAATGCCATATGCCTCGACCAGGCCCTGCCTGGCTGCCTCGTCCACGCTGCCGGCCAGCGCCTCGTCGGTTTGGGGTGCGGTCCAGTCCCAGGCCTTCGCGCCCGTTTCAGCGGCCAGTTCATTGACCATGTTGATGACCGTTTGCATGGCCTCATGACCGAAGGTCACCGCGCCGAGCATGACCTCCTCGGACAGGAGCTTGGCCTCCGATTCGACCATCAGCACGGCGTTGGCGGTACCCGCCACGACCAGGTCCAGCTTCGAATCTTCCAGCTGGGTGGCGGTCGGGTTCAGCACGTAGTTGCCGTCGATGTAACCAACCCGGGCTGCACCGATCGGGCCAGCGAAGGGAATGCCCGACAGCGCGAGCGCCGCCGACGTGCCGATCATGGCGGGGATATCACCGTCGATTTCAGGGTTCGAGGACATCAGCGTCGCGATGACCTGTATCTCGTTCATGAATCCCTTGGGGAACAGCGGCCTGATGGGCCGATCGATCAGGCGGCAGGTCAGCACTTCCCTTTCGGAGGGCCGCCCTTCGCGCTTGAAGAAGCCGCCGGGGATGCGCCCGGCCGCGTAGAATTTCTCCTGGTAGTTTACGGTCAGCGGGAAGAACGGGCGGCCGGCATCGGCTTCCTTCTGCCCCACGACCGTGACCAGCACGCGGGTGTCGTCCATGCTGACCATGACCGATCCCGTCGCCTGGCGGGCGATACGGCCGGTCTCTAGGGTGACCTGGTGGTCACCGTACTGAAATGACTTGATGATTTTTTCCACTTCGATTGTCCTGTTTCAATTTATTGCGTACAGCGAAACGCTGGCCCTGAAACTTCGTTTCGCCAGGCGGATCAGCCAGTTCTGATGGACAAAAAGATTAGCGACGTAGACCAAGGCGCCCGATCAGGTCGCGGTAGCGCTGCACGTCCTTCTTCTTGAGGTAGTCGAGCAGGCTGCGGCGCTGATTGACCAGCCGCAACAGACCGCGGCGGGAATGATGGTCGCCCTTGTGGGTTTTGAAATGTTCCGTCAGGTGTTGAATCCGCGAAGTCAGCAACGCCACCTGGACCTCGGGGGATCCGGTGTCGTTGGCTGATCGCTTGTGGTCTTCAACGATCTTGCTTTTTGCCTCAGCACTTAAAGACATGGTCTGTTCTCCATATCTAGAGCCCCGAAGCCTTTGTAAAAACCCGGCTGGAAAACCAGCCATGTAGCTCTGGGTCTTTGCAAAAACCTCGCGGCCCCGGTTTCAGGTAGCGGCGTATTTTACTCTGCCCAACACCCCTGAACAAGCTCTGCAAGCGATTATTTTTCAAGCGCTTCAGGCCGCTCAGGAGCCGTTTTCCGAAGGGTCGGGGAGATTGAATACCCGGCGGGCCCGGAGAGTGCCGTCAGCGCCCAGTTCGCCCAGGCCCAGCAACACGCTGCCCGGTCCGTAAACGCGCACCAGGCCCGTTTCCACTGCCGTGGTCCGCTGCGGATTGCCGTGCCGGAATCCGCCGGCGGCCTGTCCGTCCAGCAGGACCGCAGGCCAATTCGGCAACCCGGCATCAACGGGCAGCAGGTGTGACTCCAGCGAACCGTCTTCCGCCGCCGCCTCCAGCGCTTCCAGGCTCTCCATCAGGTCGGGTTCGAACGGGCCAACCGCAAGCCTGCGCAGGGCGTCCAGATGGGCGCAACTGCCCAGCGCGAGGCCGATGTCCTCGGCCAGTGTCCGAACGTAGGTGCCCTTTGAGCATTGCACTTCGAACTCGAGATGCGGCGGATTCCAGCCCAGGAGCTCGAGGCGATGTATGGTCACGGGGCGGGGTTTGCGCTCGACCTCGCGGCCCTCCCGCGCCAAGCGGTAGAGCGGCGTGCCCCGGTGCTTGAGCGCCGAGTACATGGGCGGCACCTGCTCGATCCGGCCGGTGAAGCGCCGTTGGATCCTGCGGACCGCGTCCGTGCCGATTTCCGGCACCATTGCGCGTTTCACCACATCCCCTTCCGTGTCGCCGGTAGCGGTGGCTGCGCCCAGTACCATGCGCGCCCGGTATATCTTGTCCGCATCCAGCATGAACGCCGCCGTCTTGCTGGCTTCTCCGAGGCAGACGGGCAACATGCCGGTGGCGAAAGGGTCGAGGCTGCCGGTGTGACCGGCCTTGCGCGCATCGAATAGCCTGCGCACCTTCTGCAGGGCCTGGTTGGAGGACAACCCGGCCGGCTTGTCCAGAAGGACCACGCCATGCACGTCGCGGCCGCGTTTGCGCCGGGCCATTATTCGGACTCTGTCGCGGTTCCCGCCGGTCCATCCTCTTCTGCCAGGGATTTTTCGGCCGGGGAATCTTCAGCGCCCGTGTCCGACGCCACCGCCGTGGCGATCAGGCGGTCCATGCGCTGGCCGGTCTCGACCGAGGCATCGTGCAGAAAATGCAGTTCGGGGACATTGCGGATTCGCATTTCCTGGCCGAGGCGCCTGCGCAGGAAACCGGAGGCACGGCGCAGCGCCTTGAGCGAACCCGTGGCCGCTTCCTCCTCGAATACCGTGACGTAAACCTTGGCGTGGGCGAGATCGCGGGACACTTCCACGTCGGACACCGAGACGAAGCCGACCCCGGGATCCTTGATCTCCATCTGGATCAGCCGGGCCAGTTCACGGCGCATCTGGCCTGCGACGCGGTCTGCCCTCCTGAACTCCTGCGACGCCATGCCGGGACTCAGGCGGCGGCTTGCCAGGCGCGAACCGGCCGCTTCATGATCAGAGCGTCCGCGCCACTTCGACCCGTTCGAAACACTCGATGTGGTCGCCGGGCTTGACGTCGTTGTACATCTTCACGCCGATGCCGCACTCGGTGCCGGACTGGACCTCTTTGACGTCGTCCTTGAAGCGGCGCAGCGATTCGAGTTCGCCCTCGAAAATCACCACGTTGTCGCGCAGCACGCGAATCGGGTTGTGGCGCTTGACCACGCCCTCCACCACCAGGCAGCCGGCGATGGCGCCCAGCTTGGAGGAGCGGAACACGTCCTTGACCTCGGCCAGGCCGATGATCTGCTCGCGTGTCTCGGTGCCAAGCATGCCGGTGATGGCCGCCTTGACCTCGTCCATGGCGTCGTAGATGACGCTGTAGTAATGGAGGTCAAGGTCGTTTTCCTGGATGACCTTGCGCGCGGCCGCGTCCGCACGGACATTGAATCCGATAAGGACGGCATTGGATGCCTGCGCCAGAGACGCATCGGACTCGGTGATGGCACCCACCCCGGAGGCCACCACGTTCACCTTGACCTCTTCGTTGCCGAGGCGCGTCAGTGCATCCTGCAGGGCTTCCACGCTGCCCTGTACATCTGCGCGGATCAGCAGGTTGACGGTCAACTGCTCTTCCTTGCCCATGCTTTCGAACAGGTTCTGCAGATTGGCCGCCTGCTGCTGGGCAAGGCGTCCCTCGCGCTGGCGCTCCTGGCGGGTTGCGGCCGCCTCGCGGGCTTTGCGCTCGTCGGCCACGACCATGACCTCGTCGCCGGCCATCGGCACTCCGGACAGGCCCAGGACCTGCACCGGCGTGGAGGGTCCGGCACTTTTCACCTTATTGCCGCTCTCGTCGAACATCGCGCGCACGCGGCCATATTCCTGGCCCGCCAGCACCATGTCACCATGGTTCAGGGTGCCGGCCTGGACGAGAATGGTGGCCAGGGGGCCGCGCCCCTTGTCCAGGCTGGATTCGATCACCAGGCCACGGGCAAGGGCGTCGGCAACCGCCTTGTATTCCTGCAATTCCGCCTGCAGCGAAATGGCCTCGAGCAGGTTGTCGATGCCTTCGCCGGTGATGGCGGATACCGGCACGAATATCTCCTCGCCGCCCCAATCATCGGGCACGACCTCCTCCTTGGACAGTTCCGACTTGACGCGCTCGAGATCGGCATCGGGCTTGTCGATCTTGTTGACCGCCACGATGATCGGCACGCCGGCCGCGCGGGCGTGCTGGATGGCCTCCTTGGTCTGCGGCATGACGCCGTCGTCGGCCGCCACNNGGTCTGCGGCATGACGCCGTCATCCGCGGCTACCACCAGCACAACGATATCCGTCGCCTGGGCGCCCCGCGCGCGCATGGCGGTGAACGCGGCGTGGCCCGGCGTGTCCAGGAAGGTGATCTGGCCGCGTGGCGTTTCGACCTTGTAGGCGCCGATGTGCTGGGTAATGCCCCCGGCCTCGCCGGCGGCCACCTTGGAGTGACGGATGTAGTCCAGCAGCGAGGTCTTGCCG
>JABAHR010003933.1_pt3 | contig 14721 bp, 11 predicted proteins | sample 7062101 | NCBI WGS metagenome assembly JABAHR01 (sample SAMN14534553, study PRJNA622989) | marine sediment metagenome | biome: marine biome [ENVO:00000428]; feature: marine pelagic biome [ENVO:01000023]; material: deep marine sediment [ENVO:00002113] | place: India: Gulf of Kutch | collected... | reverse complement strand
TCGGGGCCATACCATTTGGCCGGAAGCGGACCTCTTGATCCGACGACGAATACGAAATATGGCCTTCGGATATCGAGCCTCGACTATAAACAAAAAGCCCGCCGGAAGGCGGGCTTTATTGTTTGGCGGAGAGGGGTGCTGCGGGGCAGTATTCCCGCAAATCATGAAGTCGCGAAGCGACGCTGATCAGATCAAATACGATGGAGGGATAGACTCGGCCCATCCATGGGCCTCGCCCTGCAGGCTTTCGCTTCGCTCAAGTCCAAAATCGCAATCCTGCCATTTTGTCGAACCCAGTGCCGCTGCGCGGCACGCGAGGGTTCGAAGCCGCCTTCCGCAACAGATACAAAAAACCCCGCAAAAGCGGGGTTTTCCGTATCTGGCGGAGAGGGAGGGATTCGAACCCTCGGTACGGCTCAACACCGTACACTCACTTTCCAGGCGAGCCCGTTCAACCACTCCGGCACCTCTCCAAAACCTGGTATTCAATTCTGGCGATTCCCTCTCCGCAGCGCGGAGAGGTCGGGATTACAGGGTGCCTCCTGCACCCTGCCCTTCGGGCTCGCTGCGCCGCGCGCAGACTCGTTCAAATTTGTTCCCGACAAATTTGTGAACCTCTCCATGGAAGGGCGGCAATTTTAGGGTATGGCCCTGCCCCGATCAATCAAATTACTCTGAAAACCTGACAAATTCCGGGGCGCCAGGGCCGGATTCCGTGCCCATTGCACGCACCTCACCAGGGTGGCAAAGTGAGGCCGCGTCCTCAACCGAATGTCCGGCCATGCCAATGCAACCCAGAATCTCCCGCCTGCTGATTGCCATCCTCACTGCCCTGCTGCTCGGAGGCTGCGTTACCATCGTCATTGATTATTCGAATTCGGTGACGTCGGACCTGGAGACCATCGTCACTGACGCCGAGCGCATAGCCGAGGCGACCGGGCCCGAAAACGTGCTGGTGGTGTTCGACATCGACAATACCCTGCTGGCCATGGAGCAGGGCCTGGGTGCGGACCAGTGGTACGAGTGGCAGAAGGAGCACGTCGAGGAAGCCTGCGACGAACGTGTCGTGGGCGACCGGCTGGCCGTACAGGGCGCCCTGTTTTTCGCCAGCGCCATGCGCCCCACCCAGGCCAATGCGCCGGCGCTGGTCCGTCGCCTGCAGGACGCCGGCTTCCCCGTCATCGCCCTTACGTCGCGAGGCGTCGAATTTCGACTGCAGACCTTCCGCGAACTGCGGCGCAATGGTTATGACTTCCGGCGCAGCGCCATCGGGCCGGTGGCCGGATGGCCGGACGACTTCATACCGGACCGTGGCACCCGTCCGGCGCGCTACGAGGACGGCGTGTTCCTGACCACCGGGCAGCACAAGGGCGCCATGCTAAAGGAGTTGTTGCAGCGCACGGGGTCACTGCTGCCGCGCGCCGTCGTCATGGTGGACGACAAGCAGGATAACCTGGACGCCGTGCGGGAGACTTTCTCGGGCCTGGGCGTGCCGGTCCGGGCCTGGCGCTACGCCGGGGAGGACCGCAACGTGGAGGCCTTCGATCCGGACGCCAGTCACCGTGAGTGGCGGCAACTGGAACCCGCGCTCCGAACCATCCAGCAGGTGTTCGGGCCCGACAATTTCTCCCTGCCGGCCGCGACGGACCGATCGGGCTGCAACTGATCAGCCGTGGTGCCAGGCTTCCTCGCTGTCCTCGTCGGAGGGTGACAGCCCCAGTTTCTCGCCTTCCACGCTGACGCCGAGGCCGGTGACCGACCGGTTGGCGTAGGCGAAATAACTGGCCACCTGGTTGAGTTCGAGGATTTCACCGTCATCGAAACCGCTTTCTCGCAGGAAATCGACGTCAGCCTGTTCGACCTCGCCTGGTGTGTGCGTCAGCTTTCTCGCATATGCCAGGCCGGCCTGCTCCTTGTCCGAGAACGGCGCCCCGGGTTGCTCGAGCGATAGCGCCCGGTCGTATTCGGCGAACTCTCGGCCCTCGCGGCGCAGCAAGCGCCTGAGACCCGTGGAGTGGTGCCGGTCGCAATAATCGCAATTGTTCAGGCGGCTCACCAGGACACCAACTGATTCGGTGTACCAATGCGGGAGGCGGTTGCGCGTGTCGTGCAGAACAGCCTTGTACAGGCCCATGTGCCCTTCCAGCGTGTGCGGCCGCAGGCTATGGATTTGCAACACGTTGTCCACCTGTCCGCCCGGGCCGCTGACCAGGCCGTAAATCCGCTCCAGCCTGCCGGTAGCCTGCCCGGGGTGGATGACCTTGATGAACGCCATGCGTTTTCGCTCCTTCTGCACTTGATCTGCTCGGTTATGATACCGGCTCCAGATCCGCCAGGGTGTGCCCATGTACAAGTTCCGTGCGCTCGCGTCGCTGCTGTCCCTGCTGGTCATCGCCTGCACTTCGCCGCCGGAGCCGGTGAAGGTCCGGCTGGCCACCTTCAACGTCGCCATGGGGCTATCCGAGTCCGGTGAACTGGGGCGGAGGCTGGAGGCCGGCACCGATACCAACCTGGCCGCGGTGGCGGAGATTCTCCAGCGTGTGCGGCCCGACGTGGTGCTGCTGAACGAGTTCGATTACGACGGCACGGTGGACGCTGCGCGGCTGTTGCAGGAAAACTACCTGTCCGTCCCACAGAACGGCCAGGACCCGATCGCGTACCCATACGCCTATGCAGGGCCGGTGAATACTGGTGTGGACAGCGGCCTGGACCTGGACCTCAACGGCCAGACCGGGGATCCCTCGGACGCCTGGGGCTTCGGACGTTTCCCCGGCCAGTACGGCATGCTGCTCATGTCCCGGTTTCCGATCGACGCATCCTCCGCCAGAACCTTCCGGGAATTCCGCTGGCGCGACATGCCGGGCGCACTGCAACCGGTCAACGGGAACGGCTCCGCCTGGTATCCGGAAGACACCTGGATGCGGCTCAGGCTCAGTTCCAAGAATCACTGGGACCTGCCCATCGATATCGATGGCGCCACGCTGCACTTTCTCGCCAGCCACCCCACCCCGGCGGTATTCGACGGCCCCGAGGACCGCAACGGCACGCGCAACCACGACGAGATCCGCCTGTGGGCCGATTACGTGCAGCCCGGGGTGGGCGATTACCTGGTGGACGATGCCGGCGTCCGCGGTGGCCTGGCCGACGATGCGCGCTTCGTGATCGCCGGCGACCTCAATGCTGATCCATTCGACGGCGACAGCACGAATTCGGCCATCATGCAACTGCTGAACCATCCGAATATCGACGCATCGTGCCTGCCGCAGAGCTACGGCGGCGCTGAAGCTGCCCTGCGGCAGGCCGGCGTGAACCTGCAACACGCGGGCGACCCTGGCGCCGACACCTCGGATTTTAACGACGAGCGCGTCGGTAATTTACGCATTGATTACGTATTGCCTTCGAGCGGGCTGAAGGTTGCGGGCTGCGGCGTGTACTGGCCGCCGACCGAAGCGGAAGGCCACGACCTGGTGTCAGCCTCGGACCACCGGCTGGTGTGGCTGGATATCGTGTTGCCCCCGAACTGATCTTCAGTCGGCGCTAACCGGCACCTCCGGCTTCCTGAGCACCGCGTCGCGTAGTTGCCGGATCTGGTCTCGCACGCTGGCGGCGTCCTCGAATTCCAGCAGTTCCGCGTGCCGGAACATCTTCTTCTCCAGTTCCGCGATGGTCTTGCCGAGTTCGGCCGGTGATGCGTCGCGATAACGGGCGGATTCCTCCGCCACCGCGTGGCGCCGGCGCCCCGGTGCGTCGTCCCGCGCACCCTCCATGATGTCGGCGATCTTTTTCTCCACCGTTTTAGGCGTGATGCCGTTGGCCTCGTTGTAGGCCTGCTGCTTGGCGCGCCGGCGCTCCGTTTCGTCCAGCGCGCGCTGCATGGAACCGGTCACGCGATCCGCGTAGAGGATGGCCTTGCCGTGCAGGTTGCGCGCGGCCCGGCCGATGGTCTGGATCAGCGATGAATCGGAGCGCAGGAATCCCTCGCGGTCGGCGTCGAGGATGGCCACCAGCGAGACCTCGGGCATGTCGAGGCCCTCGCGCAGCAGGTTGATGCCCACCAGCACGTCGAACTCGCCCAGGCGCAGGTCGCGGATGATCTCCACCCGCTCCACGGTGTCGATGTCGGAGTGCAGGTAGCGGACCCGCACGCCGTGCTCGCCGAGGTAGTCGGTCAGGTCCTCGGCCATGCGCTTGGTCAGCGTGGTGACCAGCACCCGCTCGCCCTGCGCGGCGCGTTCGTTGATCTCCGAGAGCAGGTCGTCCACCTGGTCCGTGACGGGCCGCACCTCCACTTCCGGGTCCACCAGCCCGGTCGGCCGCACGACCTGCTCGACGATCTCGCCGGAAAGCTCCAGCTCGTAATCGCGCGGGGTCGCCGAGACGAAGATCGTCTGGCCGGTGCGCGCCTCCCATTCCTCGAAGCGCAGGGGCCGGTTGTCCAGGGCAGAAGGCAGGCGGAAGCCGTAGGTCACCAGGTTCTCCTTGCGTGATCGATCGCCCCGGAACATGCCGCCGAGCTGTGGCACCATGACGTGGCTCTCGTCCAGGATCAGCAGGGCGTCCTCGGGCAGGTAGTCGAACAGCGTCGGCGGCGCCTCGCCCGGACCGCGCCCGGTGAGGTGGCGCGAGTAGTTCTCGATGCCGTTGCAATAACCCAGTTCCAGCATCATCTCCATGTCGTAACGGGTGCGCTGTTCCAGGCGCTGGGCCTCGACCAGCTTCTGCGCGTCGCGCAGGTGGACGAGCCGCAGCTTGAGCTCGTCGCCGATCGCCTCGACCGCGTCCAGCACGATCTGGCGAGGCGTCACGTAATGCGACTTCGGGTAGATGGTGATGCGCGGCAGCTTGCGCAGCACCTCGCCGGTCAGCGGATCGAACAGCGCGATGGACTCCACCTCGTCGTCGAACAGCTCGATGCGCACCGCCTGCGTTTCCTCGTCGCCGGGGAAGATGTCGATGATCTCGCCGCGCACCCGGTAGGTGCCGCGGCGCAGTTCCATGTCGTTGCGGCTGTACTGCATCTCGGCCAGCCGGCGCAGGATGCTGCGCTGGTCGATGATCTCGCCCCGCGAGACGTGCAGCACCATGCTCAGGTACTGGGTGGGGTCGCCCAGGCCGTAGATCGCCGAGACCGTGGCGACGATGATCGTGTCGCGGCGCTCCAGCAGCGCCTTGGTCGCCGACAGGCGCATCTGCTCGATGTGCTCGTTGATGGAGGCGTCCTTCTCGATATAGGTGTCGGAAGCCGGCACGTAGGCTTCCGGCTGGTAGTAGTCGTAGTAGGAGACGAAGTACTCCACGGCGTTGTCCGGGAAGAACGCCTTGAACTCGCCGTACAGCTGCGCGGCCAGCGTCTTGTTGGGCGCCATGACCAGCGTGGGCCGCTGCAGCTGCTGCACCACGTTGGCCATGGTGAAGGTCTTGCCGGAGCCGGTGACGCCCAGCAGCGTCTGGTGCGCCAGCCCGTCCTCCAGCCCCTCCACCAGGCTCGCTATGGCCTCCGGCTGGTCACCGGACGGTGCGTAATCGCTGTGCAAGCGGAATGCGCGCTGCTGTTCGGGCATGGCTCGAACCTTCGTGGTCAAACGGTTAATTATACCGGCCGCGGCGATCGCGTTTACGGCCTTGCAGCGGCTTCACCCCGACTCTGAAACAGTCTTTTCAGCCGGTCCAAAGTTGTTATCATAGCCGTCCGGGATGAGGCTGCGCGTGGGGCGTTGCTTCGGTCAGATCCCGGCCGGAAAATACTTCATCACAGCAGCAAAGGACACGGCCTTGTCAGTCAAAATTTCCAACCGGGTTGCCCAGATCAAACCGTCCGCCACGATGAGCGTCGCCATGAAGGCGGCGGAATTGCGCGCCTCGGGCAGGGACATCATCTCGCTGGGATTCGGTGAGCCGGATTTCGACACGCCGGAACACATCAAGCAGGCAGCCAACGCGGCAATCGCGGCTGGCCAGACCAAGTACACGGCCGTGGACGGAACGCCGGAGATCAAGCAGGCCGTCATCGGCAAGTTGCGCAACGAGAACGGGCTGGAATATGAGCCCAGCCAGATCATCGTTTCGAACGGCGCCAAGCAGTCGATCTTCAACCTGCTGATCGCCTTGCTCAACGAAGACGACGAGGTCATCGTTCCCGCGCCGTACTGGGTGTCCTATCCCGACATGGTCAAGCTGGCCGGCGGCCAACCGGTGATCCTCAACGCCGGAGAGGACTCCGACTTCAAGATCACGCCGAAGCAGTTGCAGAACTCGCTGACGGAAAACACCCGTTTGCTGATCATCAACTCTCCGTCAAACCCCACCGGCAAGGTCTACAGCGCGGCAGAATACCGCGAGATCGCGGCGGTTCTCGACGATCACCCCAAGGTCATGGTGGTGTGCGACGATATCTACGAGCACATCTACTGGGCCGACGAGCCGTTCCGTACGCTGTTGAACGTGCGCCCCGACATGGCGCCCCGCACGGTGGTCATCAACGGCGTGTCCAAGGGCTACGCCATGACCGGCTGGCGCATCGGCTACGCGGCCGGGCCCGCAGAACTGATCGCGGCCATGCGCAAGATCCAGGGCCAGAGCACGTCGGGGGCGTCCTCGGTGTCGCAGGCGGCCGCCGCCGCCGCACTGACCGGCCCCCAGGATTGCGTCGAGGACATGCGGCAGGAGTTCAAGCGGCGCTACGAGTACCTCGTTCCGGCCCTGAACGCCATCGACGGCATCGATTGCCCCGAGTGTGACGGCGCCTTCTACGCCTTCCCGTCCTTTGATCAGGTCATCGACCGCCTCGAGGACGTGCGCGACGACGTGGACCTGGCAGCCTGGATGCTGGAGCACGCCGGGGTCGCCATGGTGCCGGGCACGGCCTTCGGCGCGCCGGGCCGGCTCCGCTTGTCGTTCGCAACCAGCATCGAAAATCTCGAGGCCTGCGTGAGCCGCATCGGCCGGGCGATAGACGGCATCTGATCCGGCTTTTTGCCGGGAGAGTTTCCTACCCGAATCGGCGGGCGTCGCCCGCTGGATCGTCGTGCCTCGCGCATTATCATCGAGGCATGAAGAAGTATGCCCTGCCCTCTGACGTGCGCTTGGCGAGCGGCGTGACGGCCCTGGAACTGGCCGTCGGCCTGGCGATCGTCGCCCTGGCCGTCGCCCTGGGTGTGCCGTCCTTGCGCGAACATGGTCTCAACCAGCGCATGAAAGCCGCCGTGAGTACTCTTTTTTCCGACCTTGCACTGGCCCGCAACACGGCAATCAGCCGCAACGCTCGCACGGTCGCCTGCCCGGCGTGGAGCGACGGAGGCTGCGCGGCCGGCGCCGAATGGCAGGACGGCTGGTTGGTGTTCGAGGACCGTAACGGCGACCGTGAATGGCAGGCCGGGGAGCCCCGACTGCGGCGTTCGGGCGCGCTGGAGCAATTGCGGATCGCCGGCTCCCCACATCGCAACCGCCTGCGGTTCTTCCCGGACGGCTCGGCGCCCGGCAGCAATGCGACCTTTACCTTCTGCGATGTCCGCGGTGTTGCGCACGCGCGGCGGGTCATCGTTTCCGCCTCGGGGCGAATTCGCCAGACCAGGCCCGGGGAAGCGCCCGCCACGGCCTGCGATTCCTGAGCCTGGCCAGGGCCGATCGGAAGGCAACCAATCGCTTCGCCCGGGGTCTTATCGGGTGCTTGACTCACCAGGGCAAAGCATCGAAAATACCGCGCCTCGCAAAATCACGGTTTTGCGGAGCCCTCTTCCCCGGTAGCTCAGTTGGTTAGAGCGGGTGACTGTTAATCACTAGGTCGTTGGTTCGAGTCCGTCCCGGGGAGCCAAATTCAAGGGTAAATACAGGCGCTTATCGGGTTCCGGTAAGCGCCTGTTTTCCTCTACCCCAACGGAAACGGTGATTCGGGAATCCAGGTCAATTTGCACGCACTCGCCTTGGAACCGAGCGCCTCCGTCGACTATAGTGTCGGCGCGTCGCCACGCGAATCCCCATACTGGCTGGAGAGGATCCATGAAAAACATTTCAAAGCTTCTTGTCGCGATACTGATAGCAGCGCTTTCAAACACGCTTTACGCCTGGGAACCGGACTCCGGAGACAAGCTCGAACTCTCCGTCCAGCAGGCCATCATCACGGCCAAGGAGAAGGATCCGGATCTCGGGGACTGGTTCGAATCCGCAGCCGGTTACGCGGTCTTCCCACGGGTCGGCAAGGCCGGAATCGGCGTCGGCGCCGCGCGCGGCAAGGGGCTTCTGATCCAGGGCGACGAAACCCTTGGGGAAGCCACGCTCACGCAGGTGTCCGTGGGGCTCCAACTGGGCGGGCAGGTCTACGCCGAATACGTGTTTTTCAAGGATCAGACCGCCCTCGATGACTTCAAGCGAGGCAACTTCGAGATGGGCGCACAGGTCTCGGCCGTGGCCGTGACTGCCGGGGCGTCGGCCACGGCTGACTACAGCAAGGGCGTCGCGGTATTCACGATCGCCGAGGGTGGCCTGATGTACGAGGCGAGCGTCGGCGGGCAGAAATTCCGCTTCAAGGAGAAGAAATAGCTCCCTGCTGATCCGGCCACGGGCGTTGAGATTCCCATGATCGGCACGCTGATCCGTGCCCTGCTGGCCGTTTTCCTGACCTCGGCGCTGGCCGGGGCCGTCATCGTGGGCCTCCCCTGGCTGCCCCGGCAGGCCATTGATACCGCCCCCGCGTCCGCCGGCCTCGACGCAGCGGGGCGGGCCCTGCACTGGTACAAGGGCAACACGCACACTCACGCTCGGATCACCCTGGGTGACTATTCCCATGGCGACACCGACCGGAACGAGGTGGCGCACTGGTATCACGACCACGGCTACCACTTCGTCTCCATCACCGACCACAACCGTCACACCGACGCTTCGATCGTCAGCCTGCCCGCCGATTCCCGGCCGGATTTTCTCCTGGTGTCCGGCATGGAGGTGACCTCCGACCACCGCTACCCCGGCGTCATCCAGGAGGGTGAACGCAAGATCCATTCCACCGCGTTCGGTACCCGGGAGCCGGTGGACTGGAGGTACGGCGACCCCGGGAAATCCGCCATCCTGTCCCTCCAGGCTGAGCGCATCGGTGCTGCCGGGGGCGTACAGGTGGTCAGCCACCCGAACTACCGTTTCCAACTGGTGCCGGGTGACGTGACCGAATCCAGCGGGGTTCGGCTGATTGAAATCGCCAACGTCCACCCACGCTCCAACCATGCAGGCCACCCGGGCTTCCGGCCCGGCACCGAGGAATTCTGGGACCGGGTCCTGACCGGGGGGAAACTCGTGTACGGCGTGGCGGCCGATGACGCCCATGATTTCGCCTGGTTCAGGCAGGCACTGCGCAACCACGGCTATGCACCGCCGGGTGGTGCGTGGATCATGGTCCGGGCCCCGGAACTCACGGTAACGGCGCTCTCGGAAGCCCTGCTCCGGGGCGATTTCTACGGCAGCACCGGCGTGCACCTGGCGGACGTCACCGTGCGCGACGGCTTCTACCGGGTCACACTGGACCGGGAACGAACCCTGCGCGAGGTACGCCACCGCTGGATCCGCGACGCGGCCCCGGTGGTAGATTCCGATGATTCGCACTTCGTTATCGAGTTCATCGGTTCGCATGGCCGGATCCTGCACGCCGTCCACGACCATGACAGCGCGGAGCTGAAACTGGAACCGGAGCACGTTTACGTTCGCGCGAGGATCGCCTACCTGGAGTTGCTGCCCGACTGGCTGAACAGGAACCGGGCGCGGGCCTACTACGCCTGGACCCAGCCGGTCATGACCGCAGCGGTGCGCTCAGCGGAATAGGCGCAGGGCGCCCGGCAGACAGCGGATCCCGGCCGGGGTGACCCCGCGGAATTCCCCGTCCGGGGCCAGTTGCATGTGCTCCGGTGCCCGGATATCGATACGGGAAGCCCGAAAGGTCTCGACTTCCTCGAACCGCAGGTGCCGCCCTTTGAACACCGTGGGGAACAGGCGCAGCAAGCGGCTGCGCGACAGCGGTTTCAGAAGGGTGACATCGAGCAGGCCGTCGTCCAGTTCCGCCCGGGGTGCGATCAGGAAGGTGGTGCCGGTGTAGCGCGAATTCGACACCTCCATGAAGACGTTCTCGCCGGTGATCCGACGGCCGTCTATCTCGACATCCAGGGGGTAGCTGTGCAGCTTCAGGACCTGCCACAGCGTGCCCAGGGTGTAGGCGGCGTTGCCGAAGAACTTCAGGCGGCGGGCGGTCAGGCCGGCGTCCACCGCGAAGCCCATGCCGATGATGTTGATGAAGTGGAATTCGTCGTCCGCAGTGCGAACTCGCCCCACGTCAACCGGCCGGCTCCTCCCGCGCGCCAGGATGTCCACGCCCGCGCGCCAGTCCGACGGCGCGAGGTCCAGGTCGCGGGCGAAGGCGTTGCCGGTGCCGACCGGGACCACGCCCAGGGGCGGCCGCCGATCCCCGGGTTGCCGGAACAGACCATTGACCACCTCGAACAGCGTACCGTCTCCCCCGGCTGCGACCACCCCGTCGAAATCCTCCAGGTCCGCTTCCGCCACCAGGTCGATGGCATGCCCCGGATGGCCCGTTTCCAGCATCTCGAACCGGATGCCGTGCTCCGTCAGGGCCGCCCCGATATGCGGCCACAAGGCCCTGCTTCGGCCGGCCGCCGCATGGGGATTGAATATCACCAGAACCTTCAAGAAATGCGCCTTTTTCTGCTCTCTGATTACCTGATCTGTGGCATGTAAACTGCATTTTGTCGCTGCTATATTCTCGCCCAATCCTAACCAAAAAAGGTGCTGACATGTTGAAACCAGTGCAATCGCACGTTGACGAGTTCATGTCCAAGATCATTGCCCGCAACCCCAACGAGCCGGAGTTTCTGCAGGCCGTTCAGGAGGTTGCGGGAAGCATCATCCCGTTTATCGAAGACAAGCCGGAATACCGCGAGGCTCGTATCCTCGAACGCCTGACCGAACCCGACCGCATCATTTCGTTCCGGGTCTGCTGGGAAGACGACCAGGGCAAAATCCAGATCAACCGGGGCTACCGCGTCCAGTGCAACAACACCATCGGGCCCTACAAGGGCGGCCTTCGCTTCTCACCCGACGTGAACCTCTGCATGCTCAAGTTCCTGGCCTTCGAGCAGGTCTTCAAGAACAGCCTGACCACCCTGCCCATGGGCGGCGGCAAGGGCGGCTCGGACTTCGACCCGAAGGGCAAGTCCGACCGCGAGGTCATGCGCTTCTGCCAGGCCTTCATGAGCGAGCTGTACCGTCACATCGGGCGCCACACCGACGTGCCGGCCGGCGACATCGGCGTGGGCGCGCGCGAGATCGGCTACCTGTTCGGCCAGTACAAGCGACTGACCAACGAGTTTTCCGGCGTTATCACCGGCAAGGGCCTGTCCTTCGGCGGCAGCCTGATCCGCACCGAGGCGACCGGCTATGGCACGGTGTACTTCATGGAAGAGATGCTGAAGACACGCGGCATGGAAATGGAAGGCCTCACCACGCTGGTTTCGGGCTCCGGCAACGTTTCCCAATATGCGATCGAGAAGGCCGTGCAGAACGGCGCCAGGGTGGTCACGGCCTCCGATTCCGGCGGCTTCATCCACGATCCCGACGGCTTCACGGAAGAAAAGGTCGAATACCTCAAGGAACTCAAGAACGTCAAACGTGGCCGGATCTCCGAGTATGCCAAGGAGTTCGGCGTGGAGTACTTCGCCGGCCAGACACCGTGGAACGTGCCCTGCGATATCGCCCTGCCCTGCGCCACGCAAAACGAGATCCACCGCAAGGATGCACTGGCGCTGACCAAGAACGGCTGCTTCGGCGTCGCCGAGGGCGCCAACATGCCGACCACCAACGACGGCGTGGACATCTATCGAGAGGCAAAGATCCTGTACGGCCCCGGCAAGGCGGCCAACGCCGGCGGCGTGGCCATCTCGGGGCTCGAGATGTCGCAGAACGCGCTGCACCTGTCGTGGACGCGCGAGGAACTCGACAACCGCCTGAGGGGCATCATGTCGAGCATCCACGAAAAATGCCGTAACTACGGAACGGTCGACGACGAGTACATCGACTATGTCAACGGCGCCAACATCGGAGGATTCGTGAAAGTGGCCGACGCCATGCTGGCCTACGGCATTCACTGAGCACCACCGACAGGGCGGCCCTGGGCCGCTCGGCATTGAACAACGGCAGCCGGCCTTCCCTGCTGCCGTTTTTCCTTCCATGCGCGGCTCACGATCCCCTGTACCGGGTGACGGCGGCTTGGCAGAATTGCCCCATCGGCAACATGGGAGCCCCGGCTCATGCCACACGTAAACGTCAATGGCGCTTGCATTCATTACGTCGACAGCGGCGCCGGCAATAAAACGATCGTTTTTTCGCACGGATTCCTCATGGACCATTCCATGTTCGACGGGCAGGTCGCCGACCTGCAGTCCCGCTATCGCTGCGTGCGCTTCGATCACCGTGGCCAGGGCGGGAGCGAGGTGACGCCGGCCGGTTATGACATCGACAACCTGGCCGAGGACGCGGCCGCGCTGATCCGGGCTCTGGATTGCGCGCCCTGCCACTTCGCCGGCCTTTCCATGGGCGGTTTCGTGGGGCTGCGGCTGGCTATCCGATACCCCGAACTCATTGATTCACTGACCCTGCTGAACACTTCCGCCGATCCGGAGCCGCGCGCAAGCGTGAGGCAGTACGCGTTGATGGCCAAAGTGGCGGGCTGGCTGGGCTTCAGGCCGCTGGTGGGCCGCATCTCCCGCATCATGTTCGGCGAAAGCTTCAGGAAAGACCCGGCCTCGAGCCCGCCACTGGAACGATGGCGGCGCTTCGTTTTGTCCGCCGATCGCACCGGCATTCTCAGGTCCGTGAGCGGCGTGCTGAACCGGCCCGGCGTCACGGACCAGTTATCGGGGATCAAGGTGCCGACCCTGGTCATTGCGGGCGAGGAGGATACGGCCACGCCGCCGGCCCTGGCGCGGCGGATCCACGAGGGCATTCCCGGCTCACGGCTGGTAATCATCCCCGGGGCCGGTCACAGTTCGACGATCGAGCAACCGGAACGGGTCACCGAAGCGATCGATGACCTCCTGGCGGGGCTGAATTCCCCGGGCTGAAGAAACGGCCGTACTGCGACTTAGCCGGACGCGGCCCAGCTTTCGTCGAAGATCGCCTGGCCGCAGACGAAATCTTCACCTTCCGGCCGGCAGGCTTCAGGCCAGCCCTTGGCGCGCCAGTACTCGACAAGCATTACGGACTCCACGAACTCCCAGAAGGCGGGCTCGTCCCAGACATTGCCGCAGTTCGACTGCCACATGTTGGGCCAGTACCAATAGGCACCCATCTCGTTGGCCACCTCCCAGACGTCGAAGAACAGCGGGGTCAGGTGGTCGAACTCGCAGGCGCTGTAATTGAACCAGTTGGTCCGCCAGTCCGGTTTCTCGCGGAGCAATTCCAGCGCGAGCGCCACTTTCGCCTGCCGTTCCTCCTCGGATCCCGGCGGCGTGTAGATCTCGAACAGCTTGTCCCTGATGGGCTGAAACGGCGGTGGTATCTGGTCCAGCCTGCAGTCCAGGTCATCACCGCATTCGCGCATTTTCTTGGCCCCGAGTGCATGGTTCGGCGCGGTGCTTCCGAGTTCTTCCGCCCTTCGATTAAGAGCGATGGCCTCGTCGAAGCGTTGCATGTACTGCAGCACGGAGGACAGGTTCTTGATCGACCGCACGGAAAGGGGATTCAGGGCATAGTTCCTCTGGGCCAGTTCGAGCGCCTCGCGGTTGCGTCCCACCTCGTGCAGGTGCCGGATCATTTTCTGCTGGGCCTCCACGGAACCCGGCTGCAGACGCAGCCACAGGCGAAACTGCTGCTCCGAGTTGATCCAGGGATTGGGATGGTCCGCCTCGTTGGGCAACATGACCAGCGCCTCGCCGAGTTGCGGGCAGATATCCACGGCTTCCTGTGCCAGCGCCAGGGCACGGGGCACATTGGCCTCGCGGGAATGGTTCTCGGGATCGTAAACCGGCAGGTGCCACAAAGCCCACGCCTGGCCCGAACGGGCCTGGGCGAATTCGGGGTACTGCGCCGCCAGGCCTTCGTACAGCGCCACGGCCTCGTTCTGCTCGCGTCTCGACTGCTCGGAATCGGTCCGCGATTCCACGTAATGCCGGGCCGTGAAATAGCGCTCCAGCGCGTCCGGCTCGGTCGGCATGGGGCAGCGCGCGGCGGCGATTTGCGCCACCGGCACCACGTCGCCCTCCTCGCCGAGGCTGTCCTGGACCCGGCCGGCGATTCGTTCCTGCACGTCGTACAGGCGGTCGAGGTCCTCGTCAATGTCCAGCGACCAGAGCTGCCGCCCGGTGCGGTCATGCAGTCGCGCCTCCACCTGCATGGAGGCGCCGGCGGACCGGATGACCCCGGACAGCACATGCTGCACGTCGAGCAACTCCATGACCGCGGCCAGGTCCAGTCCCGCCAGCAGGGACGAGTTGGCGCTTTCGTAACCCACCACGTCGATGGAGCGGGATTTCATCAGCAGGCCGTTGACTTCAACCGACACCGCCCGGGAAAGGGCTTCCCCGAGTGAATCGGCTTGCTCGTGTTCGAAGGGCAGGACCACGATGCTGGTGCGGGCGTGGAACGCATCGGGAATGTTCCGGGCGGCCCAGGTGATTGCCACGACGGCTATGACGGCGAGCACCGCGAGGTCCAGGGCGATCCGGCTGCCGGTGA
>JABAHR010002767.1_pt1 | contig 14745 bp, 14 predicted proteins | sample 7062101 | NCBI WGS metagenome assembly JABAHR01 (sample SAMN14534553, study PRJNA622989) | marine sediment metagenome | biome: marine biome [ENVO:00000428]; feature: marine pelagic biome [ENVO:01000023]; material: deep marine sediment [ENVO:00002113] | place: India: Gulf of Kutch | collected... | reverse complement strand
CCCGCGCGTTGCTGCTGGTCGCGGGCCTTGAGTTCCATGAACAGGTCGGTCAGCCCGTTGACCCGGTCATCGAACCGGCTGCCGCGCGGGGACTCGCGCCGCGCAGCGTCGACCAGGAATGCCGTCTCGGGCAGCGGCGGCGCGTGGATCACCGCCGAGCGCGGCAGGATCGTGCTCACCCCCGTCGCCAGCACCGCCTTGCCTGCCAGCGCCACCTTGACGCCTTTCCCGGTATGCGCGCGCCGGGTCACGCTGTCGAAATCCGCCGCCCGCACGCGCGCGCCGATCGCCGCGTAGATGTAGCGCGCCGCGAAGATCGCCGGGCGGCAGCCGGGCGGCAGCGCGGCGATGCCGGTCTCGCCGCGCCAGTAGAGCCGGCGCGCCTCGGCCAGCAGCCGGTAGGTCACCAGCGCCTGCGGGCGGCTGGGCTGGGGGTTGGCGAGGAAGGCCTCGGGGTCCATGCCCGCATCCTCCATCCAGTCGAGCGGCAGATAGAGCCGCCCCTCGCGGGCATCCTCGCCCACGTCGCGGGCGATATTGGTCAGCTGCATCGCCACGCCCATGTCGCAGGCCCGCGCCAGCGCATTGGCATCGCGCACGCCCATGATCACCGTCATCATCGCGCCCACGGTCGAGGCCACTCGCGCCGAATAGGCCCGGACCTCGGAAATCGTCTGGTACCGCCGGCCCATCGCGTCCCAGGCGAAGCCCTCGAGCAGCGCCTCGGGCAGCGCGCGGGGCATCTCGACCGCAGCGATCATATCGGCGAACGCGCGGTCGGCGGGGTTGTTCTCGGGGCGCCCGGCATAGGCGGCGTCCAACCGCTCGCGCAGCCGCAGCACGGCGGCGGATTTCTCGTCGACCAGGTCGACCGCGTCGTCGGCCAGCCGGCAGAAGGCATAGAGCGCCAGCGCCGGGTCGCGCACCCGCGCGGGAAGCAGCCGCGAGGCGGCGTGGAAGCTCTTGGAGCCGTGGCGGATCGCCACCCGGCAGGCCTCGATATCCTCGGGGCGCATCGCCGCGCGCAGCTCCGCCCCGCGCCTCATTGCGCCGCGATCTTCAGCGCCGCAGCCGCAGCGCCGGCTGGCGCCGGCTCAGGCACCAGCTTGTCGAGCACCTCGGCCGAGGACACGACCCCCGGCAGCCCCGCGCCCGGATGCGAGCCGGCGCCGACCATGTAGAGCCCCCGCACTTCCTCGGAGATGTTGTGCGGCCGGAACCAGGCGCTCTGCAGGATCCGCGGCTCCAGCGAGAACCCGGCGCCGTAGGGCGACAGGTAGCGCGAGCGGAAATCCTCGGGCGTCAGCATGTGATCCTCGACCACATGCGCGCCCAGCCCCGGCAGCAGCGTCGCCTCCAGCGCCGCCTGCACCCGGCGGCGATAGGGCTCGGCCATCGCCGCCCAGTCGACCGGGTCGTCGACGTTCAGATGCGGCACCGGCGCCAGCGCGTAGAAGCTGTCGCCGCCCGCCGGCGCGCAGCTCGGGTCGGTCACCGAGGGCCGGTGCAGGTAGATCGAGAAATCCTCGGACAGCTTGCCGTTGATGAAGATGTCGCGCACCAGCCCGCGATAGCGCGGCCCGTTGAGGATGGTGTGATGCCCGACCTCGGGCCACATCTCGCGCGTGCCGTCGGTGCCGAAATACCAGACGAACAGCCCGCTCGACCAGCGCATCCGCTTCAGCCTGCGGTTGGTCCAGCGCTTCTTCGCGTGATTGCGCAGCAGGTGGCTGTAGGTGTGCCCGGCATCGGCGTTGCTGACCACCGTCTGGGCGGCGATCTCGCGCCCGTCGTTCAGCCGCACGCCACGCACCCGGCCGTCGCGGGTCAGGATCTCGTCGACCGTGACGCCATATTCGAACCGCGCGCCCAGCCGCCGCGCCAGCTTGGCCATCGCCTCGGCCAGCGCCCCGGCGCCGCCCATGGCGTAATGCACTCCGAATTCCTTCTCGAGATGCGCCACCAGGATGTACATCGAGGTGACGTGGAACGGGTCGCCGCCAATGAACAGCGGATGGAAGCTCAGCGCCATCCGCAGCCGTTCATCCTTCACCCGCGCAGCGGCATGGGCAAAGGTCGAGCGGTCGGCACGCATCATCCCGAAGGTCGGCAGCGTCTTGAAGAGGTCGCCCAGCCGGTGCAGCGGCCGGCGGCCCAAATCCTCGAACCCGAACCAGTAGCGCCGCTCGGCATCCTTCAGGAAACGGTCGTAACCGGCCAGGTCGTCGGGCGAGATCCGCGCCACCTCGGCCCGCATCGATTCGGTGTCCTGCCGGGCAGAGAAGGTCTCGCCGTCGGGAAAATGGATGGTGTAGAACGGGTCGAGCGGGACCAACTCGATATCGTCCTCCATCCGCTGCCCCGCCAGATCCCACAACGCGCGGAACACCTGCGGGACGGTAACGATGGTCGGTCCCAGATCGAAGCGATAGCCGCCCTTGGTGATCGACGAGGCGCGCCCCCCGGCCATGTCCAGCCTGTCGAGCACCTGCACCCGGTATCCCTTCACCGACAGTCGGATCGCCGCTGCAAGCCCTCCAAATCCGGCACCGATCACCAGCGCCAGCGGGCGCGGGTCGGAGGCATCGTCGGTCAGGGCTTCGGGATCGGTGCGCGTCAACATGGAGTCACGGTAGCAGTGTCCACTTTAATTTACAATCTGCTTCGCAGACCCTTTTCGCAGCGTAAAAACCGGCGCATACTAGGCATATGACCGCGAGACACGCCAACGCGCCAAAGCCCGCATCCGGGGGCGATATGTCAACCCAGGTTGTCACCGTGAGCGTTTTCCGCTTTCGCGGGCTGGCCCGGCTCTGGGCCTTCGGGCAGATGGGGCTGGCCCGCCGGCCGCTCCGGCGGCTCGAGGGCGTGCAGTTCTTCAAGCTGATGGGCGCGGGCACCGGCGAGGGCTTCACCCCCGTCCCCGATTCCCATGCCATCGCGATCCTGGTCGCCTGGCCCGACATGGCCACGGCGCGCCGCCAGCTGCGCGAGGCCCCGGTCTTCCGCCGCTACCGCGCCCGCGCGCAGGAATGCTGGACCGTCTACCTCTCGCCACGCAGCGCCTGGGGCGCCTGGTCGGGGCAGATGCCGTTTTACCCGCATCCCGGCGCGTCCGACGGCGGCCCCGTGGTCGCGTTGACCCGCGCCACGATCAAGCCGTCGATCCTGCTCAAATTCTGGGGCCGCGTCCCCGACATCAGCCGCGCCATCGGCGCCGACCCGAACGTGATCTTCAAGATGGGCGTGGGCGAGGTGCCGTGGTTCCACCAGATGACCTTCTCGGTCTGGCCCGACACCGCCAGCATGGCCGCCTTCGCCCGCGCCGCCGGCCCCCATGCAAGCGCCATCCGCGCGGTGCGCGAAGGCGGCTGGTTCCGCGAGGAACTCTATGCAAGATTTGCCCTGCTCGCCAGCGAAGGCCAGTTGCAGGGGCGCGACCCGCTCGCCCCCGGCCACGCCCTCGCCGCCGAATAGGACGACCAAGGAGCATCGATGACCCAAGCCTTCCCGTTCTCGGCCATCGTCGGCCAGGCAGAGATGAAGCAGGCGCTGACCCTGACCGCGATCGACCCGACGATCGGCGGCGTGCTGGTGTTCGGCGACCGGGGCACGGGCAAATCGACCGCGGTCCGCTCGCTGGCCGCACTTCTGCCGCCGATCCGCGCCGTGGCGGGCTGCCCCTACAACTGCGATTTCGACGCGGTGAACCCCGACTGCCCGCATTGCAGCGCGCACGAGCCGGAGAAGGCCGTCACACGCCCCTGCCCNNNTTCGAGCCCGGCCTGCTGGCCCGCGCCCATCGCGGCTTTCTTTACATCGACGAGGTCAACCTGCTCGAGGACCACATCGTCGACCTGCTGCTCGACGTCGCCGCGAGCGGCCAGAACGTGGTCGAGCGCGAGGGCCTCTCGGTCCGCCACCCGGCGAAATTCGTCATCGTGGGCTCGGGCAACCCCGAGGAGGGCGAGTTGCGCCCGCAGCTTCTCGACCGCTTCGGCCTGTCGGTCGAGGTCGCCTCGCCCGACAACGTCGCCGACCGGATCGAGGTGATCCGCCGCCGCGACGCCTACGAGCGCGACCCCGGCCCCTTCATGAAGAAATGGCGCGCCGCCGATACCCGCCACCGCAAGAAGATCCTCGCCGCCCGCGAGGCGCTGGGCACGGTCGATGTCCCCGACGCGATGCTCGAGAAGACCGCGAACCTCTGCGTCACGCTGGGCGCCGACGGCCTGCGCGGCGAACTCACCCTGATGCGCGGCGCCCGGGCGCTCGCAGCCTTCGCCGGGCGCGACGCGGTCGTCGAGGACGACCTGCGCGCGGTCGCCGGAATGGCGCTGCGCCACCGGCTGCGCCGCGACCCGCTGGACGAGGCCGGCTCCTCGACCCGCGTCGCCCGCGTGGTCGAGGAGGTGCTGCCGGTGTGAGCCTGGACACGGTCTCGGATACAACCACCCTCGCGCCCGAGACCTGGGCCGCCGCGCTTCTGGCGCTCGACCCGGGGCTGGGCGGCATCTGCCTGCGCGCCCGCGCCGGGTCCGCGCGCGAGGCCTGGCTTTCCGCCGCGCTGGCGCTGACCGGCCGCCCCTGGCGCCGGGTGCCCCCAAGCCTCAGCGACGGGCGGCTGTTCGGAGAGCTCGACCTCGCCGCCACCCTGGCCGCCGGGCGCCCTGTCAGCGCACGGGGCATCCTGGCCGAAATCGGCGACGGCACCCTGGTGATCCCGATGGCCGAGCGCATGGAGCCCGGTCTGGCCGGCCGGCTGGCGCAGGGCTGGGACGGCAGCGGCCGCTTCGCGGTGCTGGCGCTCGATGAGTCCGACCCCGGCGAACAGGGCCCGCCACCAGCGCTGATGGACCGGCTGGCGTTCCACCTGACGCTGGCGCCGCAACCGCTGCGCCTGTCCCGCGAGCCGCTGGCCGGCCTCTCGGCCGACGACCTCGCCCGCGCGCGCGCCGCCCTGCCCCGCACCGCGCTGCCCGACGAGATGATCGCCGCGCTGGCGCAGACCGCCGCGGCGCTGGGCATCGACTCGCTGCGCGCGCTGCAACTCGCCGCCCGCGCCGCCCGCGCCGCCGCCGCGCTGATGGGCGCCGCGCGGGTCGAAGCGCCGGCCTGCGAGATCGCCGCCGCGCTGGTGCTGGCCCCCCGCGCCCGCCAATTGCCGCCGCAACAGGACGACGACCGGGCCGAGCCGCCCACCGACGCGCCCCCGGAACCGCCCGAGGACGCCGCCGAAGACAGCCGCACCCAAAGCGACGCCCCGCCCGAGGAGCTGGTCCTCGAGGCCGCCGCCGCCGCGATCCCGCCCGACCTGCTGGCGCAACTCGCCGCCACCGCCGCGCCGCGCCGCTCCGGCGCTGGCGCTGGCGCCGGCAGCGACCAGAAGGGCGCGGCCCGAGGGCGGCCGGCGGGCAGCCGGCGCGGCTCGCTTGGCGGGCAGGCGCGGCTCGACCTGATCGCCACGCTGCGCGCCGCCGCGCCGTGGCAGCCGATGCGCCGCCGGATGCAGCCCGACGCCGCCCCGGGGCGCGTGCTGGTCAGCCTCGACGATTTCCGCATCCGCCGCTTCCGCCAGAAGACCGAGAAGGTGGTGATCTTCGTCGTCGACGCCTCCGGCTCCGCCGCGATGACCCGGCTGGCCGAGGCCAAGGGCGCGATCGAGCTGATGCTCGCCGAGGCCTATGTGCGGCGCGAGCAGGTCGCCCTGATCGCCTTTCGCGGCGAGGGCGCCGAGATCCTGCTGCCGCCCACCCGCAGCCTGGTTGCCGCCAAGCGCCGCCTCTCGGCCTTGCCCGGCGGCGGCGGCACGCCGCTGGCCTCGGGGCTGGAGGCAGCCATCGGCCTCGCCGAGCAGATCCGCCGCCGCGGCCAGGCCCCGCATATTGCGCTGCTGACCGATGGCCAGGCCAACATCGCCCGCGACGGCACGCCGGGCCGCGCGACCGCAACCGAGGACGCCCGCGCCATGGCCCGGGCTGTCCGGGCGCTTGGCCTGCCCGCGCTGCTGCTCGACACCGGCCCGCGCCCCCGCCCGCAGGCGGCAGAACTGGCGCAGGCGATGGCCGCGCTCTACCTGCCGCTGCCGCGCGCCGATGCGCGGGCGCTCAAGACGACGCTGCAGACCGCGCTGGACGCGGGCGCGGCGGCGTGAGCGATGGACTGGAAGAAGCACGGCGCCGACTGGCCCAACGCCGCGCATAGCCGCTTCGTCACGACCCAGGCGCATCGCTGGCACGTCCAGCGCGCCGGCACGGGCCCCGGGGTGCTGCTGCTGCACGGGGCCGGCGCCTCGACCCACAGCTGGCGCGGCATGTTCCCGCTGCTGGCCGAAGGCGCCGAGGTCTTCGCCCTCGACCTGCCCGGCCACGGCTTCACCAAACGCAGGCACTATGCCCGCGCGCGCCTGCCCGACATGGCCGCCGACATCGCCGCGCTGCTGGCGCAGGAGGCCTTCACCCCGGCGCTGATGGTCGGCCACTCGGCGGGCGCGGCGATCGCGCTGCAGATGTTGCACACCGGCGCGTCGCGGGCGAACCTGCTGGGCATCAACCCCGCGCTGATGCCGTTCCAGGGCCTTGCCGGGGTGCTGTTTCCGCCCCTGGCCAAGCTGCTGGCGCTCAACCCGCTCAGCGCGCCCTTCTTCGCACGCACCGCAGCCAGCGACGGCGCGGTACGCAACCTGCTCGACGGCACCGGCAGCCGGCTCGACGCCGAGGGAATGCGCCTCTACCGCGCCCTGATCGGCGATGCGGCGCATGTCGACGGGGCGCTGCGGATGATGGCGCGCTGGGACCTGAACCCGCTGATCGCCGCCCTGCCGCAGATCACCGCCCCGGTCACCTTCGCCATCGGCCTCAACGACCGCACGGTACCGCCCGAGACCACCCGCAAGCAGGCCCGCCGGATGCCCAATGCGACAGTCATCGATTGCGCGGGGCTGGGTCACCTGATGCACGAGGAAGACCCNNAACGACGGACAGTGGCGCGACGCGAGAGAAACTCCGGCCCACGCATTCCCGGCTTGATCGTCCCGCCCGCCGCATGGCAGCCTTGGGCATGGAGAACGCACTGAAAACATGGGCCGAGTCGGCGCCCCGCCTGATCGCCGTCGCCCGCGGCGACGCACCTGCCGACATGGTGATCCGCAAGGGCAAATGGGTGAACGTGCATTCCCGCGAGGTCATCCCCGACACCGACATCGCCATCGCCGACGGCCGCTTCGCCTATTGCGGCCCGGACGCGAGCGCCATGATCGGCCCCGACACGCAGGTGATCGAGGCGCAGGGGCGCTACATCCTGCCCGGCCTCTGCGACGGGCACATGCACATCGAATCCGGGATGCTGACGGTCGGCCAGTTCGCTCGCGCCGTGATCCCGCACGGGACGACCTCGATGTTCGTCGACCCCCACGAGGTCGCCAACGTCCTGGGCCTGCGCGGCGTGCGGCTGATGCATGACGAGGCGCTGGACCAGCCGGTCAACGTCTTCGTCCAGATGCCTTCCTGCGCGCCTTCCGCCCCGGGGCTCGAGACCACCGGCGCCGAGCTGGGCCCCGAGGAGGTCGCCGAGGCGATGACCTGGCCCAACATCATCGGCCTGGGCGAGATGATGAACTTCCCCGGCGTGATCGCCGCCGACCCGAAAATGCTGGGCGAGATCGCCGCCACCCAAGCGGCTGGCAAGACCGTTGGCGGGCACTACGCCTCGCCCGACCTGGGCGGGTTTCACGCCTACGCCGCCGGCGGCCCCGCCGACGACCACGAGGGCACGCGCGAGGAGGACGCGATCATGCGCGTCCGCCAGGGCATGCGGGCGATGCTGCGGCTGGGCTCGGCCTGGTATGACGTGAAGGCGCAGATCACCGCCGTCACCGAGAAGGGCCTCGACCCGCGCAACTTCATCCTCTGCACCGACGACTGCCATTCCGGCACGCTGGTCAATGACGGCCACATGAACCGGGTCGTGCGCCATGCCATCGAGTGCGGCTTGGATCCGCTGACGGCGCTGCAGATGGCGACGATCAACACCGCCACGCATTTCGGGCTGGAACGCGAGCTGGGCTCGATCACGCCGGGCCGCCGGGCCGACGCGATCCTGTCCTCGGATCTGGAGACGCTGCCCATCGAGACGGTCATCGCCCGCGGCCGGGTGCTGGCCGAGAACGGCACGCTGCACGCTCCGCAGCAGGATTTTGCCTGGCCCGAAGACGCCCGCGGTACCGTGCATGTCGGCCGAACCCTGTCGCCGAAGGATTTCGACATCCCAGCGGACGCGCCCCGTGTCCGCGCCCGCGTCATCGGCATGGTCGAGAACCAGGCGCCGACCCGGGCGCTCGAGGCCGACCTCCGCGTCGAGGACGGCATCGTGCAGATGGACCGCGCGAACGACATAGCCCAGATCGCGCTGGTCGAGCGCCACCGGGGAACCGGGGGCGTGACCAACGGCTTCGTCTCGGGCTTCGGCTACGATACGGATTGCGCGGTGGCCTCGACCGTCGCGCATGACAGCCACCACATGATCGTCGTCGGCACTTCGAAACCGGACATGGCGCAGGCCGCCAACCGGCTGGCCGAGGTCGGCGGCGGCATCGTCGTCATCCGCGGCGGACAGGAGCTGGCGCTGGTCCGCCTGCCCATCGCGGGCCTGATGTCCGACGCGCCGGCGGCCGAGGTCGCCCGCGACGCCAGCGCCATGGTCGAGGCGATGGCCGCCTGCGGCTGCCGCCTGAACAACGCCTACATGCAGCATTCGCTGCTGGCGCTGGTCGTGATCCCGGCCTTGCGGATCTCGGATCTGGGGCTCATAGACGTGACGCGGTTCGAGAAGACGCCGCTCTTCGTCGATTGAGAGGCCCAAGATGGTCAGACTGAAGCCCCCCGTCCCGGACCTCCCGGTGCACACGCCCGACACGGTGCCCGAGCGCCAGTACGATGACCCCTCCGCCGCCGTCTCGGCGCTGATCGAGCAATACGCCGCCGCCACCTCCTGGCTGCGCGAGAAATTCGCCGCGGTGATGGAGGGGCAGCCGGCCGATGCCCGCTATCGCGCCTTCTATCCGCAGATCACCATCAGCACGACAAGCTTCGCCAAGGTCGACAGCCGCCTGTCCTTCGGCCACGTCACCGAGCCCGGGCGCTACGCCACCACCATCACCCGGCCCGACCTGTTCGCCAACTACCTGGGGCAGCAGATCGGCCTGCTGATGGAGAACCACGGCATCCCCGTGACGGTCGGCCCCTCCGAGGTGCCGATCCCGCTGCATTTCGCCATGGCCGGCGACGCCCATGTCGAGGGCAGCATCGAGGACCGGCTGCAGCGCCCCCTGCGCGACGTGTTCGACGTGCCGGACCTCAACATCACCGACGACCGGATCGTCAACGGCGACGGGCTTTTCGACGCCGCCGGCACGCGGGCGCTGGCGCCCTTCACCGCGCAGCGCATCGACTACTCGCTGGCGCGGCTGGCGCATTATTGCGCCAGCGCACCCGAGCATTTCCAGAACCACGTGCTGTTCACCAACTACCAGTTCTATGTCGACGAGTTCGTCGCCTACGCCAAGGCGGCGATCGACGACACCCAAAGCGGCTACGAAGCGCTGATCGAGCCCGGCAACGTGATCACCACGAAGGCCGGCACCACGGGCACGCCGCCGCCGAAGCCGCCGCAGATGCCGACCTATCACCTCACGCGGCCCAACGGCTCGGGGATCACGCTGGTCAATATCGGCGTCGGCCCGTCGAACGCCAAGACGATCACCGACCACGTCGCGGTGCTGCGCCCGCATGCCTGGCTGATGCTGGGGCACTGCGCGGGGCTGCGGAACTCGCAGAGCCTGGGCGACTACGTCCTGGCGCACGCCTATGTGCGCGAGGATCACGTGCTCGACGACGACCTGCCGATCTGGGTGCCGATCCCGGCGCTGGCCGAGGTGCAGGTCGCGCTCGAGGAGGCGGTCGAGGAGATTACGGGGCTCGAGGGTTACGAACTCAAGAAGGTGATGCGCACCGGCACAGTGGCCACCATCGACAACCGCAACTGGGAACTGCGAGACCAGTCAGGACCGGTCCAGCGGCTCAGCCAGTCCCGAGCGATCGCACTGGACATGGAGAGCGCAACCATCGCCGCGAACGGTTTCCGCTTTCGTGTGCCATATGGGACACTCTTGTGCGTCTCGGACAAGCCGCTGCATGGTGAGCTCAAACTGCCCGGAATGGCCACAGCCTTTTACACCCGGCAAGTCGCACAGCATTTGCTGATCGGGATTCGCGCCTTGGAATCGCTGCGGGAAATGCCGCTGGAGCGCCTGCATTCCCGGAAATTGCGCAGTTTCGAGGAAACTGCCTTCCTTTGATGCACGATGCGGCGCCAAGATGCCGGAAATCCATAATAAAAAGGTGGAAAACGCGATTTGATGGATTGTTTTTTCCCGCCGGATTGGATTTATTCGTGCCACACACGGATGTGAGCAAGCTTCAAACATAGATAACAGGGAGCATCGAATGGCCCAGAAACCCATGACCAAAACGCAACTTGTCGCCGCGCTGGCCGAAAAGACCGGCAGCGATAAGGCGGGCGTCAACCGGATGCTGGATGCGCTGACCGAGGTCGTGACGAACGAGGTCGCCGCCGGTGGCGCGGTGACGTTGCCGGGACTGGGGAAATTCGCCTGCCGCGAGCGGCCCGCCCGCATGGTGCGCAACCCTGCCACGGGTGAGACCATGCACAAGGACGCCGACCGGGTGGCGAAGGTGACTATCGCCAAGCAATTGAAGGACGTGATCAACGCCTGATCACCCGCTGCATTGCGGATATTGCGAAGGGCCGCCTCTCGGGCGGCCCTTTTCTTTGCGTGCCATGCGCCCGCAATCGGGCCGGGGATGAACCAATTGTGTTAAAATTGTGATCGAATGCGGCGGGAAGTTGTCGATATTGTGCCTAATTGTGGATTACACATCCACGAAAGGGGCGCCATGGCTAGGCACATCGCGAACTTCTACCTTTTGGGAATCCTGCTGGCATTGCTGATCACTCTCTGGACCGGCGGCCGCGGTGCCCCGGTAACCGAAGTGTTCTCGATGGCGCTGCTGGCCTGGCCGGCCTCGTTCTTCGTCCTGGTTGCGCGCGACCGCGCCGCCCGCATCTTCGTTCGGCAGGAAGAGCGATAAGCGCCAAGGCCCCGTCCCGGCGGCCGGGGCCGGGGTAGCGGCCCGGACCAGTCCGGCCATCACTTCGGCAAGACCGCCACCCCGCGCATGTCGGCCCGTTCGGCGCCCTCATAGGCATGGCCGTTCAACACCCTGACCCAAGCCGAATCCGTGGTGTTCGAGGCCCGCAGCACCGCTGCCAGCGCCCCCCTCGACCCATCATCCGACAGATCGATCACCCCGATTCCCGGGCATGAGCCCTGTGCCGCGTGCCGCGCCAGCACCGGCGCGGGCCCGCGCAACGACACTACCAGATTGCCGTCGGGCGTGGTCGCGATCGCGTCCGGCGCCGGGTCGTTCGCCGGCAGTCCCGGGTCGTCATCGACCGAGGCGGCCGCGCAGGCGCCGTCGCCCGCGCCGGCCCCGTCGGCGGAAACCAGGTCATAGCTGCTGCGCGCCAGCGTATCCGCATTGAACACCTCGATCCGGTTCTGGATCCGGTTCACCACGTGGACGTAAGGCACGGCGCCCGCAACGCCGGAGGTCGCCACCATCCCGCGCGCATCCTGCCGCGTCGAGGCGCCGGGCAGTTGGCCGGAAGTGTTGAAAAGGCCGCCGGACGTGTTGCCCCCGGTGCGGGTGTTGTCCGCGTCCTTGTAGACTTCCTCGATCGGCGGCTCGTTCGGTGCGCCGCCGGTGACCAGCGTGTCGTCGAGGCGATAGACGGCGAAGGTGGAGGCATAGGCGCCAAACCCACTGTCGGCCAGGCCCGCCCGAAACCAGACGTGGTCGCCAACCACGGCACCGCCGCAACCATCGCCATTGGCGTGATTGTTGCCATATTCGCCGACGATCGCCATGGGCGTGGCGGTGGTGTCGACCACCAGCATTCCGCCCCCACGGAAAGTGACATAGGCCTTGTCGCTGGCCGAGATGATCGGGCAGTTGAGAAGGTTGTCGGGCCGGCCGCCGTATTGCGCGTTCGGCCCGGTGCTGCAGCCATTCTCCTTGCACTCGCCGCTGGGCGTCAGATCGCCCAGCGCGGCGGCGTCATAGGTGCCTTCCACGGTGCCGATCAGCCCGTTCCCCAGGAAGACGGTCGCGTCGGATTGGACCTGTAGTCCAGCGCTCATGCCCAGGCTTGCCGATGTGTTGAAGACCAGTCCGGTGATCTCGCCGCCAGTGCCGATGTCTTCACCCGTGTCGCCGCCGGTATCGGTGGATCCCTCGCCGACGGGCGGCTCCTCGGCGATCTCGCCCGGGCGGCCGCACAACTCGAACGGATGCGGCGGCCGCCCGTTCGTGCCATCCATGTTCCGCCGGTATTCCTGAACGCATCGCCCGATGCCGATGCCAGCATCGGCATCCGCTTCGGGCTCTTCTTCCTCGGGTTCGATCTGCGGCAGGCTCAGCGTGGTTCCGCCCGTCGTGGCGGCCGCCCGCGTGACGTCGATCCGCTCGAGCAGCTTGCCGTCGTGATTGGCGATGATCAGGGCGCTGCCATCGCTGTTCCAATATGCCGTCGGCACAGATCGTTGTTCGAACCCGCCATCGGCGTTGGTCCCGGTCGCCCGGAACAGCGCCAGCGGCTGTTTCGTCGTGGCGTCCATGATCCCGACGAAGCCGCCCCGCAGCCCATGCAGGCTCAGCGCGACATAGCGCCCCTGGGGGTCGTGTTCGACCGCATGCAGCCGCGCAAAGCCCCTGAAATCACCCAGGGTCATGCCGGTCGGCGCGCCGCTGGCATCCCATTCCACCAGACCGGCGGGGAATAGCGCATTCAGATCGCACGGCGCGGGAACGCTGCCGCAATCCAGCGGAAGCGCCTCAGCGCCACCGGCCATCTGCCCGGCGACATCGGCGCTGTCGAAGATGTAGAGATACCCGCCCTTGGCGCCGAGGGTGATCTGCCCTCCCACCGAATTCGACAGGTCGCTGCCCCAGATTTCGTATGCCGTGGATTGCGCCTGCACTGCCGCGGGCAGTGCCATGACCACCAGGGAGCTCGCAAGAAAACGTTTGATACCACTCGCGCTCATAATCCCACCTCCGAAGAAAGGATCACTTACGCCCCCATCAAGTAATCAAGCACGAACACCCTTGATTATCAATACACCAATCCCGAAAATTCTTGGATTAACACATTCAAAAAACAATATTCAAAGCACAGATCCAAATTCAGCGCCGGATTTGAACCTGTTATAAATATTCATGTTCTTACATGTATCCGGCGCGATTTACATCTGTGTCAAGACATGCCCTGGCGGGCCATTCCTTCACGCATCCACCGCCCGGTATTGGCCGGATACAGACGACTCTCCGCCCCGTCAGGGCATCGGCACCTCGGTCAGGAAATGCGGAACCTGGTACCCTTTCTGCACCGCCGGGCGCTCGGCGATCCGCAGATACCAGGCGCACAGAGCCGGATAATCGTGCAGGTTCATGCGCTGCCACTCGAAGCGCGAGATCCAGGGCCAGCAGGCCATATCGACGAGGCTGTACTCGCCCGCGCCCTCGCCGACGATGAAGTCCCGCCCGGTCAGCCGGGTGTCGAGCACCTTGTAGAGCCGCGCGTTCTCCTTCGAATAGCGCGCCTCGGAATAGGCCGACTTGCCCGGGTTGTTCTTCACGAAGTGATGGGCCTGACCCAGCATCGGGCCGAGCCCGCCCATCTGCCACATCAGCCATTCCATCGCCCGCCAGTATTCCTGCCCAGACGGCATGAAGCGCCCGTACTTGTCGGCGAGGTAGAGCATGATGGCGCCGGACTCCATCAGCGTCAGGCCGTTGTCGCGGTCGACGATCGCCGGGATCCGGTTGTTGGGCGAGACCTCGAGAAACTCGGGCTCGAACTGCTCTCCCTCGTCGATGTTCACCGGGCACACGTTGTACTCCACGCCCAGCTCTTCCAACATGATCGAGACCTTGCGGCCGTTCGGCGTTGTCCAGGTGTAGAGGTCGATCATCTTCCGGTCATGCTCCCGTTTGTTCCGTGGATCTGCGCGCTGCTCAGGCGCCGGCGGGACTATAGGCGGCCAGGGGACGGAAGGCGATGGGCGATCCGCGACCGCCGCGCTGTTACGCGACTGAAACACGGGACGGACGCGCCTGAAACACTGGCGGCATCGGCCTGAAACCTTGCGGCGCTAACCTGAGTCTCAATCGCCATCCGGCTCAGGAGAAATCCGATGACCCGCAAGACAAGCCACCACCGCTCCCCCTATCGCCGCCCCGGCCCGGTCATGCCCCGCAACTGGCGCTTCACCGATTGGGCGATGATCTGACATCCCGGCTCCCTTAGCACAAGGAACCCCAGCAATGTCCACCAATCCCTATGTCGCTCCCGGCTCCGACGCCCTGATCCCGGTGATCCAGGGTCCGCATTCGCCCTGGCCCCGCAAGCGCGTGGTCTCGCCCCGGACCAGGGCCGCCGCCTCGACCACCGCAGGCGTCGCCGCGGCGGGCCTCTTCATCCACTGCACCGGCCCGATCTTTTTTTGAGATTTCAATACGTGAGCAAGAAAATGACGTATGTTGACACGCGCCCCCTGCTGGGGGCCACCGCCGAAACCAAGCCCGCGAGCACCTTGATGCCCCG
>JABAHR010002339.1_pt3 | contig 14748 bp, 12 predicted proteins | sample 7062101 | NCBI WGS metagenome assembly JABAHR01 (sample SAMN14534553, study PRJNA622989) | marine sediment metagenome | biome: marine biome [ENVO:00000428]; feature: marine pelagic biome [ENVO:01000023]; material: deep marine sediment [ENVO:00002113] | place: India: Gulf of Kutch | collected... | reverse complement strand
ATGCGTCGTTCAGTCCCGTACGTCGCGTGACCTATACGGTCGAGAGTGCGCGTGTCGAGCAGCGTACGGACCTCGACAAGCTCATCATCGACATCGAGACCGATGGCACGATCGACTCGGAGGAAGCGATTCGTCGTGCCGGTAGCATTCTCAAGAACCAGCTCGAGGTGTTCGTCGACCTGCAGGGCGAGGAAGAGTTCGGGCCGTCGTTGGAGACCCATGTCGATCCGATTCTGCTGCGGGCCGTCGATGAGCTCGAGCTCACNNCAGCTGTCGGTATTCGTCGACCTGCAGGGCCAGGAAGACGGCCTCAAGACACAGGCCGAAAGCCAGGTCGATCCGATCCTGCTGCGTCCGGTCGACGAGCTGGAGCTGACGGTACGTTCGGCAAACTGCCTCAAGGCCGAGAACATCATGTACATCGGTGATCTCGTGCAGCGTACCGAGGTCGAGCTGCTGCGCACGCCGAATCTCGGCAAGAAGTCGTTGACCGAGATCAAGCAGGTGCTCGAAACGCACGGGCTGGCGCTCGGCATGCGTCTGGACAACTGGCCGCCGCCTGGGCTGTATCCTGAGGAGGAGCCGGCTTCGGTCGCGTTCTGAGGACGAGGGATTTCCAATGCGTCATAGAAGGAGCGGCCGCAGACTCGGCCGAAACTCGGCACACCGCAAAGCCATGTACCGCAACATGGCTGCGTCGCTGCTGACTCACGAGACGATCAAGACGACCTTGCCGAAGGCCAAGGAGCTCAGGCGTGTCGTCGAGCCGCTCATTACGCTTGCCAAGCAAGACGGCGTCGCGCGTCGCCGCCTGGCGTTTGCGCGGCTTCGGGACGATGCTGCCGTCGGTAAGCTGTTCGGGGAGCTCGGCCCGCGCTACAAGGACCGTCCCGGCGGCTATCTGCGTATCCTCAAGACCGGCTACCGCGCCGGCGACGCGGCGCCGATGGCGCTCGTCCAGCTGCTCGATCAGCCCGACAAACCCGAGACGGCCACGGCAGGTCAATAGCTTGCGCCGGCGGGGGGCGTCGGCTGATCGCTGTTTACCCGTATGGTCTCTCCCGGAGGCCCGCGCCTGCCCGGGGGCTGTGCGCTTGCGCTCGCCACGGTGATATATTCGCTAAAGCAGGTTGATCGGCTGAGCGATCGCGTCAGAACGATCGATGCGCGAGTCTGCTGAGGGGGAAGAATCTTGAAGGCTGCAAGAACCGTAAATGTCACCATCCTGGCTACGGCTACTGTCGTCGGCATCGGTATTTCGTCGAGCCTCGCGATCGCCCAGGCCCCGCCATCGGCGCTCGTAAACCAGGAAACACAGGAAACGCTCGAAGCGGCGCGAGCTGCATCGCCGCAGACGGCAGAATCTACCTACGCGTATTTTCAGGACGAGGCCGAGGCGTTTCTGAGCGAAGCTATCGAGCACGTCTGGGATCCGACACAACCGTATCCGGAGCCACCGCGAACGCCGTGGGGCGACCCGAGCTTGCAGGGCTATTGGTCGTTCGCATCCTACACGCCGCTCCAGCGCCCGGACGCGCTTGCGGGTAAGCCTCTGTATACCGCTCGAGAGGCCGTCGAAATCTTCCAGCGGCAAGTCCATGCGGACGCCGCATTTGATCCGGGGGAGGTGCATTACGACTGGGCGGAGTTCGGCCTCGACAACTGGCAAACGCCGATTCGACCGAATCGCCGAACGTCGCTGATCGTCGATCCACCCGACGGTAAGCTTCCTGCGCTGACACCCGAGGGTGTGGAGCGATTTGAAGCGCAACGGCGGCGCGATACCCTGCGATCCCGAGGTTTGGCCGAGCGCTGCATCGCAGGGAATGATGGACCGCCGAACACGCCGTTCACGCAGAACACGGCCCACTCTCGGATCATCCAGACACAGGACTACGTGCTGCTCATAACCGAGGAGAACAGCGACGTTCGCATTGTTCCCCTCGATGATTCCGCGCACGTGCCGGCAGACGTTCGCAAGTGGCTCGGCGATTCGCGTGCCCATTGGGAAGGCAACACGCTCGTCGTCGAGACGACGAACTTCCACGAAGAGCGCGGTTGGGAAGGCTCCGCGGGTGACATGCACCTCGTAGAGCGGTTCACGCGCATCGACAACGACGTATTGTTATATGAAGCGACGGTCACGGATCCGACTACATGGGAGACGCCGTGGACCATGGAGCTGCCGCTGCCGCGAATGGATATCGAACAGCTCTACGAGTTCGCTTGCCACGAGCACAACTACGGCATCATCAACGTCGTCAGAGGCGCACAGCAGCGGGCAGCCGAGTACGAGGCACAGAGCGCCAACTGATAGGCGATGGCCATCGAGCATGGCACGCGCTTTTGTACAACCACGGAGTCGCAGAGTCGATCGGCCGTGCGCCGCGAGATGACCGAGCGCTGATCGTGTCGTTCCTCACGGAGATCAAGCGCCGCAAGGTTTTTCAGGTCACGGCGGCCTATGCAGTGGTCGCCTGGGTGCTCGTGCAGATCATCACGTCTGTCGAGGAGCCGCTGAATCTCCCACCGTGGTTCGACACGGCTGTCATCGTGCTGCTAGCCGTCGGATTTCCGATCGCCGTGATCCTCGCTTGGATCTTCGACATTACCCCCGAAGGCGTTGTCCACACGCCGCCGACAGATGAGCCGGACGTCTCCGTCGAGGCGAAGGAGGCGGATCCGTCCGTCCACGAGCGGATCGAGCCTCAGCCGAACTCGGTCGCCGTGCTTCCGTTTCAGAATCTAAGCCTCGATCCGCAGGATGCTTTCTTCGCTGCGGGCGTGCACGAGGCGATTCTCAACGAGCTCGCGAAGATCAAGGATCTACTCGTCATGGCACGCACGTCGGTCATGCGGTATGCCGACGGTCAGACACCGATCTCGCAGATCTCAGCGGATCTCAACGTACAGACGGTTATGGAGGGTAGCGTTCAATACGCTGACGGGCGCGTACGCATAACGGCGCAGCTCATCGATGCAGCGACGGACGCTCATCTGTGGTCCGAGAACTACGACCGAGATTTTCGGGACATATTCGAGATCCAGACCGATATCGCTACGCGCATTGCGGCGGCTCTACAGGCGGAGCTCACGCAGACCGAGCAGCGGATGCTAGCGCGATCGGCGACGGAGTCCTCGGAAGCGTATGCGCTGTATCTCAAGGCAATCGCGTTACCGTTACTTCACGGTGGCCTCGAAGTCACGCCGGAGGAAAGTGCGCATTTTCACGGTTATCTCGACGAGGCGCTGAAGCTGGATCCTGACTTTGCGCTCGCCTATGCGTCGAAGGCCAGAGAATTCGCCTATTCAGTTGCACGACCTATTCTGCATTCCGATGAGCTGACCGCCGTGGTGCGGGATGGGCTCGCCAGAGAGAACGCGGAAAAGGCGCTGAGCTTGGACGGCGATTGCGGCATTGCTTATGCGGCGCTCGGCGTCGCCGACCGCTTCGCGCACCGGGACGAGGATGCCGAGCGAAGGCTCGGTAGAGCGCTCGAGTTGACGCCGCAGGATCCGCGCGTGCTCAGAGATATTACGTTCTTCTATCTGCTCCGTGGCCGCTTCGAGGACGCTGCCGAGGCGGCACGTAAGTTCGTTGAAGTCGATCCTGGCTTCGGAAGCCTGTTGCTCTCGGAAGCGCTGTGGTTTGGGGGCGATCTGCAGGCAGGATTGGCAGCAATCCAAAAGGCACTGGCGCTTCGGCCGAACGTGAATTTCATTCATATGATTCACGGATCCATGCGATTGGTGAACGGAGAGCGGGCCGTAGCGCTGAACGCATTTCGGTTGGCGGACACAATGGGTCTGGCAGCCACACCGCTCGGGCTCGGGTATCTGGCTTGGGCGTATTCCAGGCTCGGGTGCTCGGAAGACATACCCAAGCTGCTGGAGCACCTGAAAGCGTTTGCCGAGGAGTGGACTGTCGACTACGGAAGCTGGGCCATGACGCAACTCGCCGCCGGTAATCATGACGAGGCTTTGGCGGCGCTGCATCGGGCCGCGGCCGATAAAACGCCGGGTCTAGAAGTGAATACGGGGTTTCTTGCATTCAATATTCTCGAGGATCCCGTCCTCGAGCGGCCAGAGTTCATCGAAGCCAGGCGTGCGCTCGGGCTCGGCGGATGATTCGACTATTATGGAGTGATGGCCAGACGACTGACGATTAACCGGCGACACTGGCGGCAGTGCTCCCGGTTGTCGTTGTTGCTGTTGGTCGGCGCACCGTTGCACGTGTCCGGTCATCACTCCGTTACGTTCTACAGCGATGACGTCATCGAGATCGCAGGTGAGCTAACGCGTATCGAGTGGCGTAATCCGCACATTCGCCTGACGCTCGAGGCCACGAACGACCGCGGATTGACCGACAGCTGGGACATGGAAGGCAGCTCGATCTACAACCTCGCGCGCAGCGGCATCACGGCGGAGACATTCGAGGTTGGCCAACATCTCGTGATCACAGGGCAGCCGTCGACGCGAGAGGATCGGACGATGCTGCTCAGAGAGATCCTACTGCCGGATGGACAGGCGCTGCAGATGTGGATCCAAAATGTGACCCGGCTCGAGAGCGACACACGCCTCGTCGATGCGGCGGCCGAGAACCGGGGCATCTTCCGCGTCTGGAGCGTGCCAGCGGCGAATCTCGCCCGGGCGCTCGGTCAGCTCAGGGACCAACCGTTTACCGATACCGCAATCGCGGCTCGAGCCGACTGGGATCCGCTCGATAACTTCGCCACTCGCTGCGAGCCTGAGGGCATGCCGCGCATCACGGTCAACCCGCACCCGTTCGAGTTCATCGACGGCGGTAATACGATCACGCTAAGGACCGAGCTCTACGACATCGAGCGGACCATTCATATGGACCGCGATGCGCCGCCCGATGATGCGCCGTGGTCGAGTCTCGGCTACTCGATTGGTAGTTGGGAGAACGACGATCTCGTCGTACGCACGACGAACGTCGATTGGCCGTACTTCGATAACGCGGGCACGCCACTGAGCGAGAATGCCGAGATCGTCGAGCGGTTCACGCTGAGCGCGGATCAAACCCGCCTGGATTTCGAGATCACGGTGACGGACTCAACGACGTTCACGCGTCCAGCCGTGCTCACCGGCTACTGGCTCGCGCTCGGTGACACGATCGCCCGCTACGACTGTCAGCCGCTGGGAAACTAGGTCAATTCAGGTAAAATTCCCGAGCCGCCGGCCGGCCGAGAAAAACGAACTTCGAGCAGTATCCAGAGGTTTTTTCATGACGAGATCTATTCGGCTTTGTTCCGTCTTCGTAGCTTTGTTAGTCGCAGCCAGTCTGAATGCTCAGCAAGCGCCGGATACGATTCTGCTGAACGGCAAGATCGTCACGGTCGATGACTTTTTCTCGATACAAGAAGCCGTGGCGATCGGCGGTGAGCGTATCGTAGCGGTTGGCACGGATGCAGAGATTCGCGCGCTCGCAGGCTCAGGAACGACGATCGTCGATCTCGATGGACGCACGGTCATTCCCGGCCTCATCGACAACCACAATCACATCATTCGTGCGACGGAGTACTGGCCGAATGAAGCGCGACTCGACGGCGTTACGAATCGTCTCGAGGCGCTCGCGCTGCTCGAAGCCAAGGCCGAATCGCTTCCGGATGGCGAGTGGCTCATGGCGCTCGGCGGCTGGACCGAGGCGCAGTTCATCGGCAATCGCGCCGACTTCACGCTCGAGGAGCTCGACGAGATATCGCCGGGTCGGCCTGCGTTCATTCAATCGACCTACGATCACGCTTTCGCCAATACGCCCTGGTTCGATGCCATGGAGATTCCGGTTCTCGCTACGCGAGCTGAGCGAGACGCAGCGTCGGGACTCGAGGCGCACGTCGTGCGCGATGAAGCCGGGAGAGCCACAGGCCGACTCAACGGCGGCATGCCGATGATCCGCCTTGCGATCGACGGTTTCCCCGAGGTGACGGCCGACAAGCAAGCGGATGCAATTCGTCAAGCCTTGACGTATCTCAACACCATCGGCCTGACGAGCATCTTCGATCCCGGCGGCGTCGGCATTCGCGGCGAGAGCTACGGGCGTTTGCGAGGCATGGCGGACACCGAAGGCTTAACTGTGCGCATGTTCCACACGCTCGCCGGCGGCGCGCCGAACACGCCAGAGGCGGCGGACGCCGTAGTCGCCGATATCGAGGCTTCGCGCCCGTTCCAGGGCGACCACGTCATGGACCTGCTTGCAGTCGGTGAGATCTACTATGCGCCGTTCCACTGGGACAGCCTGTTCGAGCCCAGAAGGCCGGTCGGGCAGGATCTAGACGCGGGCACGCGAATTCTCCGGGCCGCCGCCGAGGGCGGGTGGTCCGTGCAAACACATGCCTCGCAGCCGGAAACGATCGATTTGCTGCTCGACGTCATGGAGGACATCAACGCCGAGTTTCCACTGCGACAGCTACGTTGGTCGATAACGCACGCGGATCTCGTGGGTCGAGAGCAGATCGAGCGCATGCGCCATCTCGGCATGAACCTGCAGATGCGCAGTATCTCGGTAACCGCGCAGCCGAGGCGTTACCGGCTACTGGAAGAAATGGGAGATGCGGGTCTCGATGTCCCGCCGCTGCGAATGATCGAGGAGAGCGCAATCCCCTGGGGACTCGGCACGGACGGCACGAAGGCTGCTCAGATCAATCCGTTCATCACACTCTGGTGGGCGGTAACGGGTCTGGCCTTGAACGGCGATCAGGTCATGCGTCAGACGCTGACGCGTGAGGAAGCGCTCATCGCGCACACGCGCTCGAACGCTTACATGATGTTCCAGGAAGCCAACCTCGGCGCGATCAAGCCCGGCTTACTCGCAGATATGCTCGTGTTGGACCGCGATTATCTAACCGTGCCGGTCGATGAGATCAAAGAGATCCTGCCGGAGGCGACGATCGTCGGAGGTCGAGTCGTCTCGGGATCATTGTAGGCATAGCACACTCACGACTGAAGCGGCTAGCGCTTACGGCGCAGGCGGCGCAGCGTGAGCTTGTGCCAAATCTTTCGAATGACCCGCGCAACGCGCTCGGTCACCGTGGGTTTGTAGAGTGCTGCATCTTCGGGTAAGAGCGCGTCGAGTTGACGGCGACTCTTCAGCTTGACCCAGGCGTTGTAATCGTACTGGTGCATCCAACGATAGATGGCATTCGACCACGGCATCGTCGCGCGCTTCTCGACGCTCGCGACGCCGAAATCGACGATATAGGGTTGCTCGTCTGGGCCGATGAGCAGGTTGTCTTTACGCTTCAGATCGCCATGAGCGACACCGCGCGCATGAATGCCATGCAATGTGGCGAGCAACTTGACGAAGAAACTGTCCCAATGCTCGAGCTGCATTTCCCCGCGACGAAACGTCGTGCCTTCGATGTGCTCGAGCACGAGGGTCCGATCGTCTATGAGCCCGAGGCATTGAGGTATGCCGGGAATGCCGGCGATGATCGAATAAATTCTGTGCTCGCGTCGTATTGCGGCTTCACCGAATGCACGCCATGGCCAAACCCCGGAAGCGCTTTTGACAACGAAATTGCCGTATGGCGACTCATATAGCACGGTCGTGGCCTGATAGCCTTTTCCGAGCGNNGCGGCTTGATAACCTTTTCCAAGCGGTACGCCGACATCGTTCGGTGTTGCGTCCAGCCACGTTGCGATACGTTCGAGCTTTTCGGCCGCAGTGCTCTCGGCTTGGGTGTCGCCGCTCAGATCAGCGGCCATGCGAGATAGGCAAGCCAGAAGACGATATAGGCCACGATGAACGGCTCGCCGTTCTGTTTATAGCTCTTCTTGAACGACCAACTGGCTTCGCTATCGCGCAGGCTTGTCGCACCGGCAAGGCGCGGCACGAGCGCAGGCACATCGGCAGCCCATGCTTCCCAGCGCTCGCCGAAGTATCCGCGCAATTTCCTATCCTCGTACTCGATCGCGGTGGGGTAGTAGAACCAGAAGAAGAAGAGTGCCACGAGCGCAGTCCACCAGACGGCCGAGCAGATAGAAAAACCAATAATTATCAATATGTTACCGGTATACAATGGGTGCCTGACGAGTCCGTAAGGACCGCTCGTCGCAAGCTGCTCGTTCTTCAATATATAGCCGCTCGCGTAGACGCGGGCGACGGTTCCAATCAGCACGATGACTCCACCGAGAGCCATGCTCAACGGCATCGCGACGCCGACGATGGCGAACCATGCGATGAGCACGAACGCGAGCAGCTGGCGGGAAGCTTCGTGATAACGAAGCTCACGGACGATACGTGCCGGCCCGCGCAGCTCGGGAAGATTTTCGGTTCTATGTGACATGCTCGCAGCTCTCAACGCGGCATGTTAACGGCGGGACGGCCACTTCATCAAACGCGCGCATGTTCAAGCGCCGGCCGTGAGAGGTTGCGGTGGCCACGTTCCGTCACGAGCACGTTGTCCTCGATGCGGATACCGCCGAAGCGGGACAACGAATCGATCTCATTCCAATCGACGACATCGGCGTGCTCGCCGGCACGTAATGCTTCGAGCAGAGAGGGAATGAAATACAAGCCCGGCTCGATCGTGACGACGAACCCGGGCTCGAGCTTGCGTGTCAGGCGCAGCATCGAATGCTCGACAGGCGGTTCGCGGCTGCTGCCGTCGGGACCCGCCATATGGCCGCCGGCGTCGTGAACTTGCAGGCCGAGCAGGTGGCCGAGACCATGCGGCAGGAATGTGCGTGTAATGCCCCGCTCGAGCGCCTCCTCGCTCGTGCACCGAATCAGGCCGTGCGTTTGCAGAACATCCGCAAGCAACGCGTGCGCCGTCTCGTTCAGCGCGACGAAATCGAGATCCGGCTCGACACGCTTGCAGATCGTTTGCTGCATCGTGTCCACCGAGTCGATGAGCGCTTGCATCGCATCCGCGTCGCGGCAGTACGTCCGTGTCACGTCAGATGCATAGCCGTTACAGCTTGCGCCCGCGTCGATCAGAAACGAGCTCGGTGTGCCCGGATTCGCGTGCGTCAGTTTCTGATAGTGCAGGACTGCGGCGTGCTCGTTGAGCGCGACGATGTTGAGATAGGGAAGCTCGGTCTCGCGCTGTGCGCTTGCCTCGCAGTACGCCTGATGGATCATGAATTCCGAGGCATCGTTCTCGTACGCGCGCTGTGCGGCGATGTGACCGCGTGCTGCAATGACGTTGGCCTCAGTCATGCACGCGATCTCGTAGTCGGTTTTTCGAGCACGACGAAAGTCGAGTGCTGCTAGCAGTGCCGCATCATTCCAGGTCATCGTATCGCTCAGATCTTCCTCCAGGGCGCCGATCGCGGCCACGCGTCCGTTCCCAAGGTGCAGCGCAGCCCTGCGAGCGGCAAGATCATCGACGCATTCGAGATCGAAGTGCTCGAGCCAAGGGCCTGTAGGAAGCGCCGGCGGTACTTCCCAGAACCCCGTATGCTGAAAGTAGACGAGCCGCGGTCGTCGTCCCGGCGTGAGCTGGATGGCGGAGTCCGGATGATGAGTCAACGGCGCCAATGCCTTGAAATACGGCTCGGCAACGAACGGATAGGTACTGTCGTCGCGAAAAACGGCCTGCTCGGCGCCGGCAAAGATCACGACGCTGTCAAAGCCTGCTGCTTCGAGCGCCGACTCCAAGCGCGTGGCCCACTCCTCGAGGTGTGCGGGATAGAGGTCACCGCGTTCGTTGTGCTCGGTGTCTTGGCTCAAAGGGTCTCCGTAGTGGCGCGGGCGGTTAACAGCCCGGCTAATCTCGTGAATAATAGGGCGCCCGACACGCAGGCACCAAGCTCGTCGTGCCCGCGGCCACCCCGAAGCTCGCGCTGTGTACCGCTCGTTGGTCGCACTCGACGCGAAACGAGCTGGACGTGTAATAGCCATGGATAGACCTTTCGGACAATTTTTCGCCACGCGCTCGGTCGTTGCAGCAAGGAACGGTATGGCTGCAACGAGCCACCCGCTCGCGACACAAGCAGCCGTCGCTATCCTCCGGCAGGGCGGATCAGCGATGGACGCGGCGATCGGCGCGAACGCCGTGCTCGGCCTCGCCGAGCCGACGGGTTGCGGGGTCGGTGGGGACCTGTTCGCGATCGTCTGGGATGCGCAACGAAACGAGCTGCGCGGCCTCAATGGGAGCGGCCGCGCGCCTCAGGGCCTCACGCTCGAGATGTTGCACGGTATGGGCCTCGAGCGAATGCCTGCTCACGGACCGCTCTCGGTCAGCGTGCCGGGCGCCGTGGATGGCTGGTTCACGCTGCACGACGCATACGGTCGTCTGTCCATGACCGACGTGCTCGCGCCGGCGATCGATTACGCAGAGCAGGGGTATGCCGTTACGGAGATCATCGCGGGCTACTGGGCGCAGGATGCGGCCGAGTTCAAGGATTATCCAGGATTTGCCGATCTCTACATGCCGGACGGTCGAGCACCGCGCGCCGGGGAGGTCTTCACGAACCCCGCGCTCGCCGAGACCTACCGTACGCTCGCATCAGAGGGTCGCGAAGGTTTCTATGCAGGACGGATCGCACAGCGCATACACGAGTTCATGCAGGCGAATGGCGGTTATCTGAGCGAGGACGATCTCGCCGGGCACGATTCCGAATGGGTCGATCCCGTCTCGACGAATTATCGCGGCCACGACATCTGGGAAATTCCGCCGAGCAATCAGGGCATCGCCGTCCTGCAAATGCTCAACGTGCTCGAAGCTTACGATCTGGCGTCTTGGGGGCCAACGCATCCGGACTATCTGCACGCGCTCATCGAGGCGAAGAAGCTCGCGTTCGAGGACCGCGCGCGCTTCTACGCCGATCCGCGCTTCGTGAACGTTCCCGTGGAGCAGCTGATCTCCAAGGCCTACGCCGACCAGCGGCGCAGCCTCATCGACCCCGACAAGGCGTCGCTCGATGTTCGCTACGGTGACCCCGAGGTGCTCGGCGTCGGCGATACCTGTTATCTGACGACCGCTGATGCCGACGGCAACATGGTCTCGCTGATTCAGAGCAACTTCCGCGGATTCGGCTCGGGGCTCGCCGTGCCGGATCTCGGGTTCGGCTTCCAGGATCGCGGCGAGCTGTTCAGCCTGGATCCGAGTCATCCGAACGTCTATGCGCCCGGCAAGCGACCGTTGCACACGATCATTCCCGCGTTCGTCACGAAGGACGGCGAGCCGCTCATGAGCTTCGGCGTCATGGGTGCCGACATGCAGCCTCAGGGCCACGTACAGATACTCGTCAATCTCATCGATTTCGGCATGAATATTCAGGAAGCTGGTGATGCACCCCGCGCACGCCACGAGGGCTCGAGCGATACGGGTGGCTACCAAATGCGCGACGGCGGCATCGTGCTGGTCGAGTCCGGTTTCGGTGACGATGTCGTCGATGATCTGACGCGGCGCGGCCATAAGGTCGAGCGCGCACGCGACGGATTCGGCGGCTATCAAGCCATACAATGGGACGCGGCCCAAGAGACGTATCTCGGCGCATCCGAATCGCGTAAAGACGGCCAGGCAGCAGGTTTCTAGAGAAATGACTATCGTACTCACAGGCATCACGACGACGGGGGCGCCGCACATCGGCAACTACGTCGGTGCGATCCGCCCGGCCGTCGCGGCGAGCTGGAGCGAAGTCGTCGGCGGCACGTATTACTTTCTCGCCGATTACCATTCGCTCGTCAAAGGCTCCGACCCCGACCAGGTCGCGCGCTCGACGCTCGAGATTGCTGCGAGCTGGCTTGCCGCCGGCCTCAATCCCGACAGCGTGTTCTATCGTCAATCCGACGTGCCGGAGATTCCGGAGCTTGCTTGGATCCTGACGTGCATGACGGCCAAAGGGCTCATGAACCGTGCCCATGCGTACAAGGCCGCAGTCGACGAGAACGAGACCCGCGGCAACCGCGATCCCGATCAGGGCATCATGATGGGGCTGTTCTGCTATCCCATTCTCATGGCTGCCGACATTCTGATGTTCAAGGCCAACAAAGTGCCCGTCGGTAAGGATCAGATTCAACATGTCGAGATGGCGCGCGACATCGCTCAGCGATTCAACCATCACTTCGGCGAGACGTTCGTGCTGCCCGAGGCACAGGTCGGCGAGAACATCGCGGTGCTGCCCGGGCTCGACGGGCGCAAGATGTCGAAGAGCTACGACAACACCATCCCGCTGTTCATCGACGAGAAAAAGCTGCGTAAGCTCATCATGAAGATCAAGACGAACTCACAGGAGCCCGGCGAGCCGAAGGATCCCGATGAGAGCACGCTGTTTACGATCTACAAAGCGTTTGCGACCGAGGAGGAGACCGCGGCCATGCGCGGGCATTACGCCGAGGGCATCGGCTGGGGTGACATGAAGAAGCGCCTGTTCGAGTACATCAACGATCATCTCAAGGACATGCGCCAGGAGTACGAGCGCCTTCTCGCTGCCCCCGATCACGTCGAGCGGGTGCTACAGCAGGGTGCCGAGAAGGCCCGAGCGATGACCGTGCCCTACATGGCCGAGATCCGCGAGGCTGTCGGTATCCGCTCTCTCGCCGATCTGGGCTAGCTGGCCTTTTCCTTCGGGCTGGATTTGCGCCGTTCGCGCACGGGCGCGTCCAGGATTTCGCGCAGGCACTCACCCGTATGCGAGCCGCTGGTCGCGACGATCGCCTCGGGCGGCCCGCTGGCGACGACCGTGCCGCCGCCGGCACCGCCCTCGGGACCGAGGTCGATGATCCAATCCGCGGCTTTGATGACCTCGAGATTGTGCTCGATGATTACGATCGTGTTGCCCTGATCTCGGAGCTTGTAGAGAACGCTCAAGAGCTGGGCGATATCGTGAAAATGCAGTCCTGTCGTCGGCTCATCGAGCACGTAGAGTGTCGATCCCGTCGCGCGCTTGGACAGTTCCTTTGCGAGCTTGACGCGCTGGGCCTCGCCACCGGAGAGTGTCGTGGCATTCTGGCCGAGCTGGATATAGCTCAAGCCGACGGCTCGTAGCGTCTCGAGCTTACGCGCGACGACGGGCACGTTGCGAAAGAACTCGAGCGCATCTTCGACCGTCATCTCCAGCACGTCGTGGATGTTCTTGCCCTTGTAGCGGATGTCGAGCGTCTCGCGGTTGTAGCGCCGGCCGTTGCAGACGTCGCACGGCACGTAGATGTCGGGCAGAAAGTGCATCTCGACCTTGATGACACCGTCACCCTGGCAACTTTCGCAGCGTCCGCCTTTGACGTTGAAGCTGAACCGGCCCGGCAAGTAGCCGCGCGAACGTGACTCCTGCGTTGCCGCGAACAGCTCGCGTATCGGCGTGAACACACCCGTGTACGTTGCAGGATTCGAGCGTGGCGTGCGCCCGATCGGCGCTTGGCTGATCTCGATGCAGCGATCGATGTGCTCGAGACCGGCCGCGTCGCGGTACTCGGCCGGATAGTAGGGCATACGGTTGAGCTTCTCGGCAACGAGCCGGTACAGCGTATCGTTGATCAGCGTGCTCTTGCCGGACCCCGAGACGCCCGTGACACAGGTCAACAGCCCAATCGGCACATCGATGTCGACGTCCTTGAGGTTGTTGCCGCGTGCGCCGCGAATCTCGAGCATCGTCTGCGGGTCGGGCTCGCGGCGCGTCTCGGGTAGCGGGATGCGCTTTTGTCCGCTCAGATACTGACCCGTGAGCGAGGCCGTATTTGCCTTGATCTCATCGGGCGTCCCCGCCGCGACGATCTGGCCGCCGTGTACGCCTGCGCCCGGTCCGAGGTCGACGACGTGGTCGGCGGCGAGAATCGATTCGGAATCATGCTCGACGATGACGACCGTGTTGCCGAGATCGCGCAGCCGCACGAGCGTATCGAGCAGGCGCCGGTGATCGCGTTGGTGCAGACCGATCGAAGGCTCATCGAGGATATACATGACGCCGACGAGACCAGAGCCGATCTGGCTGGCGAGCCGGATGCGCTGTGCTTCGCCGCCCGACAGCGTCTCGGCACTGCGATCGAGCGTCAGGTAATTGAGACCGACGTCTGCGAGAAACTTCAGCCGATCCTTGATCTCTTTGACGATCTTCTCGGCAATCTCTCCTCGCCAACCTTCGAGCTTGAGGTCGGTGAAGAATGCGTACGCCGTCTCGACGTCGAGGCTCGAGAGCTGTGGCAGGCTCGTCTTGCCGATGAAGACATGGCGCGCAGCCTCGTTGAGCCGTGCGCCACCGCAGCCCGTGCACGCCTGCATACTCTGATATTTGCCGAGCTCCTCGCGCACGGCATTCGAATCGGTTTCGTTATAGCGCCGCTCCATATTCGGAACGATGCCTTCGAACGCGTGTTTCCAGCGGCTCTGGCTGCCTTTTGCGTTCGTGTAGCGAAACTCGATTCGCTCGTTGCCGCTGCCGTAGAGAATGATGTCCGTGATCGTTTTCGGCAGCGAATCGAACGGCGCCTCGATATCGAAACCGTAATGCTCAGCCAGCGATTGAATGAGCTGATAGTAATAGGGATTTCGCCGGTCCCAGCCTCTGACTGCGCCGCCGGCCAACGAGAGATTTGGATGGGCGACGACGCGTTGGATATCGAAGAAACGCTTGACGCCGAGTCCATCGCAATCGGGGCAGGCGCCGCTGGGGTTGTTGAACGAGAACAGCCGCGGCTCGAGCTCGGCCAGGCTGTAGCCGCACACCGAGCAGGCGAAGCGGTCCGAGAAAACGAGTGGTTTTTGCTCGTCGGCATCGAGGTCGACGACGTGCACGATACCGTTGGCGAGCGCGAGCGACGTCTCGAACGACTCGGCGAGCCGT
>JABAHR010002109.1_pt4 | contig 14749 bp, 13 predicted proteins | sample 7062101 | NCBI WGS metagenome assembly JABAHR01 (sample SAMN14534553, study PRJNA622989) | marine sediment metagenome | biome: marine biome [ENVO:00000428]; feature: marine pelagic biome [ENVO:01000023]; material: deep marine sediment [ENVO:00002113] | place: India: Gulf of Kutch | collected... | reverse complement strand
CATCGGCCCCGGCCATCGCCTGCGCGGCGACGATCTTGTCTGCCGGCTTGCCCTGGAACGGCGGGGCGCAGGTGATCACCCGGCCGACACCGGCGACCTTGGCGGTGATGACCGACATATGCGCGCTGGCGAGCAGCGGATACTTGCCGCCCGGCACGTAGCAACCGGCGGAGTTGAGCGGGATGTTCTTGTGACCGAGGACAACGCCGGGCAGCGTCTCGACCTCGACATCCTTCATCGAATCGCGCTGGATCTGGGCGAAATTGCGCACCTGCTCCTGGGCAAACTCGATGTCCTTGCGTTCCTGCGCGGTCAGTCCGTCGACGCAGGCATCGATCTCCGCCTGCGACAGGCGATAATCCTCGCGGTCCCAGCTATCGAACTTGATCGACATCTCGCGCAGCGCATCATCGCCGCGGTCCTCGATATCGGCCAGTGCCGCTTCGACAATATCACGGACTTTCCGGTCCGCATCGCGCTTTGCTTCCGCGGTTGCACCGCGCTTCAGCCAGGTGGCCATGGGTCTGCCTCATTGTTGAAATGTGTTGCCAGCCGCAATTGCAGCAGAAGCGCCGCCAAGGCCAATCGATCTTTTCGATGCGTTGCTATAGACCCGGTGTCATTGCCCCCGATGGCTGCACAACCGGTTCCATGAATGCCTTTCGTGGAAGGGCTGTCGCGAACAACCGAGCCTGGAGTGACCCGCAGGCTGGGGAGCGAACCGCAGGGCCGCATGCTGATCCGTCCCTTGGCCGATGGCGTGGATGTCAGCGAGACGGCGATCGCTGCGGGACTGATGGCGGAGTGGCTGTTCGAGGGCGGCAGGCCGGCAGCGCCGAAGCCCGCCTGGTGCCCTGCTGACTGATTGGCGGCCTACCCTCCGCAGCCCACGTCGAAGCTGGAAAGATCGCGCGCCAGGTCCAGCGGCCCGGGGTAATGCTGCCGCACGCCATCGCGAAGATAGGCCTCGTTCTCGCGCAAGGGTTCGGGCGGTACGGCAAAATGGGTCAGCACGAGATGGCCGACCTCCGCTTGCGCCGCCATCGCGCCGACGTCGGCGGCATCGATATGATGGGTGGAGAGGTGCTGGCGCATGGCATCCTGCACCGGCGGCGGCATATCCGGTCGATGTGAAAGGATCTCGGCCAGCAACGGATCGAGCGCGATCACTTCGCTCACCAGCATGTCGGTGCCGCGCGCCAAGATGGTCAGGGCCTCGCTCGGGCCGCTGTCGCCGCTGTAGGTGATCGAACGATCCGCCAGTTCAAAGCGGTAGCTGAGCGACGTCGTCCCGATCTCCTCAAGCGACTGGTCGTAATGGGTGTTCTGCACCGCAACCGCCCGCAGCCCGGCGCCCAGATCGACCTCTGCCCCGTCAGCCAGTTCCACCACGGTGATGTTTGCTTGCGGATCGGCGCTGATGACCCCGGTGCCAAAGCCAACTCGCTGCATCGGGCGCAGTGCGGTGATGACTCCATCGACCGCTTCCTGTGTTCCGGGCGGGCCATAGACGGTGATCGGGGTGAGATAGTTGTTCATCCACCGCAAACCCAGCACGCCGGCAAGGCCGCCCACGTGGTCCCAGTGCAGGTGGCTGATGAATATCGCCTCCACCTCGCCGGTATTGCGGCCCAGCTGCGCCAGCGCATCGGCCGTGCCATCGCCGGTATCGACCAGGAAGGTACGATCGCCTGCTTCCAGCAGGTTTGCCGGCTCCGAGCGGTCAGGCGTCGGCACCGGCCCGCCGGCCGTCCCCAGCGTGGTCCAGCGAAGCGCCGGGCAGCTTTCCGCCTCCTGCGCTGCAACCGGCGGCGTCATGGCGGCGAGCAGCACTGCCCCCGCAAGCAATCTAGCTGAAATCATGGTTTTCCTCCGACAGGGGTTCGATCGTGCCCCGTTTCTCCGCAATCAGCGCCGGTCTCCCGATCCGCATCAACGTTGTCTCTTCGCCGATCACACCTTAGCGCAAGGCCAGCGAAACGCCGCATGCAGACTATCGATTTCCGGGCATTGACCAAACAGGTCCTGAACCCGTGATCGAGCAGCCGGGGCAAGGCGCAATAGGCCCATCCTGTTGCCACCAAACGAAAGGGGCCGGAAGATCGCTCTCCCGGCCCCGATTCAGGTCAGCTTGCCTGCCTGTTAGAAGCGGAAGCTACCGGTAATGCCCACGATGCGGGCAGTCTTGTTGGAATTAGGCCAGCACCGCAGGCCACCGTCCGGACCGCCGGCGAACACGCTGGGCAGGCAGCTTACAGGTTCACGTTCCTTGGTCAGGTTACGTACGAACAGCGAGATCGACCAGGCATCATCGATATCGCGAACACCGAAGCCGGCATTGATCGTTTCGTGCGCCGGGTACAGGTACTCCGGCCCACCGTAGTTACCGATCCGCAAGGTCGACTTGTAGGTAAGGTTGGCATTGATGAAGGGTTCGATCGAACCGCCAGTGTCGAAACTGTATTCGGCCGAGGCGGTGAACTTGTGCCGCGGTGCCTGGTTCAGCTGGCGGCCGCCCAGATCGACGACATCGTCGCCCAGATAACCCTCAGGGTAGGTCGCGTGGTTGAACTGGTAACCGGCCGCGACATCCATGCCCGGGAACAGTTCACCGTTCACATTCACCTCGAAGCCATAGGATTCGATGTTGGCAATGTTGGCAGGGATGTCCACGAACTGACCCGCAATCAGCTCGTTCGACTGCGACTGGAAGTTCTTGACTTCGGTGTAGAAGATGTTGCCCGAGAGTATGAACTCGCCGACCTCGACACGGCCACCGAGTTCGATCGCGGTGGAGGTTTCCGGCTCCAGCAGGATGGCGTTTGTATCGCCAGGCACCAGCGCTGCTGCCGGCGGCTTGTAGCCCTTGGCAATCGACACGTAGAGACTGGACGAATCCGAGGGACGATAGGTCAGGCCGATACGGCCCGAAATATCGCTATCGTCCACGCTATCGACAACATCGGCAGTGGTCTTGTCATAGGCAACGCCCATGGAAACCGAAACGTCATTGTAACGGATACCGCCAAACAGATCGAGGTCATCCGTCAGGGCAATGGTTGCATCGGCAAACAAGGCCGCCACCGTGCTCTCAGCTTCGGTATATTCGAAGCGCACGGTCGGATTGCCGATCCCGTAAACAAACGGAAGGCAGCCATAGAAACCGGCAATCGGACCACCCGGAATCGCAAAATCGCCATTATAGGGGCACACGCTGAAACCGATGCGCTCGCCAGGGCCGGTCTGGTTGAACGGGGTGTTGACGGTCGGCTCTGTGTAAGTGGTGAATTCCTGATAGAAGCCACCGAAAATCACGTCGAAGCCGTCACCAGCATAGTTGAGGCGCAGTTCCTGGCTCCACTGCTCACCGATCTCGCGAATCAGAGCACGGTGCGCAGAGGGGACACCGACCAGACGCGTGTAGTCGACTTCATCGGTGCGGAAGTTGCGAGTACGATAGGACGTAACCGAGGTCAGGGTCAGATCCGGAGTGATATCCTGATCGACAACCATCGAGAGTCCCCATGCCGTCTTGGACTGGTAGCTGTCGAACTCCGAGCAATATTCTTCCAGTCGACGAGAGGGCGTCACGCCGCAGGCGGCGAGCAAGTTCGCAGCAGGGCTGGGCGGCGGGGCAGTGTAAGCCTGGAAGGTCCATGCATCGTCGATGCGGTTGACGTACTCACCAGTGATGAGGATCGACGTGCCGCCGGATTCAGGCTCGATCAGCAGTTTGGCACGAATGCCGAAATCGGTGATCTGGTTGTCCTCATCGGTCCACGTATTGCGCTGCAGGCCGGTTTCACGCTGGAACTGCGAGGCTACGCGCAAGGCAACGGCATCGTTGATAGGCAGGTTGAAACCACCGCGCAGGATAAGGTTTCCGTATTCCGCCCCGGCGGTGCCCTTGTCGGCCAGCTCGAAGCCACCGTTGACGGAGACGCCATCGAAGTTCGGATTGACGGTGCCAATCTTGATGACGCCAGCCGAAGCGCCCTGGCCGAACAGCGTGCCCTGCGGACCGCGCAGCACTTCAACCTGTGCCAGATCGAAGAGCAGCGGGAACGACAGATTGCCGACCGAAACATTGTCGATCATCAGCGCGACCGACGGAGAAACACTTGGGGTGAACACGCCGGTACCGAGCCCGCGCAGGCGCGCGCCGCCGTTCGCTTCACCACCAGCCGTCTGGCTGATCTCGAGCGCGGGGGTCAGGCGCTGAAGGTCATCGATGTTGCGAACCTGGTTGCGCTCAAGCTCTGCGGCGGTCGTCACCGTCACTGGAACCGGCGAATTGAGCAGGCTCTCCTCGCGCTGACGCGCGGTAACGAAGATCGTGCTGCTCTCCTCGGTGCTTTCCGCACCGGCATCTTCTCCCTGCGCCGCCGCCGGGGCAGCGAGTACCATCGCCCCCATGGCTGCAGTCGACAGAAGGCCAAATTTCATTGCATTTCGCATGTGGTGATTCCCTACCTGATCAGATCATTCATCCCATGCCCACGGCACGGAGTCCTCCCGAACAATGCGGGCCTAGACATTGCTATGCGCGCAGAAAAACGCTTTGAATCGATAGGCACCAAACGATAACATGGATGCACAATAGTTTTTTTATTTCAATGCTTTGTATATTTTCTCCGTGCCCTTTATGCAACGGTTCGATCGATTGGTATCCAGCGATTGACTAGTCGCTGTACGAGGCTAACCCTGCGCAGGAAGAGTGCGAGCTGACAGGTCCAGGCCTATGTCAACAAGATCGAAGGAAATCGCCGTATCGCCCTGCCGCGCGCATCGCCGATCGGCTGCATTACGACCACGCTTGCCGCGCCAAGGACCCGCGGTGTACGTATCGGCGCCGAGTTCTGATCGGCCCTGAAGGTTACAATATCTGGCGAGCAGGGTGACAACACCCGGCTCCGTTTTTTGGGAGAGGAAAGACGATGATCCGCAAAATCGTGGCGATCGTGACGGGTTTTGCACTGGCCAGCGGCTGGGTTACGGCCCAAGCCCAGCAGCAGGCTGCGCCGCCGCCCAACGTGATCTTCATCATGGTCGACGACATGGGCCATTCGGACCTGTCGCTGACCGGCTCACACCATATCAGCACGCCCAATATCGATTCCATCGCCCATGACGGGCTGTGGTTGCAGCAGGGCTATTCCAGCACCCCGATCTGCTCGCCCACGCGGACTGCCCTGCTGACCGGAAACTACGCCCAGCGTTACTGGCTGGGGGTGGAGGAACCGCTCGGGCCGAACACTGACCATTGGGCCATCCCCGAAGGCACAACCACCATTGCCTCGGTCTTCCAAGACCGCGGCTACTACACCGCCCTCATCGGCAAATGGCACCTTGGCGACCCCCCGGTCTCGGGCCCGCTGCAGCATGGCTATGACGATTTCTTCGGCATCGTCGAAGGCGCGGCAGACTATTTCCGCCACCGCATGGTCGTCGGCGGGCGCGAGGTCGGCATGGGCCTTTCGCGCGGCAACGAGCCGATCGATGCGGAAGGCTACCTGACCGACATGTTCGGAAGCGAGGCGATTGCCGCCATCGACCGGGCCGATGGGCGCCCCTTCTTCATCAGCCTGCATTTCAACGCCCCCCACTGGCCATGGGAAGGCCGCGAGGACCAGGCGGTCTCCGAGATGATCGACGAGGCCACCGACCAGCAGGGCGGCAGTATCGAAAAATACCGCGAGCTGCTCGAGATCGCCGACGAGAATGTCGGCCTTGTGCTGGCAGCACTGGAAGAACGCGGCCTCGCCGACAACACCATCGTTATCTTCACCAGCGACAATGGCGCGGAGCGCTTTTCCGAGACATGGCCCTTCATCGGCTACAAGGGCGAGGTGCTGGAAGGCGGCGTCCGCGTGCCGATCCTGATGCGCTGGCCGGGACATATCGCGCCAGAGAGCACGTCGCAGCAAGTCATGGCATCGATGGACTTCCTGCCCACGCTGCTGTCCATGTCCGGCGGCGATGTGGAGAGCGCCGGGTCATTCGACGGCATGGACCTTTCAGGCCAGTTGCTTGGCCGGGACGATCCCGTCGAACGCGAGCTCTACTTCCGCTTCAATGCCGGCAGGCAGGCCGCCTTGCGCCACGGCGACTGGAAATATGTGAGCATTGGCGGCAACGAATATCTCTTCAACCTCGCTGAGGACCAGCGTGAGCGGGCCGACCGTTCGCAGGCCGAGCCGGAGATCTTCAACCGCCTGCGCAACATGTGGGACGCGTGGAACCTGGAAATGCGGCCCTATCGCATCGATGGCCAGACGGAGAGCCTGGAGAGCAACCGAAGTTACGCCGACCGCTATTGAGAAGCGGGAAGCGGGTAACGCCTACCAGGCCGTTGCCCCTGCATCGATGGCGAAGTCGGCGCCGGTGACGTAGCGCGCCTCGTCGCTGGCGAGGAAGGTGGCGCATTGGGCCACGTCCTCGGGCTCGCCGAGGCGCTTGAGCATGTTCTTTTCCAGCACCTTGTCCTTCAAGGCAGGCTCCGCCTCCATGTGGCGACGCGTCGCCTCGGTGAGGATGAAGCCGGGGCTGATGGTGTTGGCGCGGATGTTGTGGGCAGCACCCTCCATCGCCAGCTGGCGAGTCATGGCGAGCACCCCGCCCTTGCCCGCGCAATGCGCCAGCGCCGCCGAGCCTTCCAGCGCATGGCGGGCGTTGGCCGAAGCAAAGTTGATCACCGAGGCAGAGCCGCTCGCTTTCAAATGCGGCCAGGCGGCGCGGGTGGCGAGAAAGACGATGTCGAGCTCACCGGTGAGCGTGGTCTTCCACTGATCGTGGCTCATTGTCTCTAGCCATTCGAAGACAGCGAAGGCGGCAGCATTGACGAGAATGTCAATCCGCCCGTGCTCCGCGCCGATCGCGGTGAAGGCGGCGTTAGTCGCTTGCTCGTCGGTCAGGTCGCAGGAGATATCGGCGGCGCCATTGCGGTCGATGCCGACGACCGTCGCGCCCTCGGCGCGGAACATTGCGGCGCAGCCCTTGCCGATCCCGGCCCCGGCCCCGGTGACGACCGCGACCTTGCCAGAAAGTCGCCCGCTCACGCGGCAACCTGCTCAGGCTGGCGCAGCGGCACGACCAGCGCGAGCAACGCCGCGCCGGCGCACAGCCAGCCCAGAACGCCCAGCGTCGGCAGAATTGCTCCGGTGAATCCCATGATGAATGGTATCGCGGCATTGTTGCAGGCGAATTGTCCAAGCGAGAATGTCGCTGTCCACAGCCCCGTCCCGCGCCCGCGCACTTCGAACGGCAGCCGCGCCATAGCCCATGTCAGCAGCGTCGGCAGCAGCATCCCTGCGCCGATCTGATCAAGCCCGGCGGCCATGGTGAACAGCCACGGGTCCTTGATGACGCTCATCAGCAGGAAGCCGGTTGCCAGCAATGTGAACTCGACCGCGAACATCCATTTGAGGCTGAGGCGCGGCGAGAGGAACCAGAAGCACAGCGTCCCCACCGGCACGAAAATGCTCGCCACCGCCGTCATTATCCCGCCGCGCGCCGCGTCATAGCTGCCATCGGGGAGCACCACACCGAGCGCGTTGAGCGCATCGGGGAGCTTGATCTGGACAGTGTAGAACATGATCGAGCCGAACAGCGTGATCGCACAGATCGTGAGCATCAAGCCCCAGGGAATGTCGCTCCATTTGCCCTGCTTGTCCTTGTCAGCAAGATATTCGGATTCCTCCGGCTCCCATGTGAACGCCAGCACCATCGCAAGGAACACCACCGGCAGCAGGTAGAGCAGGAAGACATTGTGCCAGTCGCGCGCGCCGACATATCCGGCGATGAGGATTGCAAAGATCGCGAAGGTCGAGGCCACCCCGGTCTGCGCCGAGAGCCAGCGGTTGCGCGCCTCGCCCTTGAAAATGTCGGCGATCAACGTCGTCGACAGTGTCATCAAGAGCGCCTCGACGATCCCCACAGCGACCCGGCTCCACAGGATATGGACGAGATCAGTGAGGAAATAGGGCATGACCCCGAGCACGACATAGAGCGCCATCGACCATATCAGCAGCCGCCGTCGCCCGATCCGGTCGCCCAGCGCGCCCGCAGGGATCGAGAACAGCGCGACGCACAGCGCCGGAACCGTGATGATCCAGCCAATGTAGAAGCCCAGCTCTTCGGGCGAATACTGCCCGGTTGCACCATAGCTCTCGGCAATCTTGGGCGCGATCGGCGCGACGAACAGCGCCGCCATCACCGAAAGCGTGATCGGGAACAACAGCGATACGCCGGTCATGAATGTCGGTGTGCGCTCAGTGGTCATTGTCGAATCTCTCCCTAGGCGCATTTCGCGCCATCCGCCCTTTTCCCGGCAAAGGCCCCTGATCGAACACCGGCATGCGTGCCGCGGGCAAGCGTGCCGCGGGCAAGCGTCCCGCGGGCACTTAAACCTCGTATCTCACCGGACCTGAGGCGACAAATCGCAAAGAATCGATAGCAACCTACCTGTTCGACAGAAGCAGCTTGGCGCGCGCCTTCGCAGGGTGCTGTCAGTCTAACGCCAACTCGGCTCCGATTGACGGAGGTCACCCCTGATCGGCGCAGCCAGGCAGACGAGGATCGCCCTACCCGCTCAGCCAGTCTGCCTTGATAGTGCCCTAGGGCCGCATGACCCAGCCGCCGTCCACGTGGATCGTCTGGCCGGTGATCCAGCCGCCCGCTTCAGAGCAAAGCAGCAGCAGCGTGCCGACCAGTTCTTCCGGGCCGCCGCGCGGGCGCGTGGCGCAGGTCATTTCGAGGAACTTGATGAACGGGGAATCGTCAGGGACCAGCATCTTGCCAGCATCAGACGTGACGTTGCCCGGCGCAATCGCGTTGCAGGTAATGTTCGCCTTGCCGAACTGCTTGGCAAGCGAGGTCGTCAGCCCGACGAGCGCCAGCTTGGAGATGCCGTATAGGCCTGTCGCCGGGAATGCGCCGCCGCTCGTCTGGTTGACGATGCGGCCACCGCCACGCTCGCGCATGGAAGGAATAACGGCGCGGCTGCACAACAGCGCGCCGTTGAGGTTGACGGCCAGCGCCTTGTTCCACGCCTCGAGCGAGACCTTTTCGAAGTCGTCATAGCTGATGTCGACCATCAGCGCCGCGTTGTTGACGAGGATATCGATGCCGCCGAAGCGCTCCACCGCCCTGGCGACGAGGTTCTCCAGGTCTTCCTCCCTCGCAAGGTCNNCAGCCATCGCCAGCGTTGTGGCTTCGTCGGCCACATCGACCTGCACGCCGATCGCCTTGCCGCCAGCCTCGCAGATCTCGTTGGCAACCGCTTCGGCGCCGTCCTTGTTGAGATCGGCAACGACGACGTTCGCGCCGACTTCCGCAAGGCCCAGGGCATAGGCGCGTCCGATGGAATTGCCGCGGCCACCCGCGCCGGTGACGATTGCGGTCTTACCGTCGAGGCGGAACTGATCGAGAGAGAAGCTCATGGGATTACTCCGTTGGTCATTCGCCGCGCGCGGCGTCGAGAAAAGTCAATGCTGTGGCGCGGAGCAGTTCGGCTCCGGCGTCTGCGGGAAGGGTGGATTTGAGAAGGTTGACGTCTTTCGCCAGCAGGGCGGCGCCATGGGCGAAGACGGATGGTTCGGGTAGCCGGGCATAGGTCTCAAAGCCGAAACTGCGGCCGCTGCTCCCCTTGACCAGCTCGGCAAAGGCGGCGCTGTTTATGCCAAGCTCGGCAGCGGCCTGCATCGCTGCATGGGCGAGCCCCATATTGGCCGCCATCAGCGAGTTGTTGACGATCTTGGCGCGCTGGCCGGAACCCGCTTCGCCCAGATGCACAGTGAGCCCGGCGAAACTGGCGAAAACCGGCTCGCATTGTGCGAATGTATCCGCATCGCCGCCGCACATGACGGTCAGCTTGCCAGCCGCGGCTGCCGGGCCACCGCCGCTAACTGGCGCATCGAGGAAGCCGATCCCATTTGCCGTGCAGGCCTCGGCCAGTTCGACGCAGCTTTCGGGCAGGATCGTCGAATGGATGACGAGACGGCTGCCAGGCTTCATCGCCGGAATCAGTTCACCGCAGACCTGTGCTACGCCTGCATCGTCGACGACGCATACGCCGACATGGTCGCACATCGCGCCAAGCTCTGCCACCGAGGGTGCAGAGCGCGCTCCCTTCGCCGCGAATGGTTCGAGCGCTTCGGGCCGCCGTGCCCACAGCACCAGTTCGAAACCCGCTTCGAGGATGCGTTCGGCCATCGGGCCACCCTGGCTGCCCAGACCGATAAAACCTATGGTTGGCTGACCGGTCATCCTGCGGTGATGCCCTTGTCGATGGTCACGCAGGCACCGTGATAGCCATTACCGGCAGGCGAGCAGAGCATTGCAACCATATTGGCGACATCATCCACCTCGACCACGCCGCGCATCGGACTGAACCGCTTGATCAGATCGAAATTCGCGCCTTCCGGCGGGCGGAAATTGGCGGCGATATTGGTCGCCATGCCGCCAGGCGCGACCGAATTGATGCGAATGGGCGCGTGCATATATTCCATCGCCATCGCCTTGGTCAGGTTCAAAACCCCAGCCTTGGTCGCACAATAGGCGGCGGCGTAAGCCTCACCGATAAAGGCCGCAGACGATGTGACGTTGACGATGGCGCCTTCGCTCTTCAGCAAATGCGGGATGGCTGCGCGCGACAGGATGAAGGGTGCGGTCAGGTTGACCGCCATGGTCAGGTTCCACTGATCGTCCGACATCTCGTGCGAATTGGCGAGGAAGATCAGACCGGCCACATTGCACAGCGCATCGAGCCGCGAAAATCGCGCGATGGCGGCATCGACCGCAGCTGTGCAGGCGGCACTGTCACTCAGGTCGGCCGTGTGGACGAGTACTTGCCGACCGCTTGCCGCAAGCATGCCTGCCGTTTCCTGCAACCCCCCTTCGTTGAGGTCGACAATGCACAGGTCCGCACCGGCTTCAGCCAGTTTTATCGCGGTCGCCCGGCCGAGCCCCGATGCTGCGCCCGTTACCAGTGCGACCTTGCCGCTCATGTCGATTTCAATGCCCATTTCAAACTGTCTCCTCACCCGTTCCAGGGCAATCCCTTGTCGATCTTGGCGGCCATTTCGAAGATTACGCCCTGGATAACCGAGGCCTTGGGCCATCCGGCATGGACGCCATATTGCAGCACGAATTCATGCAGCTCTGCCGCCGTGCAATTCCCGCTGCCCATGGCGGCATGGAAATGGCTGCGGATCGGCGTGTCGGCTGCGCTGTCGGCCACGCCGACAAGCGTCAGGAATCGTCGCGAGCGCTGGTCAAGCCCGTCGCGATGCCACATTTCGCCGAAGACGAAATTGAGGATGCCGTCCTGCAGATAGGGAAAGCCATTGCCTACGCGCGGACCATCGAAGGTCATCACGTTGTTAAATTCGGCAAAGCCGCGCTCCAGGCGTTCCTGCGGGTCCCATGGTTTGCCGCACAGGGGCTCGGCTGCAGCAGGGTCCAGGCCCAGTTCGCCGATGGCATTGGTGACTTCTTCGTCGATCAGCGTACCGGCGCTCCACCCGCTATAGACGGCGACGTGCAAACCGGCTTCGCGCAGTTCGACCTGCGACAGCGTGCCGGTCTGCAAGGCACCGCGCACGTAGCCGTTGACCGCCGCACGGTCCCCTGCGCCCGCCGCTGAAGCAAGCGAGATCAGGAAACGCGCGCGCAATTCCAGCCCGGGCCGCGACCAGACTTCCGCGAAAATGAAGTCGCGCCAGCTTTGCCCGACCGGCGTCGAGGCGACTTGCACTTCGGATGCGGTATATTCGGCTTGCAGCTTCGCACCGCGTGCGCTGCGTTCTGCTGGGTCGAGCATGGTCATGGTTCAGCCCTCCGGCGCCGCGAGGCTCATCCAGATATTCTTTGGCTGAAGGAATTCGTGCAGCCCTTCGACACCGCCCAGACGCCCGTGTCCGCTCTTCTTGAAACCGCCGAAGGGGCAGTTGGGCTGCATCGCCTCACCACCGCCATTGACGTGGATCATCCCCGCCTGAAGCTGGCCGGTCACGTGATGCGCGCGGCGCAGATTCTGCGTGTGGACATAGGCGCCAAGGCCATAATCGGTGCCGTTTGCCAGGGCGATCGCTTCTTCTTCCGTATCGAAGGGCGTGGCGACCAGCACGGGGCCGAAGACTTCGTTCTGCGCAATTTCGCAATCGTTCGGCACATCGGCGAGGATCGTCACGGGCAGGAAGCAGCCTTCGCTGCATTCACCGCCCAGCCTGTCGCCACCAGCCACAACGCGGCCACCATCGGCCACGCCGCGATCGACCATGCCGGAAATGCGGTTCAGCGCGGTCTCGGAAATGACCGGGCCAAGCACGGTTTGCGGATTGAATGGATCGCCCGTCGCGACATGCGCAGCCATCTGTGACAGGATGCCCAGATACTGATCATAAACGCCACGCTGAACGAGCAGTCGCGTGCCGTTGACGCAGCCCTGGCCGTTGGACGAAACAGCACCGCCCAGTCCCTTCTTGGCAGCGGTCATCAGATCGGCATCGTCGAACACGATGACCGCCGACTTGCCGCCCAGCTCCAGGCCGACCGGTTTCAACCGCTCGGCCGCGCGTGTCAGAACCTTTTGCGCTGTCGGGCCGGAACCGATGAATTCGATCTTGTCGATGGCAGGATGCGCGACCATCGCGTCACCCGCTTCCGCGCCGCCCGTAACCAGGTTGACGACGCCCGGCGGGAAGCCGACTTCGCCGATGATCTCCATTAGCTTCATCGTGCTGTAAGGCGCGATATCGGGGGCCTTGAGCACGATGCAATTGCCTGCGGCCAGTGCCGGGGCCATCACCATGGTCGCAGCGAACAGCGGCCCATTCCACGGGATGATGATGCCGATCGTGCCAAAGGGATCGTAAGCGACATAGTCATGCGCCGGGCCGCCCCACATGGGGATGGTGCGCCCGTGAATCTTGTCGCACCAGCCGCCGAAATAGCGGAACTTCTGCGCCGCATCATAGCCCATATAGGGTGCGGTCATCGCCACCGATCCGTTTTCGGAAACAAGGCTGGGAACGAATTCGGCAGACCGTGCTTCGAGCGCAGCGGCCAGCTTCATGAACAGGTCGCGGCGCTTGTCTCCCGGCATGGCGCGCCAAGCGGGGAAGGCTGCGCGCGCTGCGGCTGCCGCTCGATCGACATCGTCGGCACTGGCCAGCTTGATCTCGCGCGTGACCGTGCCGGTCGCGGGATAGACATGCGCGTAGCTTTCACCGCTGCCGTTTTCTTCCGCACTGTCACCGATGACGAGAGTGGAGCGGGGCAGGGTGTCGTTGTCGGGCTTCTGGAATGTCACGAAGAATGTCCTCTCGCGCTTTTCTTGTGGCTGCGGCCATGCGGCGACTCGCGCCGCCCTTGATTACAAAATATGCCTATATTAAACCAGACATCAACGTATATGGCGCGAATTGAGCCATCGCTCCCGCGTTGCGGACATAAAATATACGCATATTGTAGAGGGCCGAGGAAGCGGATTTGGCAACCATCATGGAACAGTCGGGCAGCGGGCTGGCACAAGCAAGCGCCGAGCGTTTGCGCGCCATGATCTATGCAAGAGAGCCGGGCGAACGCATCGGCTCGCTACGCTCTATCGCGGAAGAGCTGGGCGTGGGCATCGTGACCGTGCAGCAAGCCGCGCGCGTCCTCGAACACGAAGGACTGCTCGACGTGCGGCGCGGGCCAAACGGTGGGTATTACGGCGCGCGACCCGATGCCGCTTCGCTCGAACGCGCGCTCGCGGCCTTTATCCGGAGCGATCCAGTCGGTTGGGAAGAGGTGCTCGACATCACTTCGTTGCTGTTCGACGAGCTGGTTGTGGCGGCCGCACAATGTACAGACGTCGCCCGCAAGGACGATCTGACGACGTTGCTTCCGCGCATTGAACAGGCGAAAGGGTTCGATGCGATCACGACGCTGGAAAAGGAATTCCAGAATGTCCTGTTCGCGATGGTTGAGCGTCCCTTGTTCGAATTGCTTACCCGTGTCGCGCTGCGTTTTGCCGACGACTGGTCTAGCAGCCCGATGCACAAGGCCACGATCGATAACGAACATTGGGTGGCAGGCCGGCGGCGGATCATCGCGGCGATCTTGGATAACGACCCCGAGCTTGCCCGGTTCGAAGCCCACCGAAACAACCGGATGCTGATCCTGTCGGCTATCGGCAAGGGTGCGTGATTGCCTGCGCCTAAATGGTGCTGTCAGTCTAACGCCAACTCGTCTCCAGCCAGTTCGCTGCGATTCGTCATTGCATCAGGACAAGGCTGTCTCCTGTTGCGTCATAACGCAAGTCCACACCTAGCTGACGCAGGCTCGACAACATCACGAAGTCGCCCGAAAGCTGCTGGACGTCAGACGGTGGAGACGGAAGGATCCGCAACATCTGGTCCCGCGAGATATAGATCGTAGAGTTGTTATCGATCCTGATTTCGACCTCCCCAAGTATCTCCTCTCCCAGCCGCACATGCTTTAGAGTTCGCAATGAACCTGCCGATTGCGGTCCCCCAGCGAGGTCGAAGTCGATCGCCATCACGCCATGCTCGGAATCAGGCAAAGTCTCACCTACCTCCCGCGCTCGCACAGTAGAATAGTCAGGCAACTCTCCGGCTTCTCCCAACTCCTCGAGGAGTGCATCCTGGCCGCGCGCTTCTTCCAAGGCAGCATTTCTGAGATCTGCGTCCTCGCGCGCGCGCTCGGCCGCTTCCCGTGCACGCAAGGCCTCCTCTGCCCGCAAGCG
>JABAHR010001312.1_pt2 | contig 14762 bp, 13 predicted proteins | sample 7062101 | NCBI WGS metagenome assembly JABAHR01 (sample SAMN14534553, study PRJNA622989) | marine sediment metagenome | biome: marine biome [ENVO:00000428]; feature: marine pelagic biome [ENVO:01000023]; material: deep marine sediment [ENVO:00002113] | place: India: Gulf of Kutch | collected... | reverse complement strand
GAGGAGTAAGCCCTCCCGCCTGCAACGCAGGGCATCAGCGATGGGCCCCGGTGGAGCGATCCGCCGGGGCCTTTTTGCGCCAGATTTGCTTTAGTCGCGCCTTGCCCTGCGGCGGCGGCGGATCTCGTCACGCGGCGGGATCAGCACCTCCAGCGCGGCGATTACCTCGTCGGCTGGCAGGAACAGCGGGTTCGCGTCTTCATCTTCGGGCGCATCCACGAAACGCACCAGCGCCGTGCTCCAGTCGAATGGCAGTGAGCGATTGGGCGGGTCGAGGATCACCTGCAGGCCGTCATGGCCGCGCTGGCGCGCCTGCAGGGCAGCGTGGAGGAGCATGGAATCGACGCCCGAGGGGCGATGGCCGGTGGCAAAGAGTGTCCAGACGTTTTCGTCCCATGCCGCCTGCGACATGATGCGCGAACGGTTCAGCCGATATGTGCGGCGTGACCTGTCCTCATATTCGTCCGGGTCGGCATAGGGCAGGATGCGCGCGAACAGGCTGTCTCCCGACAGCGTCCGCTCGACATAGATGTCGCGCGCCCGCTGCCACCATTCCTCGCTCGACAGGCGCAAGGCGCCGATGCGCTGTTCGGGCGGCGCGTCCTCGCGCAGGCGATCGATCAGGGCCAACAGCGGGGCATTGCGCCAGAAGCTCCAGTCGTCCCGAGCGGTCAGCAGCTCGCGCGCGGTGTCGATCTCGCCGCTGTCCATCTTGCGCTGGATGTCGAGCAGGCGGAGATTCTCCTCCGCCCGCGAATGGTCGCGCGGAAACTCGGTGTTGGCCGCTTCGCTTTCCATTTTCGCGCGCGCGATCCGAGCCAGCTCGTCGGCGCGCGCGCCATTGCCGGCCAGCGCCTGCGCCAGCGCGCCATGGGTGATGGTGGCTCCATCCGCGCCTTCGGGATAGAAATCATCGGCGAAGGCGAGCATTAGCTCCGTCTTCTCGGCCGCTTCGACAAACCTGCCGGCGTTCTGCAGCCGGTTGGTATAGGCCAGCAGGAATGCGGGCGCGATCCGCACCAGCGCATCGAGGCGGGCCTCGGCTTGCGGCGAGAGGTCGCGCAGTACATCGCCGAGATCGTCCATCGCCAGTTGCGCCGAAAGGCTGAAGGGCCTCTCGGCAATGGCGGCGAGGGCGACGCTGCGGGCGCCCTCAAGATTGCCGCGCCGCATCAGTATGGCCGCCTCGACGCGGGCGAAGCTGAGTCCGGTGGAGTTGGCGAAATAGGGATCGTCGGTGAGGCCGGCTGCCTCCGCCTCGGCCCGCGCGCGAGCAAGGTCCGCCTCGGCAGCGACAAGATCGTAGACTTCGATATAATGCAGCGAACGAGCGAGGATCAGCTCCACGCGGCGCAGCGCGTTGCCTTCCGCTCGCTCGCCATCGATCAGCTGCGAACACGTATCCACCCCGCCCTGACCGAACAGGCGCGCCTGCGGCGAAGGCTCCTCGTCCTCATAGCCGAGCATGCGCATGGTGTTCTCGAAGCCGAACATGCTGACGATACCGATGCCGGCAGTGCGGTTGTTGGGCTGGCCGTCGCATTGCAGGTAGAGCGAACCGTAAGGCCCTTCCGGCTCGCCTGTCGCCGCCTGTGCCGAATGGGGCGCCATGGCCAGCGCGGCGCAGAGCGCGACGCCAAGCGCATTTCGCGGCAGGGAAGGGCTTGCGGGCATGCGCCGACAATCGCGCAATCGCTTCAGATATCAAGGAATAATGGTGCGCGCTTGTTCGCTATCCCGCGCCGCGCTAACGCGCGCTGATGACCATCACTACCCGCTTTGCGCCTTCGCCCACCGGGCGCCTGCATGTCGGCAATATCCGCACCGCCCTGCATAACTGGCAGCTGGCGCGGAAAGCGGGCGGGCGGTTCCTCCTGCGTATCGACGATACCGACGCCGAGCGTTCGAGGGAGGAATATGTCGAGGCGATCCGCGCCGATCTCGACTGGCTTGGCCTCTCCCCCGATGGCGAGGAGCGGCAGTCTGCACGCATGGCGCTCTACCAGGAAGCGTTCGACCGGCTGCGCGAGGCGGGCCGGGTCTATCCCGCCTATGAGACGGCGCAGGAGCTCGACCTCAAGCGCAAGATCCAGCTCGGGCGCGGCCTGCCGCCGATCTACGACCGCGCCGCGCTGGCGATGAGCGATGCCGAGCGGGCGGCCAGGGAGGCACAAGGCATCGCCCCGCACTGGCGCTTCCGCCTCGACCACGAGGAAGCGATCGCCTGGGAGGACGGCATCAGGGGTGCGCAGAAGTTCGATCCCGCCCAGCTTTCCGACCCGGTGGTGCGCCGCGCCGACGGCTCGTGGCTGTACATGCTGCCCTCCGCGGTCGACGATATCGCCATGGGCATCACCGACGTGCTGCGCGGCGAGGACCACGTTTCCAACACCGCCGTGCAGATCCAGATGTTCACCGCGCTTGGCGCCAATCCGCCGCGTTTCGCCCATGAAGCGCTGCTGGTCGGCAAGGAAGGCAAGTTGTCGAAGCGATTGGGCTCGCTCGGCTGCGATGCGTTTCGCGAGCGAGGGATCGAGCCGCAGGCGCTGGTGGCGCTGCTGGCGCGGCTCGGCACGTCCCAGCCGGTCGAGCCGATTGCCGAACGCGACGCGCTGGTGGAAACGTTCGACCTTGCCACTTTCGGCCGCGCTCCGGCGCGTTTCGACGATGCCGAGCTGGAGCGGCTCAACACCGCCATCGTCCACCAGCTCGCCTTTGCCGATGTCGCGGAGAGATTGCCGGAAGGGATGGACGAAGCGGCCTGGCTGGCGATCCGCCCCAATCTTGCGACGCTCGGCGATTGCGCGGACTGGTGGCGGATCGTCACCGGACCTGTTGCGGCGGTGGAGTTCGACGGGGAAGCGCGCGCCTACCTGGCCGAGGCGGCGGATGCGCTCGCCTGGTCCGACGACCCGTGGAGCGCGCTCACCTCCGCGCTCAAGGAACGGACGGGCCGCAAGGGCAAGGCGTTGTTCCTGCCGCTCAGGCAGGCGCTCACCGGCATGGATCACGGGCCGGACATGCACGCCCTGCTGCCGCTGATCGGCGAAGAGGAAGCGCGCAGCCGGCTTTCCGCCGCTGCCGCAGGCTAGGGCGTTCCCCCGTCGCGACAAATCGTTACTGCTGACTGCTTGGCAAGAGCGCCCGCAGCCCTATATTTGCAGACGATATACCATAACAAAGCTCGAGAATCCTTCATCGCATGCGCAAATCCCTGACTGCCTTTCTGCTGTGTGCTGCTGCATGGCCGCTGCCCGCGCTCGCGCAACAGGCCGATGCCGACGAGGCGGAAGCCACGGATGCGGCTGCCGATGCGGCCACGGTTGAGGCCAGGGAAGAAGCAGGCCAGCCGCGCTCCAACGCCGATGACCTGCACAGTGTGATCTATGTCACCGCCGCCGGGATCGAGCGGCTCGATGCCATTGCCGGCACCTCCGTCGTATCGGGCATCGCCTTGCAGCGCGAAAGCGCGGGCCAGATCGGCGACGTGCTGGCGAGCCAGCCGGGCGTGACGGCCTCCGGATTTGCGCCCGGTGCCTCGCGCCCGGTGCTGCGCGGCTTTGGCGGAGAGCGTGTGCGCGTGCTGACTGACGGGGTCGGCTCACTCGATGCCTCGGGCGCCTCGGCGGACCACGCCGTATCGGTCGATCCGCTGATCGCCGACCGGGTGGAAGTGCTGCGCGGCCCGGCGGTGCTGCTCTACGGCAGCTCCGCCATTGGCGGCGCGGTCAACGTCATCACCAAGCGCAGTCCGCCGCGCCTGCCGGACGAGCCGGTGCACATCGATGGCCTGGCAGCGCTCGATTCCGCCGCCAACCTCTACGAAGGCGGGCTCTCCCTCGATGCCCCGCTCGGCGGCGGTTTCGCCTTCCATGTCGACGGCTCCTATCGCAACACGGACGACATCGCGATTCCCGGCTTCGCCGCCACGCCGGACCTGCGCGCGGACTTGCTTGCGGACGCGGCGGAGGAGGAAGCAGAAGGCCATCTCGACGAGGCGGAGGAGCTGCGCGAAGGCGCCAACACGCGCGATCACCTGCCCAACAGCTGGACCGAGGCGACCTCGCTCGGCACCGGCCTCGCCTTCTTCTCCGGTAACAGCAACATCGGCATCTCCTTTGATTACTACGACACCGGATATGGCGTGCCGGGCCTACCGGGCGTGGGCCATGCCCATGGCGGCGAAGAGGAAGAGCACGAAGACGAAGACGAGCACGGAGAGGAGGAGGAGGAAGGCCCCGTCTCGATCGGCCTGAAGCGATACCGCGTGGACTTGCGCGGCCAGCTGGACCTGGGTGACGGCTTCTTCGATCACCTGCAGACCCGCTGGGGCTGGTCCGACTATACCCACACCGAATTCGAGGGTGACGAGACCGGCACTGTCTTCGATGTCGAAGGGGTGGAAGGCCGCCTCGAGCTGGTGCAGTCGCAGCGTGGCAACTGGCGCGGGTCCATGGGCGCGCAATATTCGCATGTCGATTTCATGGCCACGGGGGCAGAGGCTTTCGTGCCCCCCAGCGTGACCGAGAACTTCGCCCTGTTCACCCTGCAGGAACTCGATTTCGACGCACTCGAGGTGGAGGTGGGTGGCCGCTTCGAGACCACCTCCGTCAGCGAGAGCATCCTCGACCGCAATCGCAGCTTCGATACGGTCTCGGCTGCGCTTGGACTGTCCCATGCGCTGTTCGACGATTTCCGCCTCGGCCTCAACGCCAGCCGCGCCGAGCGTGCGCCGTCCGCGCAGGAGCTGTTTGCCGATGGCCCGCACGTCGCCACCCAGCAATTCGAGATCGGCAATTCGGCGCTTGGCGTGGAAGGCGCCTGGGGCGTGGAAGCCTATGCGCGCGGCGCCATCGGGGACGTGCAGGTCAACGCCAGCGTCTACCGCAACTGGTTCGACGGCTTCATATACCTCGCGCCGGACGGCACGCAGGAAGACGGGCTGGCCGTCTATCGCTTCCAGCAATCCGATGCCGACCAGTGGGGCGTGGAGGCGCATGTCAGCCTCCCGCTGATAGAGGGTGACGCCTTCACCCTGCTCGGCGATTTGCGTGGCGACTACACCGAGGCGACGCTGGCCAATGGCGATCGGGTGCCGCGCATCCCGCCGCTCAGCCTGTCAGCCGCTCTGGAAGCGCAGATCGGCCATTTCGATGCGCGCGCCGAAGTGGAATGGAGCGACAGCCAGCACCGCGTTGCGCCGCTGGAAACGCCGACCGACAGCTTCACCCACGTCAACCTGTCGCTGGCATGGCATCCTTTCGAGGGCGCGGAGAACCTCACCGTGATGGCCCAGGTGGACAATCTCTTCGATGCCGAGGGACGCCGCCACACCAGCTTCACCAAGGCGTTCGTCCCGCTGCCGGGCCGCAACCTCAAGCTCAGCGTGCGGATGAGCCTGTAGGTTCCCGTGGAGCTACCGGCGCCGGGTTCCGGGCGGCAGGATGGAATGGCTGGACGGCTGGAACTGGGTGGAAAGCGGACATTCGACTTTCGGCCTCATCCTCATGAGGAAGCGGCGGCACCCCGGAGGGCACCGCCGCAAAGATCGGTAGCGCGGTTGATTGCGGTTTGCGCGTTTCCCGACCGGCCCGGATCGTTATGGTGAGGATCGTGGGCGGCCCGGGCATTGAAGAAACGCGCCGCGAAAGTGGCTGGCGATCAACCGTCCGTCGGTTCATCGAAAGTGATCGAGACGATGTAGACGGTGCCCACCGGCCCGTGGCGCAGTGCCTCGAGCTGCGGTTCAACCCGTTCTCCAACATAGCGCATGCACGTGGCGAGCGGTCGGTTGGGGTAGGCCCGGCGGGCGGGCTGGCTGCCACAGATGGTGCGTACGGCACCTTCGATCCGTTCTTCCAGCGCGTTCATCCCGCCGTTGGTCGTGATGTCGAGGTCGGCATAGTCCACTTCGACGCTGACGGTCTCTGCGGCGGCAGGGGTGGCGGTGGCGGCCATTGCGAGGGTGGCCAGGGCGGTAGTGATGATCGAGTTACGCATTTTTAGTCTCCTTTGCTTTGTCCAAATCGACGATGCAAAGGTGGCAGCTTCACCTGCCAATGCTCATCACCATAAATGGTGAGCGATCGTGAATTTCTTGCCGCTTTATGCCGATTTTATGCCGATCGCAGTTCTGAGACGCCGCAAATGCCCGGTCAGGCCTGGATTTCCACGGGATCGACCTTGTCGACTTCGATGATCCGGTCGGCAGGGATGCCCGCTTTCGCTGCGGCAAGACGAATGTCTTCCGGGCAGTTCGCCTGGTAAAGGCAATAGGTCTTCATCTTGTCTGCGCTGAGGAACGAATAGAGCCATTCGACTCCGCTTTCGCGATTGATTTCGCCAACCTCCTCAACACTTTGGGGCGTGATTTCGAGGCGCTCGGCAAATTGCCGTTCGATCAAATACAGGGGCATTGATTAATCCTCCTTGGAAGCGATGGGGATTGCGACCGCCAATCCCATCTCACGTGCATAAGCCGCAGCAGCCGTACGATTCTTGCTTTCGGTCTTGGAGAGAATGTTCTTCACATGTGTCGCAACGGTATTGAGTCAAATTCCAAGATTGGCGGATATTTCGGCGTTGCTGGAGCCAAGCGTCAGCTCCCGGAGCACTTCTATTTCGCGACCGGTCAGCCTGTCGAAGCCATGGCTCGTTGCCAGGCTGCGCAACTTGCGTGAGATCTGTTCCTGGCGAGAGGCCAGCCCGCGCATGCCGACCGTCGCCAATGCGTCCGACAACTCCAGCTCGAGCTCGCGTGCACGGGCGATCGCTGCAGGGGTGCCCTGTTCGATCAGCGCCTCGGCGAAATCGCACATGATCCGGCAACGGGTCGGCGGGCTGTTCCACTCTTGCGCCTGTTCCAGTGCGCGCTCGAAAAGAGGTTCGGCAAGATCGAAACGACCGAGCACGGCCTGCAACCGGCCAAGCAGGCGATCCACCGGGCCAAAGCATCCGGAGCTGGGGCCGCAAATGATCGCATTGCCTGTCGACGGCTTGAGCAACTTATGGAGCTGATAGGCAAGCCTCAGGTTGCCGACGATAACGGAGGCTTCCGCGAGGAAGGCGACATTGACCAACCAGACGGCATCCTTCGGAATCGACGCCAGCCCTTCTTTTTCAGTCTCTGCGAGGATGGCATTTGCTTCCTCCGTTTCGCCTGCCTCGGCCAGCAGAAGGGCGAGGCCAGGCTTCCACACGCTTGCCGGGTCTGACTTGCCTGTTTGCATCGCAAGCTGGGCAAACCCGCCCAGCAATCCCCGCTCACGATTGATCAGGAACATCTGGATTCCGAAGATGCCGTCAACATTCGCTCCATGGATGCGCCGACCGATTGCGACGCCATCATTGGCCAGCGCAATGGCCTTTTGAAAATCGCCTTCCAGCAGAGCCTTCATCGTCTCGGATTGACCGGCAATGTACTGGAAGTGCGGCTGGGCGAGAACATCTGCCACGTCCTTGAGCTCTTCTACCAGGCCCCAGATCTCATCGAACCGCCCGGCATATGCGAAGTGCACCAAACTCGCCGTCAATGCCGCCGCAATGCGCGGCAGGTCGCCCAATTCGCGCGCGATCTGCAGGTGCTCCTGCGTGATCCGGATGCGCTCGCCTAGCGCATCGATTATGGACAGCGCACCGGCTGCGTGTTCGAGCGCGTCGCACAGCAGCGCGGGATCGTCCAACTCTCTGGCGAACTTCACACCCTCTGCGCCGTGCAGGGCAGCCTTTTCCGCCGCACCTTCCCATAGATAGGCCCGGGCCAGGCTGTAATGGAGCCGGGCGACATTGGCCGCTTCGCCATCAACACAGTGCGCCAGTGACTGGTTCAGGTAGGAGATCGATTCCGAACTTGGCAGCGAGGGTTGCCATCGCGCGGCTTCGAACAGCAATGCAGCACGGCTGTGTCTCTCCCAGTCGTCTTCCGATCGCGACCACTCGATGACCTTGCGGCACGTCTGCATGGCAGCAATCATTTCCCCGCTCGCCCGCTGGGCCGCGGCAAGTTCCAGTGCCGTATCGATACGGCCGGAATTGTCATTGAGGCCAGGTACCGAATAGCAGTCGAGTGCCAGCTGAAAATGACGGATTGCGTCCTCATGGGCGGCGATCGACTGCGCATGTCGCGCCGCCTTTAGCGAAAGCGCGATGACCCGTGGCGTTTCGACGAACTGCTGGCCTTCGAAGGAATGGTAGGCAAGCGCAGAGAGGTTTCCGGGTTGGTCGTTCCCGTACAATTCCTCAAGGCAACGGGCCGCATCGGCGTGCGCGCGCAGCCGCCGCATCGGAGGAATGCGCTCATAGAGCACTTCACGGATAAGTGAGTGCGCAAACTGCCACCGACCCAAGGTCGCATCGATCTCTTGCAACACGCCCAATTCGCATGCCTCGTCGATGAGCATTGCGTCGTATTCATGGCTCATCCGCTCGAGAGTTGCCGTATCGAATCTGCGTCCAAGCACTGCTGCGTCCTGCAACAGATCGAGGCACTTGCCTGAAGCCCGCCTGAGCTTGAGGCTAATCGCCTCACGAATTCCCTCCGGGACTGTCAGCCGTGGCGGAAGTTTGGCCTTGCCATCGCGCAAATGGCCCTGGTCGATAAGGCTCTGTACGATGTGATGGATAAAGAGCGGATTTCCCTCTGTCTGGCGTTGCAGTCGGGCAACGATCTTCGGCTCGGGGCGCCAGCCACTCAGTGCGTGCGTCAATTGCGCGCAGTCGGCCGTGTCCATACCCTTGAGCGGCATACGCGAGCAAAACGGCGAAGCGGCAAGCGAAGTGGCTGTTCGCAGGCCTGTCGCATATTGCGCGTCTTCGGCATCACGATAACTCGCCACCAGCAAGATCGGCACATCGGACAGCGATCCGGCGATCAGCCTCAGCAATGCTCCGGTGGCAGCATCGGAGCAATGAAGGTTATCGATGAAAAGGACAAACTGGCTGTCTTTCGAGACCTCGCCCAGCAATTTGACCAACTCTGCAAACACCCAATTCCGGTCGCGCTCGAACGCGTTGGTTTCAAACTCCGGGCTTACCGTTCTCGAAAGGTACAGCTCCAGCTTCTCAACCTGCGTGCCATATCCAAAATCGTGCAATTGCCGGCACATTTGAATCCACGCCCAATATGGCGGGCAATCGGCCTGCTCGGGCAGGCTGACCCACGATGTGACCAGATCCCGCTCCTGGGCAAGAGCCCGGAACTTGAGCCCAAGCGTGGTCTTCCCGACGCCCGCCTCTCCGGAAATCAGCAGCAGCCTTCCGCGATCATGAAACGACGTATCGAGCAGTTCATCGNNCGAACTGGTTCGCTGCACTCATGCTTCTCCGGCTCCGGAATATCGCGATTTCATCTGCATGCTCGATCGATAGTCGAGGGAGAGGTTCGGCGGCATCACCATTTCTGGTGAGGCTCGTGCGCATTCTATGCCTTCAGGTACTGCCGATCAAATATCGACCGGGCAGGAACTGCCGGTTCGAACGAAGTCGAATGTTCGCTCTGGTTACGGATCGATCAGAAAAGTGGGCTGCTCGCTACCTTGCCGAGGAGCTGACCATTATCGAAAGACTTCGAAATATCCGCAATTGGCTTGTCAGCGGACAGTCCGCTCGCCGTGCCAGTTTCCTATACTTCCTCGTAATGGAAGGGCGCGATCACCGCCTTGGGATGGGCCTCGTATTCGAAGCTTTGCGGGCGGTCGGGCTCCAGCCCCTCGGTCGAGCGCAGCAGCGGCACGCCGCCCTTGTGCCAGCCCTCGTCATACTCGCAGTAGAAATTGATGATCCCGTGCAGGGAGGCGATGCGCCAGCGGCCATCCTCCCAGACATAGGAATTCTCGTAGGTCGCCTCGCCCCAGCGGCCTTCCCGACCGAGCCAGCCGACCATCATCAGCGTGCGCCAGCGCCCCCTGGCGGTGCCCGCCTCGCCATCGACATGGATGACCGGCTGCAACTGCATGTGGTTGAAGATCGCCCCGTCGCGATACTCGGGCAGGCAGTGGAGATACTGGCGCACCCGGTCCTGCCCGACATAGACCCCGCGCCCGGCGATCTCGAGCGTGCCGTCGCGGGCAAACAGGTCGGCCGCCTTGTCCCACAATCCCTTGTCGACATAATAACCATAGGCCGCCTGGAGGTTGGCGATATCGCGCCAGCCTTCCGCCTCGAAGGCGCGGCGTTCGAGCTTCTCGACCCGCGCGAGCAATTCTTCTGTCGTTGTCATCTGGCTTCTCTCACTTGCGGCCGGCGGCGTTACAGCCGGGGCAGGGTTACCCCGCGCTGGCCCATGTATTTGCCGGCCCGGTCGGCATAGGTGACTTCGGGCCGCTCGTTGCCCTGCAGGAACAGGAACTGGCAGGCGCCCTCGTTGGCGTAGATCTTCGCCGGCAGCGGCGTGGTGTTCGAGATCTCGAGCGTGACGTTGCCCTCCCACTCGGGCTCGAGCGGGGTCACGTTGACGATGATGCCGCAGCGCGCATAGGTGCTCTTGCCGAGGCAGATCACCAGCACGTCTCCCGGGATGCGGAAATACTCGACCGTGCGGGCCAGCGCGAAGGAATTGGGCGGGATGATGCAGACATCGGTCTGCCGGTCGACGAAGCTGGCGCCGTCGAAATCCTTGGGATCGACCACCGCCGAATTGACATTGGTGAAGATCTTGAACTCGTCCGCCACGCGCGCGTCATAGCCGTAGGAGGAAAGCCCGTAGGAAATGTTCCCCTCGCGCCTTTGCGCCTCCACGAAAGGCTCGATCATGCCTTCGCTGAGCGCCTTGTCGCGGATCCACTTGTCGGAAAGAATCGCCATGGTGGATGGATTCCGCAAGCCGGGCGCGAGGGCAAGCGCGCGGGCAGCTTATCCCCGACCTACTGCGCCACCCACGCGTAGCGATACACTTCCCCATCGGGGCGCACCCTGCCTGCCGAGGTGCGGCGGAAATGGGCGGGAAAGCACATCAGCTCCTCTTCCGCCGCGCGCTTCATCACCCGCTGGCGGGTGGCGCTGGCCTGTACCGGATCGGCATCGAAGGCGAACGGCAGGTCAAAGCGCAGCATCTGCACCGGGTGGTGGATCACGTCGCCCCAGAAGATCGCCTCCTCGCCGCCTGCCTGGCCGTGGATCGTGCAGCAGCCCGGCGAATGGCCGAATGCCGGCTCCAGCCACACGCCATCGCCGATTTCGCGGTGGGCGACATGGTCTTCGTCGACGACGATGCCCTGGCCCGCCTCCATCACCGGGACAATGGAATCGGCGAAGCTCTCGTGATGGGCTTCCTCGCCTTCGGGCATGGCCTTGAAATATTCGTAGTCGCGGCGCCCGAACAGATATTTGGCATTGGGGAAGGTCGGCACCCACCCATTGGCCGCCCTCCAGCCGCGTGTTCCAGCCGACATGGTCGAAATGCAGATGCGTGCACATGACGAGGTCGATGTCCTCCGGTGCAAAGCCGGCGCGGCGCAGATTGCCGAGGTAATCGGTGTCGAGCTGGTGCACCGCCTCGACCAGGCGGTTCTTGTGATTGCCGTCGCAGGTGTCGACGAGGATAGTCTGCCCGTCGACCTCGATGATGAAGCTGTGGACCGAAAAGGTCATCAGCGAGGTCGCCGGATCGCCGGTGATCTCGTCATCGCCGGGATCGTACCACTGGCTCAGCCGCGCCAGGTCCTCCCTCGTCACGCCCGGCAGGTTCATCTCCATCGGCGTGGGCGAATCCATCTCGTGGACCTTGTGGATCTTCATCCGGCCAAGCTGGATCGGCTGCATATCTCGCTCTCCCTCGCTTGTATCCTAGTGCGCCGCGTCGCCGCACGCTAGGCAGGCGCGCCATGAAGTTCGTGCTCAGCCGCAAGGGATTTGATTCCGCGTCCGGAGGCGGGCCCTCACCGATCGTCGAGGGCCGTCCCGCCAGCCTGCCGATCCCCGCCGGCGAAGGGCGCCCGGGAGTGCCCTACGAAGAGCTTGGCCTTTCCGGGCTGGTCGCCACAGCGAGCAGGGGCAGGCTCGACGGCGAGGCGCTGGCGCATCACGATCCGATGTTCCCCGGCGATGGCACCTGCCTGTTCGGGCAATGCGGGGCGGCACAGAGCCACCTTGCCAATCGCGGCGTCGGTGCAGGTGACCTGTTCCTCTTCTTCGGCCTCTTCCGCGCAGCGGGCGAGCGCCCCCACCACCGCATCTTCGGCTGGCTGTGGGTGGAGGAGGTATTGCACATCCATGCTGCCGATCCGGCGCGGCTGGAGGACTTGCAGCGCCTCGGCCACCCGCATGCGCTGGCGCCGCACGGGGCGAACGATGCGATCTATTGCGGCAGGGGCGGCACTGCCGCGCGCGGCCATCCCGAATTGCGGCTCAGCGTGGCGGATGGCCCGCCCAGCCTGTGGGACGTTCGCGCCTGGCTGCAACGCACCGGGCTTTCCTATCACGACCGCGCCGAACGCTGGCTGCCGGAAAACCGCCTGCAGAGCGTTGCCCGCGGGCAGGAATTCGTTGCCGATGCAGGAGACGATGCCGACGCGCACGAGTGGGCGCACCGGATGCTTGCTTTAATGATCTAGCTTTCGATTTCCGGCGCGTTCAGCGCATTGATCGCCGCATGTACCCGGGCTTCGATCTCAGGTCGTGGCAGGCCCGGCTCGATCACCTCGCCGAAGCTTATGGTGATCACGCCCTTGCGCTTCCACAGCCGGTGGTAGAGCGGCCCGCTGTCCACCGCGACCGGCACCACCGGCAGGCCCATCAGCTTGTACAGCGCGGCAAAGCCCGATTGCAGCCTGCGCCTCTCGCCATGCGGCACGCGCGTGCCTTCGGGGAAGATGATGATCGGCCGCCCCTGCTCGATGATCGGACGCGCCGCGCCGAGCATGGAGCGCAGCGCCTTGGCGCCTTCCCCGCGGGCGACCGGTATCATGCCATAGGTGCGCGCCGTGTGGCCCCAGCCGGGAATGGAGAACAGCTCCTTCTTGGCGAAGCCGGAGGGATAGTCGAACAGGTGCGCCAGCTCGATCGCTTCGAAGAAGGCCTCGTGCTTGATCGCATAGAGCGCCGCGCCCTGCTGCGGCGCGCCGATGATGCGGACCTCGATGCCGAGCAGGTTTTCGACGCACCAGTGGTGGAAATCGGACCAGGAATCGCACAGCGGGACCAGCCAGCGCGGCACCACGGCCATGGCCAGCAAGGCGGCCAGCACCAGCACGGCCGTTCCGAGGTAGAACACGGCATAGAAGACGAGGCTGCGCAGGACGTTCATCGCGCGCTCAACCCAGCGACAGCAGCCATGCGGCCATCAGCTTGTGATATTCGGTGAACAGGATCCACAGGCTCGGCTCCGAATGCACCGCATCGCGAGTGACGGAGATATGCTCCGGCAGGCGGTCTTCCAGTTCCACCGCGGCGCGGCGCATGTGCCAGTCGGAGGTCACCAGCCGCAGCGAGTCATAGCCTTGCTCCTCCATCCACTCGGCGGTCTCGCGGGCATTGCCGCGCGTGTCGAGGGCGCGGAAGCCGAGCGTGATGCAGCAATCCATCAACCGCTCCTCGACGTCGAATTCGGCGGCGAACTCTGCAGGTCGCACCTCGCTGCCCACGCCCGTCACCAGCATCCTCTGCGCTGCCCCCAGCCGCAGCAGCTCGAGACCGCGCGGAATCCGTCCGCCGCTGCCGGTGGGCACGACGATGGCATCGGTGCGGCTGTCGGGTGCCGGTTGCGGCAGGGCCATGGCGAACCACAGGAAGCCGAGCGCCCACAGCACCACCAGCAAGGAGGCGATGCGGCGGATCACAGCATGCGCCTCAAGGCCGACATCACGGTGAAGCGGGCGGTGAGGATCGCCAGCGCCACGCCGGCCAGCGGCACGGCGGCGATCAGTGCCCAGTCTTCCAGCCCCAGCTGCCCGCCCTCCACCAGTCCCGACCCGAGATTGGCAAACTGGCTGCCGAGCAGGATTATCGCGGCAAGGCCAAGAGCGAGGCCGGCCAGCCCGCCGACCAGCGCATCGAGCCCTATGGAGCGCTGGAAGATGCCGGCGATCTGCCCTTCCGTGCCGCCCAGGTGATGGATCACCTCGATCACCTCCTGGTTGGAGCCGAGCGCACTGCGGGCCGCCAGCCAGACGGCGGCGGCGCTGGTCGCGGCCAGCAGCAGGACCAGGCCAAGGGCGAGCAGTTGCAGTGAGGATATGGCCTGGAACACCGGCGCCAGCCAGTCCGACTGCGCATCGACGCGGGCGGCGGGTACGACCGCTGCCATGGCCCGGCGCAGGCTTTCCAGCCTCTCGGGCGTGACCGGGCCGTTGAGGCGCACGTCGATCAGCGCCGGCGCGGGAATGGCGTCCTCGGCATCGGCGGTATCGCCCAGCCACGGTTCCAGCAGCGCGGCCAGCTCCTCGTCGGGCACGCGGCGCACGCTGCTCACGTCCTCGCGGTTGAGCAGCATGGCGACGGCCATTTCCGCCTGCCGGTTGCGTTCGGCCGGGGCGCCCTCGACGATCTGCACCGTCAGCCCGCCGGCAATCTCCTCGCTGGCATTGCCGGCCAGCCGGTTGAGCGCCAGCCCGCCGGCCACCGCGATCACCGTCAGCGCGATCATGATCGCCATCACCCATGGCATCGGCCCGGAAAGCCGCGCCTGCGGCAATATCCGCGAGGAGCGGCCGCCGAGGCCGGACGACCGGCCGGGGAGAAAATCGGGCAGGCTCATGACGGCGCTCGCTCCCGCCGCGGGGGGTAGCGCAGGGCCTCGGTCGGGTCCGACAGCCGTCCCTTGTCGAGCC
>JABAHR010003245.1_pt3 | contig 14789 bp, 14 predicted proteins | sample 7062101 | NCBI WGS metagenome assembly JABAHR01 (sample SAMN14534553, study PRJNA622989) | marine sediment metagenome | biome: marine biome [ENVO:00000428]; feature: marine pelagic biome [ENVO:01000023]; material: deep marine sediment [ENVO:00002113] | place: India: Gulf of Kutch | collected... | reverse complement strand
GGAGGAATGCATTGACCCGCGCCCCGGCGCGGGTCTGCGCCCGGCACTAGGATGCGCCGCGCAGGCGTGCGGTGGCCCGCAGGTCCGGCGTGCCGTCCGGCCCGAGCGCGACGCCGAACAGATCGCGCGCCTGTTCCGGTGTGTAGCGGCCCAGTTGCACGTCCTCGGCTACCGCCGCCGGATCGCGCGTTGCCGGGTCGCCATAGCCGCCGCCGCCGGGGGTGCGCACGCGGACGCGGTCGCCGGGGGCGAGCGGGATGTCCTGGGCCTTCGACAGGTGCGGCGGGCGATAGACCTCGCCGCCGCGGCAGATCTCGACCTCGTTCACGGCCCCGTCACGGCCGCCGAGCGCGCCCTGCGGGCCGGTGCGGCCGTGATCCATGACGAAGCTGGCGCTGGCGGTGCCGCGGCGCAGTTCGACCTCGTAGTCGAGCCCGAAGCCGCCCCTCAGCCGCCCCGCCCCGCCCGAGCCCTCGCGCAGCGCGTAGCGGCGATAGAGCACCGGGAAGGCCTGCTCCATGATCTCGACCGGCGGCGCCTTGGAAATGCCGATGGTCGAGCAGCCGTTCGTGAGCCCGTCATGATCGGCGTTGCCGCCATAGCCGCCGCCCGAAAGCTGATACATCACGAAATCCCGGCCCCGCGCCGGGTCGTGCCCGCCCAGCGCGAAATTCCCGCTGGTGCCGGCCGGCGCCGCCGTCACCCGGTCGGGCAGCGGCTCGACCAGCGCGGCGAAGACCGCCTCGGCGATGCGCTGGGAGACCTCGGCAGCGCAGCCCGAGACCGGGCGCGGATAGCGCGCATCGAGGAAGGTGCCGCCGATGCCCCTGACCTCGAGCGGCTCGAAGGCGCCGGCGCTGATCGGCACCTCCGGGAAGATATGCCGCATCGCCAGGTAGACCGAGCTGAGCGTCGTCGCCCGCACCGAGTTCATCGGGCCCCGGCAGGGCGGGCTCGAGCCCGTGAAGTCGAAGCGCAGCCCGGTGCCCGCGCGCTCGACCGCCAGCCGGATCGCAAGCGGCTCGTCGACCACGCCGTCGCTGTCGACCCAGGCCACGGCCTCGTAGCGGCCCTCGGGAATCTCGGCGATGAAGGCGCGCATCTGCTGGGCGGCGCGGGCGCGCAGCTCGCCGATCGCCAGCATCACCGTGTCGTCGCCATATCGGTCGAGCAGCGCCGTCAGCCGGGCCTCGCCCACCATCAGCGCGGCCGCCTGCGCCTTGACGTCGCCGATGCGCTGGTCGGCCACCCGGATGTTCGAGCAGATGATGGCGTAGATTTCCGCATCCAGCTCGCCCCGCTTGAAGAGGCGCACGGGCGGCAGGCGCAGCCCCTCCTGCTCGACCGCCGTCGCCGAGGCCGAGAAGCCGCCGGGCACCGCGCCGCCGGTATCGGGCCAGTGCCCCGTGTTGGACAGCCAGCACCAGATCCGGCCATTGCGATAGAACGGCCGGGCGAAACGCACATCCATCAGGTGGGTGCCGCCCAGATAGGGATCGTTGACGATGTAGACGTCGCCGGGCGCAGGCTCGGCGGCCCTGCCCTCGCGGATCATCTCGATCAGCGTGGCGGTCGAATACTGCATGGTGCCCACGAAGACCGGCAGGCCCCCTGCGCCCTGCGCGATCAGCGCGCCGTCCTGCGCCGAATAGATCCCGTCCGAGCGGTCGTTCGCCTCGGCGATCACCGGCGAGAAGGCGGCGCGCGAGAAGGCCAGGTCCATCTCGTCGCAGACCTGCTGCAAGCCTGCCTGGATGACCGACAGGGTGATCGGGTCGAGGCTCATGGCGCGCCTCCGACGGTGATGATCAGGTTGCCGTCGGCATCGCCGGTGGCCTGGCAGCCGGGCTCGATCAGCACGGTGCTGTCCATCTGCTCGATCAGCGCGGGCCCCTCGATTTCGGCTGCGGCGGGTAGCAGGTCGCGGCGATAGACCGGCGTGTCGCGCCAGCCGCTGTCGAACCAGACCCGGCGCTCGCGGATGCGTGCTTCGTCGAGCCGTTCGCAGCGGCCTTCGGGCGCGATCAGGGTCGAGAGGTCCAGATCGGCCCGGGCGCCGATCACCGAGCAGTTTGCATTCACCAGGTTGGCCCGGATCTCGGGCAGCTCGACCCGGAAGCGGTCGAAATAGACCGCCTCGAAGCGTTTCTGCAGTTCGGGCACGCTGATGTCCGGGCGCTCCAGCGGCACGCGCAGCAGGTGGGTCTGGCCGATGAACTGCATGTCGACCGAATAGAGGTGCCGCAGGCCGCGGATATCCACCCGCTCGCGCGCGATCAGCGCCTCGCCCTCGGCGGCCTGGGCGGCGAAGACCTCGGCCAGCGCGCCGGGCGTCAGCTTCGCCAACGGCGTGTTGAGCGTGTTGACGAAGTCGTGCCGCAGGTCGGCGACGACGCAGCCGATGGCGTTGGTGATGCCGGGCCGCGCGGGCACCAGCACGCGCGGGATGCCCAGCTCGCGCGCCAGCGCCACCGCATGCAGCGGCCCGGCGCCGCCGAAGGCGAAGAGCGCGAAGTCGCGCGGATCGGCGCCCAGGGACACCGAGACCATGCGCACCGCCCCGGCCATGCGCGTGTTCGCGACCCGCAGCACCGCGGCCGCCGCGCCGGCTGCATCGAGGCCCAGCGGGCGGCCGAGGTCGCGGTCGAAAACCTCCGCCACCGCCTCGACAGCCACGCCGCCCTTCACCGCCAGCGCCGCCGGGTCGAGCCGGCCGAGCAGCAGGTTGGCATCGGAAATCGTCGGCCGGTCGCCGCCGCGGCCATAGCACACCGGCCCCGGATCGGCGCCGGCGCTTTCGGGGCCGACCTCGAGCAGCCCGGCGGCATTCACGCGCGCGATCGAGCCGCCGCCCGCGCCCAGCGTGCGCACATCCACCATCGGGACGTGGATGGGCATGGCGTATTCGATCTCGATCTCGTTCGAGACCTGAGGCTCCGCGCCCCGGATCAGCGCCACATCGGTCGAGGTGCCGCCCATGTCGTAGGTGATCAGGTTCCCGAAACCGGCCCGCCGCGCGGTATAGGCCGCGGCCATGACGCCCGAGGCCGGGCCCGACATCACCGTCTTGGCGGCCTCGACCGGCGCGCGGGCGGCAGAGACCATGCCGCCGTTACCGTTCATCACCAGCAGCTCTCCGCCATAGCCGCCCTCGGCCAGCGCGCCGATCAGGCGGCTGAGATAGCGCTCGAGGATTGGCTGCACCGAGGCATTCACCGCGGCCGTCACCCCGCGCTCGAACTCGCGCGATTCCGACAGCAGCGCGTGGCCCATCGTGATGTGGCCGCCCGGCCAGAACTCGGCGAGGATCTCGGCCGCGCGGCGCTCATGCGCCGGGTTGGCATAGGCGTGCAGGAAATGCACCACGACCGAGACGCAGCCGGCATCGAGCAGCGCCCGCCCCGCCGCGCGCACCGCGTCCTCGTCGAGCGGGGTCAGCACCTCGCCCGCCGCATCCACGCGCTCGGGCACTTCCAGCCGCAGGTCACGCGGGATTACGGGGGTGAATCGGCCGGTCATGCCATAGGCCTGCGGGCGGGTGCGGCGGCCGAGCTCCAGCACGTCGCGGAAGCCCTGGGTGGTGATCAGCCCGGTGCGCGCCAGCTTGCGCTCGAGCACCGCGTTGGTCGTCGTGGTGGTGCCGTGCACGATCAGATCGAGCGCCGCCAGGTCGGCGTCACCCAGCGCGGCCATGACGCCTTTGGCCTGGTTGTCGGGGGTCGAGGGGACCTTGGTCAGCCGGACCGCGCCGCTGGCGGTGTCGAGCTGCACCAGATCGGTGAAGGTGCCGCCGACATCGACGCCCACCACCTGCCCTGTCGGCCCGTCTCCCATCGTCCTGCGCCTGCCCGTTGTTGCTTGCCGGCCGATGGTTCCGCGCGGGCGGCGTTTTGTCAACGCGCGCAATCGGGCTCATTGACAGGGGCGCGGCGGCGGGCTTGAGAGAATGGCGATGAGATCGCGCGTGTTTCTTCCGGCGGCGCTGGCCGCGCTCTGGCCCGGCGCCGCACTGGCCCATGCGGCCGAGCAGGCCTTCGTGCTGCTGCTGCCGACAGGCATCTACACCGCCGCCGGGGTGGCGGCGGTGGCGGCGACGGTCCTGCTGCTGGCGGTGGTGCCCTCGGGCAGCGCGGCGCGGATGTTCCGGCCCGTCTCGTTCGGGCGCGCCCGCGCCGGGCATCGCGGGCGCGTTCTCACCAGCGGCCTCGCCTTCCTTGCCTTCTGGTCGTTGGTCATCGCGGGCTGGACCGGCACGCGCGACCCGCTGGAGAACCCGCTGCCGCTGACCGTGTGGACGCTGTGGTGGGTGGCTTTCATCCTCGCGCAGGGGCTGCTCGGCGATCTATGGGCCTGGCTCAACCCCTGGAGCGGCCCGGCGGCGCTGGCCCGGCGGCTGGGGGCGCGGCCGCTGCTGCGCTATCCGGCCGCGCTGGGGCACGCGCCGGGGCTGCTGGTCTTCTTCGGCTTCGCCGCCGTGCTGCTGGCCGACCCGGCGCCGGCCGACCCGGCGCGGCTGGCGGTCTATGCCGGAGGCTACTGGCTGTTCACCTTCGCCGCGCTGGGCCTGTTCGGGCCGCGCTGGCTGCTGCGGGGCGAGGGGCTGACCATGGCGCTGCGGGCCTATGCGCGGCTGGGCCTCTTCGGGCGCGCGGGCGGGCGCCGCGCGCTGGGTCTGCCGGGCTGGCGGCTGCTGGCGCGCCCGGGCGGCGCGGGCGCGGGGCTGATGGCGCTGGTGCTGCTTGGCGCGGGCAGTTTCGACGGGGTTAACGAGACCTTCCGCTGGCTCGCGCTGCTGGGGGTCAACCCGCTGGAATTCCCCGGACGCTCGGCGGTGATTCTGCCAAATATCCTCGGGCTGGTCGTGGGTATCGCGGGGCTGACCGCGGTCTTTACCCTGACTTGCCGCGCCGGGCTGGCCATGGCGGGAAGCGGCATGGGCACCGCCGCCGCCATCGCGCGCTTCGGGCCGGCGTTGCTGCCAATCGCGCTGGGCTATCACGCGGCGCATTACCTGCCCAGCTTCCTGGTCGACGCGCAATACGCGGCGCTGGCGTTCAACGACCCGCTTCACCTGGGCTGGGATCTGCTGGGGCTGGAGGGCGTCCACGTCACCTCCGGCTTCTTCAACACGCAGGCGACGGTGCGCGCGATCTGGCTGGCCCAGGCCGGCTGCGTCGTGGCAGGCCACGTCCTGTCGGTGCTGCTGGCCCATGCCATCGCGGTCGAGACCCTGGGAACCACCCGACGCGCGGCGCTGAGCCAGGCGCCGCTGGCCGCCTTCATGATCCTCTACACTTTCTTCGGGCTATGGCTGCTGGCTGCGCCGCGCGGGGCCTGAGACCCGGCACGGGGGCAAAAAGCTGGACAAGGCAGCGGCTTGTCCGCAAACTCGGGCGAAAATCATGCCGATAACCGACAGGGGACAGACCATGACCCAATCCCGCCAGACCTCGCGCCGTGGCGCGCTGAAGACGCTCGGCGCCGGCGCCGCCGCCACCCAGCTGCCGCTCTGGGCCCGCTATGCGCAGGCGCAGAGCGCCGAGCCGATCAGGATCGGCTTCCAGGTGCACCGCACCGGCATCGGCGCCGCCTATGGCCGCTGGTACGACCGCACCACCAAGGCGGCGGTCGAGAAGATCAACGCCGAGGGCGGGATCAATGGACGCCCGGTCGAGATCGTCGCNNCAGCACAATTGCGACATCGGCTTCGGCACGCTGTTCAGCCACGTCGTCATCGGCTCGGCTCCGCGGGCGGGCGAGCTGAAGCTGCCCTATTTCGTGGTCTCCGAGGGGCATCACGTGGCCAGCGGCATGCTCAACCGCTATACGCTGCAACCCGGCATCACCGACGTGAAGAGCCAGGTGCAGGCGATGGCGCCCTATGTGTCGAACAACCTCGGCAAGAAGGTCACGATGGTCTTCCCCGATTTCGCCTTCGGCCACGACCACCGTGACTATTTCACCGCCGCGATCCAGGCGCAGGGCGGCGAGGTGCTGGAGCATATCGCCATCCCGCCGACCGAGACCTCGTTCACCAAGTACTTCCCCAAGATCCCGCGCGACACCGAGGTGCTCTATCACGTCATGGTCGGCCCTGCCGTGCTGACCTTCGTGAAAGAGCTGGGCGAGTTCTTCGGCCCATCCGCGCCGGCGCTCTTCGGCTTCATCGACAGCCTCGAGGCGGTCGACATCGCCTCGCCGGGGCTGGAGTTCCTGGAAGGCACCTATTTCTGGGAGGGCAACCCGCGCTATGCCCAGGCCGACCAGACCGAGCATGACAAGAAGTACCGCGCCGCGGTCGGCGTTGACGAGAACGGCGCATCGGTCGGCGATCCCAAGGATATCTCGACCTACGCCCACATGTTCGGCTGCTGGGAGACGCTGTTCACCGTCAAGGCGGGGATGGAATCCGCCGGCTATCGCGGTCCGCAGGACCGCGCGGCGCTGATCGAGGCGGTCGAGGCGATGACCGAGATGCCGCTCTCGGACGAGCATCCGCAGGGGGCCAAGGTCTTCAACGGCAAGACGCACCAGGTCTTCGGCCATCAGTACATCAGCCGGGTGGAGAGCGGGAAGCTGATCGTTCAGCACACCACCTCGATCGAGGACACGCTGTATCCGGACGAGGTGGACTACACGACCCAGCCGCTTTAAGGCCGGGCCGGCCGGCGGCCGGAGCCCTCGGCGGGGATAATTGGAAACCTGGAAAGACGGGGCGCGGTGGAATTCGGACCTCACTTGATGCTGGCCACGCTCGAGGGCGCGGTGGGGGCCGCGGTGCTGGCGCTGACCGCCGTGGGGCTGAGCCTTGTCTTCGGCGTCATGCGGGTGGTCAACGTGGCCCACGGCGCCTTCTTCATGCTGGGCGCGGTGCTGGCCTGGTGGGTGGCGCAGGCGGTCGGCGGGCCGGTCTGGCTCGGCTTCGCCGCCGCGCTGGTGGTGGCGCCGCTGCTGGTCGGCGGGATAGCGGCGGCGGCGGATGTCACCGTGCTCAAGCGGCTGGAATACGACCCCGAGCGGACCATCGTCGCGACCATCGGGCTGCTCTACGTCATCGAGCAGGTGACGCTGATGAGCTTCGGGCCGGAGGCGCGGCCCGTCGAGGCGCCGTTCAACCAGCGGCTTGCCCTGCCCTGGGTGGAATGGGCCGAAGGCGGGCTGGCGCTCTACTGGCCCTGGGGGCTGTCGACGACGACCTACAAGCTGGCGGTGATCGGCGCGGCGGTGGTGCTGCTGCTGGGCGTCTGGGTGCTGATGACCCGCAGCCGCATCGGGCTGGTGATGCGCGCGACCCAGGCCGACCGCGAGATGGCGCTGGCCTTCGGCATCCCCGTCGGCCGGGTCTATGCGCTGGTTTTCGGGCTGGGCGCCGGGCTGGCGGCGCTGGGGGCGGTGCTGATCGTGCCGATCAGCCAGGCGCATTACCTGATGGGGGGCGATCCGCTGCTGCTGTCCTTCATCGTGGTGATCATCGGCGGGCTGGGCAGCCTGCCGGGCACGGTGCTGGCCGCCGTGCTGATCGGGTTGTCTGACGGGATCATCAGCGTGTTCTTCTCGCCGACGCTGGCCAAGATCCTGGCGACGCTGCTGGTGGCCTTCGTGCTGGTGTTCCGCCCGCAGGGCCTGTTCGGGGCGCGGCCGGCATGAGCGATGCGGGCCGGGTCTGGGGGCTGCACCTGGGGCTGCTCGCCGTGCTGCTGGCGGCGCAGTTCCTGCTGCCGGCCTATCACCACGGCAACCTTGCGCGAGTGATGGTGCTGGCCTGCTACGGCATCGGCTACAACATCCTGTTCGGCTATACCGGGCTGCTCAGCCTCGGCCACGCGATGTTCTTCGCCGCCGGGATGTACGGCATGGGGCTGGCGGTGGAGCATCTGGGGGCCTCGCCCGCCCCGGCGATGCTGGCGGGGCTCGCGGCCGGCGCGGCGCTGGCGGGGATCGTCGGCGCGCTGGCGCTGCGCACCGTGGGCGTCGCCTTCATGATCGTCACGCTGATGTTCGCGCAGGCGGGGTATCTGACGATCCTCTATTTTGGCGCGTTGACCGGCGGCGACGAAGGCTTCGTCATCCAGCAGGCTGAGCGGGTGCTGTGGGGCATCGACCTCAGCGCGCCGGGTGCGCGCTATTTCGCGGCGCTCGCCCTGTTCGCGGCCTGCCTGCTGGGCTGCCTCGCGCTGGTGCGCCATCCGCTCGGCAAGGCGCTGGTCGCGATCCGCGAGAACGAAGAGCGCGCGCGGATGCTGGGCTACGACACCGTGCGGCTGAAATGGGCGGCGGTGGTGATCTCGGGCACCGTCTCGGGCGCTGCCGGGGCGGCGTACGGGCTGCTCTTCGGCTATGTCGGGGCCAGCTTCGCCACCGTGCAGTACTCGATCTTCCCGCTGCTCTGGGTGCTGCTGGGCGGCGCGGGCACGGTGCTGGGCCCGTTCATCGGCACGCTCTTCATGTTCTACCTGATCGACCTGTCGAGCGGGATCACCGACGCCTACATGCTGATCGCGGGCCTGGCGCTGGTCGGGCTGACACTGTTCGCGCCGCAGGGCCTGGGCGGCGAGATCCGCGCCCGCGCCGCAAGGTGGCTGCCATGAGCCTGCTGCGCACCGAGGGGCTGTCCAAGCACTTCGCCGGGCTGACCGCGGTCGAGGACGTCGATTTCGACCTGCCGCGGGGCCAGATCCGCGCACTGATCGGACCCAACGGCGCTGGCAAGACGACCTTCGTGGGCATGCTGTGCGGCCGTATCGCGCCCAGCGCCGGGCGGGTCGCGTTCGACGGCCAGGACATCACTGCCCTGCCCGCGCACAAGCGGGTGATGGCGGGGATGGCCTATACCTTCCAGATCACCTCGGTCTTCGCCCGGCTTCCGGTGCTCGAGAACGTGGCGCTCGCCGCCCGCCGCCGCGGCGACGGCGAGGCGCAGGCGCGCGCGGCGCTGGCCCGGGTCGGGCTGGAGGGGCGCGCCGATCAACTGGCGGGCGATCTGAGCTATGGCCATCAGCGACTGCTGGAGATCGCGATGGGCCTGGTGCAGGCCCCGCGTCTGCTGATCCTCGACGAGCCGACGCAAGGCCTCGCCGATGGCGAGATCGCCGATTTCAAGGCGCTGATCCGCGAGGTGGCCGCCGAGGCCACGGTGCTGCTGATCGAGCACAACATGTCCGTGGTCATGGAGCTGGCCGAGCAGGTGACGGTGCTGGACTTCGGCCGGATCCTGGCCGAGGGCACGCCGGCCGAGATCCACGAGAACGCCGCCGTGCAGGCCGCCTATCTGGGAACCGGGTGATGCTGGAGCTGGACGGGATCGGCGCCGGATACGGCCGCGCGCAGGTGCTGCACGGGCTGACGCTGAGCGTGGCGCCGGGCGAGATCCTGTGCCTCTTCGGCCGCAACGGCGCCGGCAAGACCACGGCGATGAAGGCGATCATGGGGCTGTTGCCGCTGAGCGCGGGCGAGGTGCGGCTGGAGGGCCGGACCATCAGCCGCCTGTCCCCGCACGAGGTGCCCCGCGCCGGCATCGGCTATATTCCCCAAGGGCGGCGGCTGTTCGCGGATCTCACCGTGGCGCAGAACCTCGAGATCGGGCTGATGACCCGCGGCGAGGGCGCGGCGACGCGCGACTGGGTGCTGTCCCTGTTCCCGCGGCTGGCCGAGCGGCTGGACCAGCGGGCGCAGACGCTGTCGGGCGGCGAGCAGCAGATGCTGGCCATCGCGCGGGCGCTGTGCCTGCGGCCCCGGGTGCTGCTGCTGGACGAGCCGACCGAGGGTCTGCAGCCCTCGATGATCGAGGCGATCCGGCAGGTGATCGGGCAGATGCGNNTCGACGCGGTGCTCTCGCTCGCCGACCGGGTGGCCTTCATCGAGAACGGGCGCAATGGCGAGACCCTGCCGGCCGAGGCGCTGCGCGCCGATCACCGGTTGGTCGAGCGGTATGTGGGGGTGTGATCCCGAAAGGCGCCTGAGCCACGTAAAGTGGGCCGCGCCCAGCCCGGGACGAGCGTATCCCGGCGCAGCATCGACAGAAGGTGCGAAATTCTTCGCTAGTTCAGCCNNTCGCCTTCCTGCGCAGGTTCGGGCGGCTCCTCCTCCTGCGCGGGCACGGCATAGGCGCCGGACAGCCAGCGGCCGAGGTCGATATCGGCACAGCGGCGCGAGCAGAAGGGGCGGTAGTCCTTCGCGGACGGTTTCTCACAGATCGGGCAGGACATCGCGGATCAGAGCCTCGAGCGGGTGGCGGTCGCGTTTGCGTTGCAGCTCAAGATGGCCGAGCGGGGTCCAGCCCGCAACCGACATCTCCGAGGCATCGCGCCGCAGCGCCGCGGTCAGAACCTGCTCCAGCTGGCTGCGCTCGCGCTTGGGGAACGGCGCCAGGTCGACCACGATCTGCCCGGCCAGCCCACGCAGACGCAGCACGCGGGGCAAAGCCTTGAGCGCCGCGACATTGGCCTTGAGACCGGCCGCCGGGCTGCTGTCGCGCCCGGTGTTCACGTCGACNNGCGGCGATCGCCTCCCACACGGAGGCATCGTCGAAACTGCCTTGGCCATCGAGCACCTCGTCGGGTTCCGGGTCGGCCCAGTCGCGCCAGGCGGCCAGATGCGCGTCGGGCGCCTCTACCAGCAACGCAGGCGCGGCGCTGTCATCGGCCAGGATGTCGCGCGCCAGGCCCGCCATCGCCTCGATATCCTCGATGATCGCTTCGGGGTCGGCATGGGCTGCGGCCGAGCGCAGGATCAGCCCGGCGCCTTCGGGCAGCGCGACCTCGGCCGCCGCGGCCTTGAGCAGCGCGACCGTGTCTTCGTCGCGGATGCGGCGCGAGACGTTCACGCCGGGCCTTTCGGGGGTGACGATGGCGTAGCGGCTCTTGAACAGCAGCCGGGCGGTGACCGGCGGCGCCTTGCCCGGCTCGGCCACGCCCGAGACCTGCACCAGCAGGCGCGCGCCCGGCGCGATCCCCTTCGCCTCGCGCAGGAAGCCGTTGGCGCCGTCGCCCAGCTCGACGAAACAGCCGCCCTGCCCCTTCATCGGCCGGCCGGCCTTGGCGACGAAGATCGCGCCGGGCTGTGCCGGGCCGAAGCTCTCGGGGCTGTCGATCAGCAGATCCTCGAGCCCGCCATCGACCATCAGCGCCGCGGCGCGGCGTCCGTCGGGCAGCTCGTCCAGTGCCGCCAGCCGCCCCTTCATGCCGCTGCCCCGTCATAGCGCAGCGAAACGCCGGCAGCCTGCAGCAGCCCGGCCGTCTCGGTCAGGGGCAGGCCCACGACCGCGGTGTAGGAGCCGCCGATCCAGGGGATGAAGGCGCCGCCGATGCCCTGGATGGCATAGCCGCCGGCCTTGCCCCGCCATTCGCCGGATTTCAGGTAACCAGCGATCTCCTCGCGGCTGAGTTGCTTGAAGCGGACCTTGGTGGCCACCGCCTTGGCGCTTTCCAGTCGCTCGGACCGGACCGCGACGGCGGTATAGACCGTGTGTCGGCGGCCCGAGAGAATGTTGAGAAACCGCTCGGCCTCGTCCGCATCCGCCGGCTTGCCGAGGATGCGCCGGCCGCAGGCGACCACCGTGTCGGCGGCAAGGATCGCCTCGTCCGCCGCGCAGTCGACCGCGGCGGCCTTTTCGCGCGCCAGCCGCAGCGCGTACGCGCGCGGCAACTCGCCCTTGGCCGGAGTCTCGTCTATGTCCGCCGGGCGGACCGCCCGCGGCACGACGCCGATCTGGGCCAGCAGGTCACGCCGTCGCGGGCTGGCCGAGGCCAGTATCAATTCCATCCCGCGCCGGACCCGGGCTTACTTGAAGCGGTAGTTGATTCGCCCCTTGGTCAGGTCGTAGGGGGTCATTTCCACCTGGACCTTGTCGCCGGCCAGCACGCGGATGCGGTTCTTGCGCATCTTGCCGGCGGTGTGGGCGATGATTTCATGGCCGTTTTCGAGCTCGACCCGGAATGTCGCATTCGGCAGAAGCTCGGTAACGACACCCGGGAATTCGAGAAGCTCTTCCTTCGCCATGCTCTCTCCGATGTCTGTTTCCGTACCCGAGGCCCCACCCGAGACCTCGCGAGGCTTAGATGCGCCCGAAAGCCCGCAATTTCAAGTAAAAAGCCCCTTATTCCCTGTTTTTCGGAGGGATTCTAGCATCGGTGCCACCATCCGACAGGCATTCGGTCAGAGCGTCCCAGGATTTCTTGCAGGCGGCGAGCGCGGATGGCGTGTCGATGACGGTCAAGCCCGCCGGTTCTTCGCGCAGGATGCCCAATTCACGCAGTTTCCGCAAAGCATCGTCCAGCTCGAAATCGGTGTCGATCCCGGTCTGCGCGCGCAGCCAGACCTCGATCTCTTCGTCCAGCTGGTCCGCCGGCACGGGCGCGTCTCGGCCCATCAGGAAGGCGTAGGCCAGGATCGCCTCCTTGACCTCGGAGTCCTCGGAGGCGCCGATCAGGAAATCGAAGAACCCCCGGTTGTTGTTGACCGAATTGAAATAGGCGTTGTCGAGCACGAGCTTCTGGTATCGCAGCTTCTGCCGCTCGTATTTCGTCCATTGCCGGATCAGGAAGCCCGCCAGCGCCCCGAGACCCGAGAGCGCGGCCAGCGCCTTTTTCAGGCTGTCTTCCTCGACCGTGCCCGAGACCCCCAGATAGGCGCCGACCACCAGCAGCAGCACGCTGAGCGCGGGCAGGATGTTGAGCATGATCGGCACGCCGCCGACCAGTGCCGGCACCCCGATGATCAGCTTGTCCTGCAGCTTCATCGTCACCCGCGCGTCGGGGTAGAGCGTGTTGAGATCGCCCTGGGGGATATCTCGGAACAGTTTCAGGTACACGCCGCCGGGGCGCAGCCGGCTTCCCGCCGGCAGGTCGCGCGCGGCGGCGGCGCAGAACACGACGAAATCGAAGATCGGCTCCTCGACCCGGATCTTGCGCAGCCCGAACAGGGTCTTCAGCGTGTAGTGTCGCATCTGCCGGCCGCGGCCGTAGAAGCGGACGTCCTCGTAGTTCTGTTCCGGCACCACGACGCGCGCCCGCACCCGGCCGGCGCGGCTGTTGTCGAGCGCCAGTTCCTGCGCGCCGAGGCGGCGGAAATTGGCAGCCTCGAGCGCGGGGTCCAGCGCTGCGAAGAACGCATCCCGCTCGGCGGCGTCACCGGGCAACGGCCCGTCGCCGGGCTGGTCGGGATCCAGCGCCGGGTAGAGATCCTTCAGCGCCTCGCGCGCCTCGAAGAACCGCAAATGAAACAGCAATGTCAGCCAGCGGGCCAGTTGCCGGATCTCGCGATCGCGGCCCGGCGGCTGGTCGGGGCGATCGGCCAGCGCGTCGACCAGGGCGGCCTTGCCCATCGGGATGAAACGGTCCCTATCGGGCGGGTCGTCGGGCGTCACGCGGTCCTCCGGCATTACAGCCTACATTGTCCCGCGCCTGCGCGCCCGGTCAACCCCGCGGGCGCGTCAGTCGTCCGGCAGCGCGCCGACCAGCGCCGCGAAGTGCTCGCCCCGCGCCTCGAAGCTGCGGTACTGGTCGAAGCTGGCGCAGGCCGGGGCCAGCAGCACGGTCTCGCCCGGCTGGGCCTCGGCGGCGGCGGCGGCCACCGCGGTTTCCATGTCGCCGCAGAGCGCCTGCGGCACCTCGCCCAGCGTCGCGGCAAAATCCTCGGCCGCCGCGCCGATCAGGTAGGCCTTGGCGACGCGGTCGAACAGCGGCGCGAGCGGAGCGATGCCACCCTCCTTGGGCACGCCACCGGCGATCCAGCGGATCCGGTCGTAGGCCAGCAGCGATTTCTCGGCCGCGTCGGCGTTGGTGGCCTTGCTGTCGTTGACGAAGGCGACGCCGCGCTTGACCGCGACCAGCTGGCAGCGATGGGCAAGGCCGGGATAGCTGCGCAGGCCGGGCTCGATCTGGCGCGGGCCAAGGCCCAGCGCGCGCAGCACCGCCCAGGCGGCGCAGGCGTTCTGGTGGTTGTGCGCACCGGGCAGCGTCGCGATCTCGCGAAGGTCGACCGAGGCGACCTGTCGCCCGTGGCGCCACTCGGCGAGGAAGCCCTTGCGGGCGTAGACCGACCAGCCCTCCTTGAGCTGCAGCGTGTTGGCGATGCGGATCACGGGCTCGCCGCCATCGGCCTGCTCGCGCATCTGACCGGCGAGGAAGCGACCCTCGTTGGTATCGACGCCGATGATGCTGCGCTCGGGCGCGCCTTCGGCGAAGAGCCGGCGCTTGGCCGCGAAATACCCCCCCAGCCCGCCATGTCTGTCGAGATGGTCGGGCGAGAGGTTCAGGAACACGGCAACGTCCGGGGCGAGCGCGCGGGCCAGTTCGGTCTGGTAGGAGCTGAGTTCCAACACCACCGTCTCGCCGTCGCTGCCCGGGTTGAGGTCGAGCACCCCACGGCCGATGTTCCCGCCCATCTGGGCGGGCTTGCCGGCGGCCTTCAGGCAGTGGTGGATCAGCGCGGTCGTGGTGGATTTCCCGTTCGAGCCGGTGACGCAGACGACGCGCGGGGGGCTGTCCATCGACTCCCACTCTGGCGTGGCGAAGGAGCGGAAGAACAGGCCGACATCGTTATCGACGACGACGCCCCGCTCCTGCGCCCGGGCGACGACCGGGTGCGGCGCGGGGTAGAGATGCGGGATGCCGGGCGAGACGATCAGCGCGACGACGCCCTCCCAAGCGCGGTCGCGGGTCAGGTCGGCAGTCTCGAAACCTTCGGCCTCGGCGGCGGCGCGGGCGGGTTCGGTATCGTCCCATGCGACGACTTGCGCCCCTCCGGCCCGCAGGGCACGGGCGGCCGACAGCCCGGAGCGACCCAGGCCC
>JABAHR010000455.1_pt4 | contig 14800 bp, 13 predicted proteins | sample 7062101 | NCBI WGS metagenome assembly JABAHR01 (sample SAMN14534553, study PRJNA622989) | marine sediment metagenome | biome: marine biome [ENVO:00000428]; feature: marine pelagic biome [ENVO:01000023]; material: deep marine sediment [ENVO:00002113] | place: India: Gulf of Kutch | collected... | reverse complement strand
GCGACCGCGTTGCGTGTCGCTATACACGCAGATTGTCCGTCGCGCAGCGACTCTGGTTAGCTCGCTCCTACAGTTTTCAATAGGCGTACTTCGCAGTGAACTGCAGGCGCTTCAGGTCGCCGTCCTGACCGTTCTCGAGTTCGCGGTTCGCGTACAGGTACTCGACGCCGAAATCCAGCTGCCGCAGCGGGCTGTAGATCAGGTTCAGGTGCAGGCTGGAGGCGTTCTTCGTGACCTCCATGCCGGTCAGGGCGGTGTCGTTGTCCACCGCGAGGTAGCCCAGCGCGATGTTGCTGCGCAGGGTGTCGTTCCAGTGGAAGTGGTAGGCACCGTACAGCCCGGTCGAGCCGATGGCATCGAGCTGTCCGTCCGCATCCAGCACCGCGCCATTGGCGGTATTCAGTCCGATGTAGCGGCCCAGACCCCTGCCGGTTGAGGCCATCCAGCGGAAATCGTCGCTCTCGCCGATCTCGAAGTGCCCGGACAGGCTGATGCCGTATCCCGTCGTCGACTCGTCGACGCCCAGTTCACGGTCCTCCCAGGCCAGTTGCCTGAGGATGCCCGCCACGGTCATCGAGTAGCCGTTCTTCACGTAGTTGTAGCGCAGCACGGCGTCCGGAACGCTGCTGGTGTCGGCCACGATCTTGCTGCCGCCACCATACGGCGTGATCGTCGTGCCGGGATTCTCCAACGCGAACTGCCAGGGACCCTTCGTGTAGCGGACCTGGGCCTGGCGGCCGAAGATCGTGGATTCGGACGGCCCGATGAAGTCCAGGGTCTCCGGCAGGGCGGCCACGTTCTGCAGGGTGGTCCAGGACTGCCCGAACAACCAGTTACCGTAGCTCAGGAAGGCGTGGCGCAGGCGCGGGTTGTAGGAGTTGGACACCCGCTCGTCGCCGGCGCCGGAGAGCAGGAAATCGACCTCGACGAAGGTGGTCAGCCTGTTGCCATTGTCCAGCGCGTGGTCGGAGCGGAAATTGATCCGGCTTTCCTTGGCATGGTAGTCCAGGTAGCCCTCGCTGCCGTCGTCGCCGACGGGAATGGAGCCGGGAATGTAAAAGTCCCGCCCGGCGTTGTTCGGCGCCACGCTGCCGCCACCGTAGTCGCTGAACATCACGTTGGTCTTGGCGAAGCCGCCGAACTTGTAGCTGTGCCGCCCCGCCTTTTCCTGCTCCTCGCGGTAATGCTCTTCGATCACCTCGGCGACCCGGGCCTCGGCGAGTTGGCGGACCCGGTCCTCGATGACCAGTGGATCGGGATCCGGTGGTGCTTCGCCCTGCAGAAGTTGCTGGACGAGCGCTTCCAGCGCCTCGACGCGGGCCTCGAGTTCGGCAACGCCTGATTCGTCGGCGCTGGCGTTCGTAACGGCGGTCAGCGAGACTGCAATCAGCAGGCTCAGAATGCCTCTGAAAATCGTGTTCCTGGCCATTTCGGCCTCTCCTTTTTACCGGGTGAATTCAGGGTTTTCCGGTGGGCTTCACCGTGTGCAATGGACATCGCTTCGCGGGAGGTTCCCGCGGTCCGTATTGTCCCTCCGGCGGTGTGGGATTTACCTGATCGAGATCGTGTAAAACCGCAGTTTGAGCGGCCTAAAATGCCGTTTATTGACCTGGATTAAGGCCACGAGGCGGGCAGGAAATGAGCTACGAAACCGTGTACCGAAGGTCCATCGAAAACCCGGATGAATTCTGGGCCGAGGCGGCGGAAGACCTGGTCTGGAACCGGCGCTGGGAAAGGGTACTGGACGATACGGACGCGCCGTTCTGCGAGTGGTTCGCGGGGGGCGAGATCAACACCTGCTACAACGCCGTGGACCGCCACGTGGAGGAGGGCCGGGCCGACCAGTTGGCCCTGGTCTACGACAGCCCGGTCACGGGGCAGGTCCGCACCTGGACCTACGCGAAACTCAGGGACGACGTCGCCCTGTTCGCAGGCGTGCTGGCGCAGCATGGCGTGGGCAGGGGGGACCGGGTGATCATCTACCTGCCGATGATCCCCGAGGCCGTGATCGCGATGCTGGCCTGCGCGCGCATCGGGGCCATCCACTCGGTGGTGTTCGGCGGCTTTGCGCCCCGCGAACTGGCCACCCGGGTCACCGACGCCGACCCGAAGCTCGTCATCAGCGCGAGTTGCGGAATCGAGGGGCGCCGCGTGATTCCCTACCTGCCGCTGCTGGAGGAGGCCCTGGAGATCGCAGGCGCCACGGAACTGCCGCGTATCCTGGTGTCCAGGCCGCAGCTGCCGCTGACCCACTTTCACCCCGCCGCCGTCCTGTGGGAGGAGGCCATGGTCAACGCGGAGCCAGTTGGCTGCGCGCCGGTTCCGGCCACCGATCCCCTGTACATCCTCTACACCTCGGGCACCACCGGCGCCCCCAAGGGCGTGGTGCGGCCCAGCGGCGGGCACGCCGTGGCGCTCAAGTGGACCATGAAGAACATCTACGACGTCGAGCCGGGCGACGTGTACTGGGCCGCCTCCGACATCGGCTGGGTGGTGGGCCACTCCTACATCGTGTACGCGCCGCTGCTGCACGGCTGCACCACCATCCTCTACGAGGGCAAGCCGGTGGGAACGCCGGACGCCGGCGCCTTCTGGCGGGTGATCGCCGATCACGGGGTGAAATGCCTGTTCACCGCGCCCACTGCGTTTCGCGCCATCCGCCGGGACGATCCGCAGGGCGAGAAACTGGGCGAATACGATACCGGCACCCTGGAGACCCTGTTCCTGGCCGGCGAGCGCTGTGATCCCGACACCCTGCTTTGGGCTGAAAAACACCTGGGGGTGCCGGTCATCGATCACTGGTGGCAAACCGAATCGGGCTGGGCCATGGCCGCCAACCCGGTGGGCCTCGAGCCGCTGCCGGTCAGGGCCGGTTCACCCACCGTCGCGGTGCCGGGATACGACATCCGCGTGCTCGACGACGACGGCGGTGAGGTGGCGCCCGGCGAGACCGGCAACATCACCGTGCGCCTGCCACTGCCGCCGGGCAACCTGTCCACGCTCTGGGGCAATCGCCAGCGTTTTTTCGACACCTACCTGTCGCGCTACCCGGGCCACTACCTGACCGGCGACGCCGGCATCGTCGACGAGGACGGCTACGTGTGGGTCATGAGCCGCATCGACGACGTGATCAACGTGGCCGGCCACCGCCTGTCCACCGGCGCCCTCGAGGAGGCCCTGGCCACCAACGAGCACGTGGCCGAGTGCGCCGTCATCGGCGTGGCGGACCGGCTCAAGGGCGAGATGCCGTTGGGCTTCGTGGTGCTCAACGCCGGCGCCGAGGTGGACGTCGGGGAACTGCAGCGGATCCTGGTCGAAACCGTGCGGCGGCAGGTCGGGCCCATCGCCACGCCGCGCGCCATCCATGTCGTCGAGCGACTGCCGAAGACCCGTTCCGGCAAGATCCTGCGCGGCACGATGCGCAGCATCGCCGACGGTCGGGATTACAAGGTACCGGCCACCATCGAGGATCCGGCCGTGCTGGAGGAGATCGAGGAAACGCTGGATCCGGGGCGCGGAAAGGCGGCGTAAAAGGGGAAACAGGGAGGAGTGGACCGGTAACGGGCCCATGGAAGCCACCAGGAAACAGGTTGTGAGAGGACCGCTGCCCGCCGGAGACGGCTGGGGCGCGATCTACCGGCTGTTCGAACGGGTGGCGCCGCCCGGTAGCGGATTGCGGAGGAAGCTCTGCGCCTGGTTCTGGCCGGCGCGCTGGGAAAGGGCCGGTAGTGGCCGCGTATATCGCCTCCTGGGCGCGGCGCACTTCGGCCGGGTGATCCCGACCGGTGGTGTCGCGGTGCGGCGCCTGACCGGGTCCCGCATGGCGCCCTACACCCTGCGCGGCCCGTCGGTGGGCGCCGCGAGGGAGTTCTATTACCGCGCCTGCTGCTTCGAGGCCGCGCACATGCCTTTCATGCTGGCACTGCTTTTCATCACCGTACAGCGGTTCCTGGAAGGGCGGATCGACCTGGCCATGCAGGACATGCTGGTCAACCTGGCCGTCAACATTTACCCGATCATGCACCACCGCAACACGCGCCGCAGAATCGTCCGCCTGCTGGAGAGAGTGACCGGCAAGGCCGGAAACCCGGCGTAATCGACAACCGGCGATAGCGCCCGGGACCGTTTTTCGTTAACAATAGCGCCTAGATTCCCGTCTGCCAGAGGTTCGAGTCCTTGGGAAGCAAGCAGAGAGTCCTGTACCTGGTGCGCCACGCCAAGTCCTCGTGGAAGGACCCCTCGCTCGCGGACCGCAACCGGCCCCTGAACGATCGCGGCGCGCGCAACGCGCCCGACATGGGTCGTCGCCTGGCGGCCCACGGCCACGTGCCCGGCCTGATCGTCACCAGCCCCGCAAAGCGGGCACTGATGACGGCCCGGGCCATCGCCGGCGAACTGGGCATCGCCGAGGCGGATATCGTCGTCGAGGACGACCTCTACTTTCACGGCTCGCTCGGCATGCTGCGGGTTCTGGAGCAGGTGGACGACCGGCACGGGAAAGTGATGATCGTCGGGCACAACCCGACCATCACGCACGTGCTCAACGACCTGGCCGACACCGGGATCCACAACATGGTGACCTGCGCGGTGGCGATCGTGGGCCTGGACATGGATTCCTGGTCCGAGGTCGGCGAAACCTTCGGCGACCTGCTCGGTTACGGGTTTCCCAAGGGGCGGGAAGACTTCAGTCTGAAGGGCTGACCGGAAGCGATCCGGGCGGCAGCACCTCGGACGACTGCTCGTCCAGCATTTTCAGGACCTCTGCGAAACCGAATCGCGGCTTCCAGCCGAGTTCCCGCATGGCTTTCGCCGGGGAATAGATCCGGTCGATGGAAGCGGGCAGCGGCCAGCCACGCTGTTTGAAGGCCTCTGCCAGGCCCGGCGTGCGTTCGCCAATGAGCGACGGGGCGTCATCGAACAAGGCCTTCGTGTCCTCCTCCCGAAAAGGCGTGGCGCCGGAGATCACGAATTTCCTGAACCCCGGCTGCGGCCTGTCCAGGGCCAGCGCATGGGCGTCCGCCACGTCGCGCGCGTCCACCCCGCGGTGCAGGCGGTAGGCCGCCATGGTCGGCGCAGGTTCCGGGAAGCAGCGCGACATGCGGATGGCCGTGACGGCCATCCCGGTTTGGTTGGCCATGTCCGCCAGCAGGTCCTCCGCCTGGACCTTGGTCGCGTGGTAGATTGTGCGGGGCCGGGGTTCGAGGTCCTCGTCCACCCAACCGGCCAGGTTGTCTGGCGTGGCCGCATTCCCGTAAAGCGCCGTGGTGCTGGTGAACACGAAGTGGCGGATACCGGCGTCGGCCGCCATGCCGGCCAGTTGACGCGTCGCCGCGACATTGATGCGTCCGAACTCCGCATCGGGCGCCAGGCCGACGTGCGGCGCATGCAGGGCGGCGGTGTGCACGACGGCATCCACGCCCTGCAGCGCATCCTTGAGCAGCTTCGGGTCTGCGATGTCCCCGACGAATTGGACGGTGGAGGACACCGAACGGTCCAGGCCGACCACCTCGTGCCCCGGCGCCAGGCGCACCCAGATGGCGCGGCCGATGCGGCCCGAGGAACCGGTGACGAGGATTTTCATGGCGAGCATTTTACGCGACATGCAAACGGGTTATGGGCAGCACGTCTTGCTCATGATGAATTCGGCACATGGATGTGCCGACGCGAGCGCCAGCGAGTGCAGGAGCGGAGCAGAGTCACGCCTCTGCGGAGCGACATGCAAACGGACCAGCGAAGGTCCGTTTTGCTCATGAAAAGACAAATGCAAAGGGCCCCATTTCGGGGCCCTTCTCATTTGGTGGTGATGGGTGGACTTGAACCACCGACCTCAGCATTATGAGTGCCGCGCTCTAACCAGCTGAGCTACATCACCGATAACTTGTAAATCGGGGCGCAAATTCTCTATTTCCAGCCCCGGCTTGTCAACCACAGGCGCTTGATTCAAATCAGAAACGGTAACCATATGCCGCCTGGAAACGGTCCTGGATTTCATCCATCGAGGGACTGTGGTTCTGCGGCCCCTGGTGGGCGATCTTGATGGCGCCCATCACCGAGCCGATGCGGCACGAGGTCACGAGGTCCAGGTCGTTGAGGATGCCGTAGATCAATCCCGAGCGATAGGCGTCGCCGCAGCCGGTCGGGTCCTGCACGTCGTCCGGCCGCACGGCCTCGATCTCGCGCTGCTCCTGGCGCGCGTACAGGGACGAGCCGTGCGGCCCGCGGGTCACGATCAGCGCTTCCACCCGCTGGGCGATTTCATCGCCGCTCAGCCGGGTGCGTTCCTGCAGCAACTGGAATTCGTAGTCGTTCAGGACGATGTAGTCGGCCTCGTGGATGAACTGCACCAGCTCCTGTCCGTTGAACAGGGTCATGGCCTGGCCCGGATCGAACAGGTGCGGAATGCCCAGTTCCTGGAAATCGCGGCTGTGCTGCTGCATGGCCCGCTTGCCGTCCGGCGCCACGATGCCGATCCTGATGTCGTCGGCCTCGCTGATCCGGTTGAGATAGCTCTGCTGCATGGCGCCGGGGTGGAAGGCGGTGATCTGGTTGTCGTCGATGTCCGTCGTGATGAAGGCCTGCGCCGTGAACTCCTCGGGCAGGTGGCGGACGTAGCGGGTGGAGATGCCCAGTTCCTCGAGGTGGTCGCGGTAGGGGCCGAAGTCGTCACCCACCGTGGCCATGGGATAGGGCTCGCCGCCCAGCAACTTGACGTTGTAGGAAATATTGCCTGCCACGCCGCCGAATTCGCGGCGCATTTTCGGCACCATGAACGACACGTTCAGCATGTGCACCTTCTCCGGCAGGATGTGCTCCTTGAACCGTTCCGGGAAGACCATGATGGTGTCGTAGGCCAGCGAACCGCAGATCAGAGCCGACATTTTTTTTCCTTGTTGGGACCGATTTCCGGGCATTCTATCCGATTTGTTCGCCGCGCCTGCTGATTTGCCTCAAACTCGCATGAATACAGGCTTTTCGGAGGTTTCCTGCTTGCTGTCGGTGGGGTGGGCTGATACATTAGCTGGCCCTTGTCCAGGCATAATTCCCGGAATAAAAAAACATGGTCTTCAAGAGTCTCCGAGGTCTGTTCTCCAACGACCTGTCCATCGATCTGGGTACGGCGAACACCCTCGTCTACGTGCGAGGGCAGGGCATCGTGCTCAACGAGCCGTCCGTGGTCGCGGTCCGCATGGACCGTGGGCCGGGTGGCCCGCAATCGGTCGCCGCGGTCGGCCTCGAGGCCAAGCGCATGCTCGGGCCGCACGCCCGGCAACATCCGCACGGTGCGGCCGCTGAAGGACGGCGTGATCGCCGACTTCAACATGACCGAGGCCATGCTGCAGCATTTCATCACGCAAGGTGCACAAGTCGCGCTTCCTGCGGCCCAGCCCGCGGGTGCTGGTCTGCGTGCCCTGCAGTTCCACGCAGGTCGAGCGCAAGGCCATCAAGGAATCCGCCGAGGGCGCCGGCGCGCGCGAGGTGTTCCTGGTCGAGGAGCCGATGGCGGCGGCCATCGGCGCGGGCATCCCCGTGCACGAGGCGCGCGGCGCCATGGTTCTGGACGTCGGTGGCGGCACCTCGGAGGTCGCTGTGATTTCGCTCAACGGACTGGTCTACTCCAACTCCGTCCGGGTCGGCGGAGACCAGTGCGACGAGGCCATCATCAATTACGTGCGGCGCAACTACGGCACCCTGATCGGCGAAACCACCGCGGAGCAGATCAAGATCCAGATCGGCTGCGCCTGGCCGGACGAGGAGCCCGAGGAAATGTCCGTGTCGGGCCGCAACCTGGCAGAGGGTGTTCCGCGCCGCATCAGCATCACCAGCAACGAGGTCCTGGAGGCGCTCAACGAGAGCCTTTCCAGCATACTCGACGCGGTGAAAACCGCGCTCGAACAGACGCCGCCGGAGCTCTGCGCCGACGTGGTGGAAACGGGTATCGTGCTCACCGGGGGCGGCGCCTTGTTGCGCGGCCTCGATCGCCTCATCAGCGAGGAGACGGGCCTGCCGGTATTCGTCGCCGACGATCCGCTCACCTGCGTTGCCAGGGGCGGCGGCCGCGCCCTCGAACTGATGGATCAGAACTCGGGCGATTTCTTTTCGATCAACTAGGGGTCCGGCAGTGCCGTTTCAGCCAACCCGGGCTATCCACGCACTGCGCGGGCCGGGCTGAGTTCCCTTGGCGAACCTGGATCCGGCAGGATCGACCCGCTTGTTCGGCCATGAAGGGGCCCGCACCGCGCGCCTGATGATCTACCTGCTGCTGGCCCTGGCCCTGATGGCCATGGACCAGCGCGGCCACTACGTACCGAGGTTACGGTCGGCGCTGGGCACCGCCCTGGAGCCTGTGTTCCACGTGGTCGAATGGCCGGCCAATGCCCTGCGGGCCGTGCGCACCTACACCACTTCCTACCGCACCATGCTGGAAGAGAACCGTTCGCTCAATGAAGAGATACTGGTCCGCGACGGCGCTGCGCAGCAGCTCGAGACCCTCAGGCAGGAAAACCGGCGCCTGCGCGCGCTGCTCGAGGCCACGGCGGGGCGCGAGTACGAGTTCCGCTTCGCGGAGATGGTGCAGGTCAACCTGGACCCGTTTTCCCACCAGGTCATCATCGACCGGGGCGGGCGCGACGGCGTGTTTGTCGGGCAGGCCGTGATTGACGGAGCCGGCATCATGGGCCAGGTCGAGGAAGTCCATCTCCACATGTCCGGCGTGCGGCTGATTTCGGATCCGGACCACGCGCTGCCCGTGCAGCTGACGCGAACCGGTCTGCGCACCGTGGCGTTCGGCACCGGCGAAACCTCGCGCCTGGCATTGCCCAACGTGCCCCTGCAGGCCGATGTCCGGTCCGGGGACCTGCTGGTGACCTCGGGCCTGGGGGACCGTTTTCCCGCGGGGTTCCCGGTCGCGGAAGTCGAATCGGTGAGACGTGACCCCGGCGGCATGTTCGCGGAGGTCGAAGCCCGGCCGCTGGCGGCGCTGGACCGCGGGCGCGAGGTGCTTCTGGTGCTGCCCGCCGGTCCCGCTGACCGGGCGGAGGAAACGCCGGACGCCACGGCCGAGCCGGAGGGGCAGCCATGAGAAAGCGCCGCGACGGCCTGGGCAAGCTGACGCTGGTGCTCATTGCCGCAATACTGCTGACCCTGCTTCCGCTGCCGAAACTGCTGGATCCCATATGGCCGTACTGGGTGGCGCTGGTCCTGGTTTACTGGTCGCTCGAATCCACAGGCGGGATCAGCCTGGGATTCGCCTTCCTGGCCGGCCTTGTGCTCGATGTCCTGACCGGCAGCCTGATGGGCATGCACGCCCTGAGCCTGGTGGTGATGATCTACCTGGTACAGCGCTTCCGGGCACGGCTGCGGTTTTTCCCGCCATGGCAACAGGCCCTGTCGGTGCTGGCCTTGCTGGTCAATGACCGCATCATCCTGTTGTGGATCACGGCGCTGCTGGGCGAGCCCGTGCCCACCTGGGAATACTGGCTGGCGCCCCTGGCCGGCATGGCGATCTGGCCGTGGCTGTTCCTGTTGCTGGACCGGGTCCGGATCGCGTCTCGCCAGCAGGGCGCCTGATGCACGGTTCCAACAACCGCCACCCGCTCAAGAACCAGGGGGACGAGCAACGGCTGTTCGCGCGCCGGGCATGGATCGGTTTCGTCGTCATCCTGGTCTGCTTCGCGGGACTCGCTGTGCGCTTTTTCCACCTGCAGGTCCTGCAGCACGATGATTTCGCCGTTCGCTCCGAGAACAACCGCGTACACGTGCGGCCGGCCCCGCCCAACCGCGGGCTGATCTACGACCGCCGAGGCCGGATCATCGCCGAGAACCTGCCGGCTTACCGCCTGGAGCTGGTCCCGGAGAAAGTCGACGACCTGGAGGGCACGCTGGACGAACTGGCGGCGATCGTCGGGATTTCGGAGGACGACCTGGAACGGTTCCGCCGCAACAGGGCCCGTTACCGGGACTTCGACAGCATTCCGCTGCGCTTCAACCTGGACGAGCGGGAGGTATCGCGGTTCGCCGTCAACCGCCACCGCTTCCGCGGCGTGGACGTCATGCCCTACCTGGAGCGGCACTATCCGCACGGCGAGTTGTTCACCCACGTGCTGGGCTATGTCGGCCGGCTCGATGCGGGGGACCTGGCGGCCGTGGACGAGGGTAACTATCGGGGCACCACCCACATCGGGAAAATCGGCATCGAGCGTTACTACGAGACCGAGTTGCACGGCACCAGCGGGCTCGAGCGGATCGAGACCAACGCCCGGGGCCGCGTGTTACGGGTCCTGGAACGGGTGGATCCCGTGGCGGGTACCGACCTGGTGCTCTCCGTGGACCTGGCGGTGCAACGGGCCGCCTGGGAAACTCTCGGTGATCGCGCCGGGGCGGTGGTCGCCATGGATCCAACGGACGGCAGCGTCATCGCCATGGTCAGCAAACCGGCCTTCGACGGCAATGACTTCGTGCACGGCATCAGCCGCAATGCTTACCAGGCCATCCTGGACGCGCCCGGGCGGCCGTTGTTCAACCGGGCCCTGAACGGCGGTTATGAACCCGGTTCCACGCTCAAGCCGTTCATCGGCCTGGCCGGGCTGGAACTGGACGTGGTCCGCCGCGACACCCGGGTGCTCTCCACCGGCGAGTTCTTCCTCCAGGGGCAGGAGCGCCCGTTCCGCGACTGGAAGGAAGAGGGCCACGGGTCGGCCGACATCCGGAGTGCGCTCGAGGAATCGGTCAACACCTATTTCTACCAGTTGGCGCTGAATCTCGGCATCGACCGCATCCACGCTTACCTCGACCAGTTCGGCTTCGGCCAGGTTACCGGAATCGACCTGCGGGGCGAGAGCACGGGGCTGCTGCCTTCGCGGGACTGGAAACGCGGGCGCTATGGCGAGGCCTGGTATCCCGGTGAAACGGTCATTGCCGGAATCGGCCAGGGTTTCAACGTGGTCACGCCCCTGCAACTCGCCAATGCCCTGTGCACCCTGGTGAACGGCGGGGTGCGAATGGCGCCGCGGCTGCTGTTCGCGTCCAAGCCGCCGGGCAGCGCGCAGGCCGTTCCCGAATCCTCGCCGGTGGTTCAGCAGGTACCGGTGCAGGATCCAAGCGACTGGGACGCGGTGCTCGAGGGCATGCGCCGGGTCGTCAACGGCCCTCGCGGCACGGCACGCGAGGTGGCCCTGGACGCGCCCTATCTCATCGCGGGCAAAACCGGCACGGCCCAGGTCTATGGCCTGGCCGAGGACGAGGAGTACGAAGAGAGCGAGGTGGCCGAACACCTGCGCCACCACGCCCTGTTCATCGCCTACGCGCCATTCGAAGAACCGCGCATTGCCGTGGCCGTGGTCGTGGACCATGGGGGTGCAGGTGGCCGGGAAGCGGCGCCCGTCGCCCGGGCCACCATCGATGCCTGGCTGGAACAGGAGCTGAGGCCATGATTCGGCTCATACCGCGATGGCTGGGGCTGCCGCGACTGGATCCCGGCCTGCTGGCCGGCCTGCTGGTCGTGATCCTGGCGGGCCTGGCCATCCTGTACAGCGCGGCCGGGCAGGACATGGCATTAGTGTACCGCCAGGCGATTCGCATGGGCGTGGGCCTCGGGGCCATGGTCGTGGTCAGCCAGATACCTCCGCACATGCTGAGAATCTGGACGCCTTGGATCTATCTCCTGGGCATCGTGTTGCTGGCCGCGACCTGGGCGTTCGGCGTGGGGCGGGGCGCCCAGCGGTGGCTGGACCTGGGTTTCGTGACCTTCCAGCCTTCTGAGATCATGAAACTGGCCGTGCCCATGATGGTGGCCTGGTACCTGCACACCCGCATCCTACCGCCGGGTTGGAAGGACAGCCTGGTGGCGGGCCTGATACTGCTCGTTCCGACCCTGCTGATCGTGCGCCAGCCGGATCTCGGGACTGCGCTGCTGGTGGCCGTGAGCGGCTGTTTAACACTGTTCCTGGCGGGTATCCGCTGGCGGGTCATCGCGGGGTTCAGCGCCGTGCTGGTGGCCGCCGCCCCGGCGATGTGGATGCTGATGAAGGAATACCAGCGGGACCGGGTACGGACCTTTCTCGATCCGGACGCGGATCCCCTCGGGCAGGGCTGGAACATCATCCAATCGAAGATCGCGGTGGGATCCGGAGGATGGACAGGGAAAGGCTGGCTCAACGGCACCCAGTCACACCTGGAGTTCATACCCGAGCGGCACACCGACTTCATCCTGGCCGTGTTTTCGGAGGAATTCGGCCTCCTCGGCATCTGCCTCCTGCTGGCGCTGTATGCCTACCTGGTCGGGCGCGGGCTGTTCATCGCCCGCGTTGCGCGCGACACCTGGTCGAGGCTGCTGGCGGGAAGCCTTGCCATGACGCTGTTCGTTTACGTGCTGGTCAACGGCGCCATGGTATCGGGCCTGCTGCCCGTGGTCGGCGTGCCCTTGCCCCTGGTCAGTTACGGCGGCACCTCGGCCGTCACCCTGCTGGCCGGATTCGGCATCCTGATGTCCATTTACGGCCACCGGAAATTCATCAGCAAGTGAGATACTCAGCGGCAATTGCCAGGCGCCAGGGGCAGTTGGAACCCCGGCAACCGGAATCTATACGGGGCGGAGCGGTCCATTCAGGTACACTCTGCGCGACGGCGCGGTGGCCGAATCGGCTTGTCGGCGGACCGGAAAGCCAGGGTGGCGAATAACACATGGAAATTTCAGGGAAATTCATGAGAAAACTGATACAAAGCCTTGGCCTGGTGCTGCTTGCAGGAACGGTGTGCGCCGCCGACCATCCCGGTACGGGTGAATTCATCCGGCGCGCGGTGGACGAATACGGGCTGGAAGCAGAGAAGGTCAGCGCACTTCTTGCGGAGGCCGATTTCCAGCAATCCATCGTGGACGCCATCAGCCGGCCGGCGGAAGGCAAGCCCTGGTTCGAGTACCGGCCGATCTTCCTCACGCGCAAGCGGATCGCCGCTGGCATCGATTTCTGGAAAGAGAACCGCGAACTGGTGGACCGGGTGGCGGGTAAATACGGCGTCGATCCCCAGATCATCGTGGCGATCATCGGGGTGGAGACGCTGTACGGGCGCATCACCGGCAGTTACCGGGTGCTCGACGCACTCGCGACGCTGGGCTTTTATTACCCGGAACAACTCGAAAACGACCGCTCGGACTTCTTCTCCGGCGAACTGATCCACTTCATGCTGCTGGGCCAGGAGGAGAACCTGCCGCTGACCCGCGTGACCGGATCCTACGCGGGCGCGATGGGCATGGGGCAGTTCATCCCGAGCAGTTACCGGGAATACGCCGTGGACTTCGACGGCAGCGGCGACCGCGACCTGTGGCAGTCGACGCCGGACGTAGTGGCCAGCGTGGCCAATTACCTGCACCGCCACGGATGGAAATCGGGCGAACCGGTGGCCGCGGAGGCGGAAGCAGACAGCAACGCCGACCCGGGCCTGGTGGCGGTCCGTAATTACAAGCCGCAACGCACGCTTGGCGAGATCGCGGAGGGCGGTTTCCGTCCGCGCGAATCATTCGACCCGGACCGGCCGGCCGCCGTCCTCCGCCTCGAAGAGAAGAACCGGGATGCCTACTGGGTGACCTTCGATAATTTCTACGTGATCACGCGCTACAACCGCAGCCCGCTCTATGCCATGGCGGTGCTGCAACTCAGTGACGAGATCCTGGCGGGCATGGGCGGTTGATGCACCCGGTCCGCGGCAGCCTCGCGCTGGGCCTGGCCCTGCTGTTGGCGGCCTGCGCCGGAGAAGCGCCGGTGCAGCGGGACGGCCCGCCCAGCCGCAAACTGAGCCCTTCGGACGTGCCCGACGCCGTGCCCCGGCCCGAGCCGCGGTCACGCTACGGCAACCGCTCGCCCTACGAGGTGCTGGGTAAAAAGTACACCGTGATGTCCAGCAGCAAGGGCTACCGGCAACGCGGCATCGCGTCCTGGTACGGCAGCAAGTTCCACGGGCGCAACACCTCCAGCGGCGAGGTGTTCGACATGTACAAGGCCACGGCGGCGCACCGGAGCCTGCCGTTGCCCACCTACGCGGAGGTCACCAACCTGGATAACGGCCGGCGCGTCATCGTGAAGATCAATGACCGCGGCCCGTTCCACCCTGACCGGATCATAGACCTGTCCTACGGCGCCGCCGTGCGGCTCGGCATGACCGGCTCCGGCACGGCCCGCGTCGAAGTGCGCGCCATCGATTTTGACGAACCAGCCCCGCAGCGCCCCGCCGTGAAGCTGGCGGATGGCACCTTTCTGCAGGTCGGCGCATTCAGCCGGCGCGAGGCCGCCGAGGCGCTGGCCGGCCGCATGATGCAGGAGCACCTGCAACCGGTGTCGATCCAGGGCGGTGACGGCCTGTTCCGGGTCTGGGTCGGCCCCTATTTGCGGGACGCGGACATCGAATTCGTATCCGAGCGGGTCGTTGAACTGGGGCTCGAACGCCCTCATAAAGTGGTTCGCTGACTTGCATCCCGTGCCGAAAAGCGGAATCCTGAGCCGACCATGAAAAGACACACGATCCATCTGCTCGTTGGCCTGATCCTGCCGATGCTGGCGGCCGCCCAGGCGGTTCCCCCGCCGTCCGGCATGCCGATGCCGGCCGCGCCCCAACTGGGCGCCGTCAGTTACGTGCTCATGGACTTCAACAGCGGCGACGTGCTGGTGGAGCACGAACCCGACCGGCGCGCCGATATCGCCAGCCTGACCAAGCTGATGACGTCCTACGTCGTGTTCCAGGAACTGGCGGGCGGAAGCATCGCGTTGGACGGCGTCGTGACCATATCCGAGAACGCCTGGCGCACTCCCGG
>JABAHR010014074.1_pt1 | contig 14803 bp, 12 predicted proteins | sample 7062101 | NCBI WGS metagenome assembly JABAHR01 (sample SAMN14534553, study PRJNA622989) | marine sediment metagenome | biome: marine biome [ENVO:00000428]; feature: marine pelagic biome [ENVO:01000023]; material: deep marine sediment [ENVO:00002113] | place: India: Gulf of Kutch | collected... | reverse complement strand
TTTATACAGAGAGCTATTCAGACTCTCAATCCTGATATTAGTGCAATTGGAATTTTCTCAGCGTCTTATTTTTCAGAGGATGAACCACTTGAAGGAGCAGAGGTTGATCCCGAAGACACTGGAGTAGACTTACAGGAGATAGAACTAGCACTTAGTGGTTCGATTGATCCTTATTTCAGATTTGATACATATTTTGTAATTGATAGGGAAGGCATAGAAACTGAAGAGGCATTTGCAACTACACTTGGCTCACTACCTCTCAATTCACAGTACAGAGTAGGTATTATGAGGAGTAAATTTGGCCGAATTAATACTCTACACAGGCATTCGCAAAATTTTGTTACCCTACCATTGGTGGCAAACTCATTCTTGGGCGAGCATCTAAATCCTACGGCAATTGAAGCTAATTTTTTAGCTCCTGTGCCCTGGTTCTTTGAACTTAGCGCATCAGTTGGAAGTCCTGAGGTAGAGACTGCCAGTTTTGACAGGGATGAAGACAAAAACAACCTTGGGAGACTACTCTATGTGTTTCATGTTAAAAACTTTTTTGAAGTCTCTGAAAATTTATCTCTTAATCTCGGAGGATCATTTGCAACGGGTGCAAATGGGGTATCAGAGGGAAGCAGGACAAACCTTTATGGCGCTGATCTCTTTGTAAAATACAGACCAATCAGTTCTGATCCATATAAAGAGCTTATGTTGCAGTCTGAATTTATGTACAGGGATGCAGATGGAGAAGAGGGCAGTTTAAGCGACTATGGATTTTACACTCAGCTTATATACAGGTTTGCAAAGAGATGGAATGCGGGTGCAAGGTTTGGTATGACAGATACTGATGATCCTATAGAATTTGAAGAAGAAGATGATGAAGATCATGCGGATGAACTATTGTCCAATAACGAGTTTTTTAATCTCTTAAACTCTGGTGAAGAGGAAGAAGATCACCACGGTGGCGAGCTTGGACTTTTTGGAGAGACTTATAGAGTGTCTGCCATGCTTACATTCAATCCTTCAGAGTATTCGAGGATAAGGCTTCAGTACGATTACACTGATCCTGATTATACAAAAGACCAGCATGCACTGTTTCTACAGTTTCAGTACTCTTTGGGTGCACACGGAGCACATCCGTTTTAATAGCCCATAAGGAGGGTAATTACCATGAAAATTAGAATAAAAATTATGTTCATGGTTTTGTTTGTGGCTACTGCGCTTTATGGTACAGAACTATCTGCTAAAGTGAAAGTCGTTACTACAATTCCAGATTTTGGTTCAATAGCAAAGGATATTGGTGGAGATAAGGTTGAAGTAAAGAGCATAGTAAAGGGCTATCAGGACCCTCACTTTGTGGATGCAAAACCAAACTACATACTGTGGTTAAATAAGGCCGATCTGCTCATTTATAATGGACTTGAGCTTGAGGTAGGTTGGCTTCCTGTGCTTCTTACAGGCTCCCGAAATTCGAAGATTGTTTCTAAAAATGCCCCTGGTCATTTAGATGCATCTACTCTCATCAATAATGTACTAGAAGTGCCTACGACAAAAATAGATAAAAGCATGGGAGATATACATGCAAGCGGAAACTCTCATTATATGCTAGATCCCAGAAACGGTCTTCTTGTTGCATCAGGAATTGCCAAGCGATTAATAAAGATTGATCCGGAAAACTCAGAGTTTTATGAACAGAATCTGATTTCGTTTACAACTTATCTCAAAGATAAGATTAAGGTCTGGGAAAGTAAACTCAAGCATTTGAGAGGAACGAATCTTGTAACATATCATAAGAGCTGGGTCTATTTTACTAAATGGGCTGGATTTAATGAGATCGGCTACATAGAGCCAAAACCTGGCATACCTCCTTCACCTTCACATCTTGCAAAGCTTGTTTCATCCTCAAAAGAGAGTGATCTTAAAATTATATTTTCAGAGCTGTATTATCCACAAAATACTGCAAAGCTCGTAGCGGGGAAAACCAGTGTTAAACTTCTTGTGCTACCCACGATGGTCGGTGCTACGAATGACGTAGGTTCATACTCCGACCTCTTTCAAAAAATTGTGGGAGAAATAACAAAAGCGCTTGCTAATTGAATATGATCCAGTTGATCAGTACAGAGATTGGTTATAATAGTTCCCCAATTCTGGAGCCTTTTGACCTTACCATAGGAGAAAATGAGTTTTGGGGTGTGATTGGCTCAAATGGCGGTGGTAAAACCACGCTTATTAAAACCATTTTAGGACTCATTCCAGCTATATCTGGCGAGATAATTTACTCGCCAGATTCTCACTTTGGATATGTACCTCAGCGAAAAGGGTTTGATACATTATTCCCAATCTCAGTATTTGAGCTTGTACTTATGGGGAGATACGGCAAAGCAGGTTTTGGAAAAAGTATTACAACTGAAGATAAAGAAATTGCATTAGATTGTCTTAAACAAGTGGGAATCTCGGATCTTGCTCAAAGGACTTTCAGGTCACTATCAGGCGGAGAAGTCCAAAGAGCATTGATTGCAAGAGCACTTGCCGCAAGGCCTTCGGTGCTTGTACTTGATGAGCCAACAGCATCTGTAGACATTAAAGGAGAAAGCGAGATAATGGAGCTTGTTAACAGTATTAAGGCTCAAAATAAACTTACTGTAATTATGGTGAGCCACTTTGTAGCCACTGTTGCAGAGTATGCAGATCATATGATCTTAATAGATAAGCAAAGCGCAATATTTAAAAAAGGATCGACTCAAGACATCATGAATTCTGACGCCATTCAAAGAGTGTTTGGTATTAATGTTTCTGCAGGGAATAGGAGAAGAGATAATTGAGCGGTTTTGCAGAGTTTATTGAAAGTTATTTTCTTTGGAAAGAAGCAGTTGCTTCAGGTGCTGTAATTGGTGCGCTGTGCGGATTTTTAGGGGTTTATGTTGTGCTGCGCAGGATAATATTTATAAGCGCTGCTCTTACGCAGGTATCTGCTCTTGGAGTCGCAGCGGCCTTCTACTTGGGATCATTTGCTGTAGGTTGGATATTGCCTTTAATTAACCCTGTAGTCTTATCACTTGTATTTACACTGTTAGCCGCATATCTATTTGCTGTAAAGAAAGACTTTATGCGGATTACTCAGGAAGCGGTTATAGGGTTTGGGTTTCTTCTTGCATCCGCTTTGGTTGTAATCCTTAGTGATAAATTAACTCATGGGGCCTCTGATATTTCAGATATAATCTTCGGCTCAGCAGTTATAGTCTCAATACAGGATTTATATATAATTCTAACTGTTGCTCTCATTGTCGGCATTATGCATCTAAAACTGCACAAGGATTTCCTGTTCGTTTCTTTTGATCCGGATTCTTCCGCTCTTTTCAAATATCCGGTCAAACTTACAAATACTCTTTTACTTATTAGTATTGGAGCTGTTATTTCTGTTTCAACCAAAGCTATCGGAGCACTTCCCGTATTTGGGCTTCTTGCACTTCCTGCGATGTCGGCTTTACTTCTTACTGAGAAGCTATCCAGAGTATTTATGATATCTATAATAATTGGGATATCTTCATCTGTTCTTGGATATTTTATCTCGTTTATTTTATCAATCCCTACAGGGGCTTCTATTACTCTGGTAGCTTCAGTAATTTTTCTTTTATCTATAGTATTAAATACAATCAATAAGAAGTAATGTAAGAAATACTAATTCAACATTCTAACGATAGATAAATAGCCGTTTAGTAAGTAAAGCCTCATCAAGCTCATCTATCTAGTATATTAATATCCGGTTTAGATATATTAGTGTTGTTTATTATCTCTTTTATCATTAACAACAAATTATCTATTAGACTTAAACTAAATACTGCTCAGACTTGATAACTTAAAGAATCTATTAAAGTCTAATAATGTTAAATAGTTATAAGCATCGATGATAACTAAAAAGCGGCTAAGTAATATCAATCAAACATAATACAAAAATTTGATAATTTACAATTGGTTGCGATAAAAGGGAATGTATTACCCTGTTCTGAGAAATTAATTTCCTGTAAGACTGGAACAACAAGTCGAAAAGTAATTAACTTTTTTGATAGAAGTTATAATATTTAGATGTATGTATAAAATGTAATTAAAATAAAGGCCTTATATTAATATAAGGCCTTTATTTCTGCAATTTAAATGATTGGATATAATTATTCTAATTTAACTGCGTGCGAATATTTTTATAGTCATCAAGATCAAGCTCATCAGCAAGCCAGTCCAGCGCAACACCACCAGTTATTACTCCTACGGGCACTCCATTTCTTAATACTGGGACAGAAAGCTGTACAGCGTATGTACGGGAAGATTGATCCCACTCGAGGTCACCCATCCAAAATGAGCTAATTTGATTTCCTTGTATATCCAGTATATCTGTGAATTTATCTTCGTCACCCTGCCAGTAGTCAGATGTTGCCGGATAGGCTGCAACATTCGCGCCCTGATTATCAGTTAGAAATAACTCAGTCCAGCGGGAGCCTGCTCCATCAACTCTGGACTTTAGTAATTGTGAGGGTGTGTTTGTGGTAATTTCTTGTTTAAATGCTACATCGGTGTTCTCTTTCCAGGCTTTATCCCTGCTTAGTATTGTATCTCTTGAAAGCCTTACATCTGTTTGAGCACCTGCAGATTGAACCAGGATATCTTCATTTGCTATTCTGCGAAGTTCCGCTAGTGTCTCACGTAATTGTTCTCTTAAAAGGTCCTTNNGGTCCTTACCTTGTAGTGCATTTTGCCGTTCCTGCTGGGCTGTCCTTGCGATTTGCTGCGGTTTGTTTTGTACGAACAGATATGCTGCACCTGCTATTAAACATACTATTAACAGCAAGATTACAATTATTATCTTGTCCATTGGGTTGGATGGTTGCTGATTATTTCCACTCATGTTTCTTTTCCTCCAAAATAATTTCTTTTACTAAAAGTATATACCTTTTTTACTTTTAATAATATTTTCTTCATATATTTTACTGATTTTATTATGCAATCATTATGCCATTATAATTAGTTCTAATAACGAATTAACTATTTAATAAAGGAATTAATTACCGTTATAATATTAATAATGGGGGAAGTGGTTTCCCTAATAATATATTATTAATAAATTAAATAAATAAATATAACCAAAATAAAAAAACCTGCTGATTTAATATTTTAAACCAGCAGGTCTATTAGTTCTCCTTATGTGTAAGGAGAGATGAGTATTTTAAATTTTAGAAATAGGCCTGAAGCTGTAATCTGAAACGATTTGTATCCTCTTCAGTACCGTCTATGTCTTCTTCCTGTATAAATGAGTAGTCAGCAACCACTTTCCATCTGTGACTCTTTCCCAAGAAATAACTTACAGCAGGGGTTATTTCCCAGATTGAGTCGGTGCTGCCAAGATCATCATCCAGGTCAACATAGGCATATCTTGCTGCAACCTCTAATACCTTTGGAATTAGAAATACGCCAGCCTGTACTCTAAAACCCTGGTCATATACTGAACCCTGGCTGGTACCTGATGGATCATAATCAGCGCCTATATATGATGCTTCAATATTTCCTCTTGGATGCATAAGTGAAACGTCAAACGCCCAGGATAGCATCTGCAGATCGGTAGCACCGATTGCTGCAAAATCACCACCTCTGGATCTGAAGTTTCTGCTGTCTGTTTCATCAGCAAGTGCAGTGTTTCCTTCTCCAACTATATCTGAATCAAGTCCCATAATAGCTGCACCTAACTGAATTGTTGTCTTTTTAACAAAGTTTTGCTGATGTTTAACTCCTGTGCCAAGCGGGTTAAACATTACCCTACCTGCCCAGAGAATATTTGAATCAGCCGCATTTTCATCACCTTCGTCAGAGTTTCTTCCTTCACCCTGGAACACACCAACATGATACCAAAAATATCCGCCGTGTTTACCATGAATACTAATACCGGTATCACGCTGTGGACTAAACTGTCTGTCGAGGATTGATCTGTTGACTGTTTGCTGTGCAAATGCTGAAACTAGCTGTTCTTTATTAAATGGAACCTTGTACTGTCCAACCCTTGGAACAAATAGAGGATTGTAAGCAAAATCAAATATAAGGTCTCTTAAATTGATGCTGTCCTCTCTTATATCAAGCTGTACCTTATATTTAAACCATGGTGCAAATGCATTACCATCCCAGATTAATCTTAGTCTCTGAATATCAAATTCTGTAACCGTATCGCCACCGTCTTCATCTTCAACCTGCATTAAGAACTGGCCCACAGTCCTGAATCTGGTCTTAAAGTTACCATCTGCAGATTCCATGAAGAATCCTTTCTTATACCCGGCTCTTATACCCTTCCACCAGGCATCTTCATCCTCTGATTCTTTCTTGGCAATGAACTCTTCAACCTTGAGATCGCTGGAAGCTCTTTTGGTTTCCATTGACTCAATTTTTTGCTGAAGCATTTCAATCTGCTTCTGATTCTGCCTTTGAATCTCCAGAATCTGCTTTTTTAGCTGTTCTACTTCACTGTTTGTTTCTGCTGCAGCATTTGAAACAAAAAGCAAAGGAGCCAATAGTAATGAAAAAACAAAAAATCTAATCTTACTTGGCATCTCCATAACTCCTATAAATATAGTAATATATGTTATTCTTATCACAGAATTAACATATATGAAAGTATGCAATTTCTGTGCCATTTTACGGTGAATACCTCATAACTTACTTAATATATGCATAAAATTACTGTTTGGTATAAATCTTGCAACATCAAATTAACAAATTGAATTACCCACAATTTATTAGGAAAATGCATAATGAAAATATTCAATTGATTAATGTTTCATGTCTTAATTTAACAACATTTAATAAATTTAAGAATTAGGATATGTACATTAATATGAAAAGGTATTATAATTAGAGCAAGTATTTCATGAATTAAAGTATTTAGATTACAAAATTAAAGTAATTTAGATTAACTAAGCATCAGAGTTTGTCTCTGATTGTTGTGGGTAATATATATTTGTTTTTATAGATAATTCGAATTTAACTTATAGTTAATAGATTCGTTTAAGTTAGGAGGAGAGTAAAAATGAGATTATGGCAAAAACTGGTTTTGCTTGTGTTGGTACCTATAATCATATCTGTGCCGGTTATTCTTTATTTTCTTAAAGTTGAGTTGGATAATAAGGAAAACATGGCTAGAAGACAGTTTGCTGGTATTGAATATATACAGCCGCTTAGAGATTATGGAGATATAATCGAAGATTTTAGAACCGTTACAATTGATGTACTTGAAAATAATAGACAACTTGACGACCAAACCCAGGCTGAATTAGACAGACTTAAAAAGTCTATGGAAGATAAATTAGCTCAGGTTGATGCGTTGAACAGTAAGTATGGTGATATATTTGGTCTAATCAGTACGTGGTCAAGATTGAAAACAGGTTGTGAACAGCTGGTAGCTACAGCTCTTGAGCTAAGCGCAGAAGACAGTTTCCTTGTTCAAAAAGAGCATGAAACTGAAATATCCGATTTTATCATTCAGATTGTTGACTCTTCTAAATTAAGNNGCTGACGTTATTTTGGCAGAGCTGCCAAAAATGGAAAGAGACATTAAAGACATTGAGCGAGAAGCAGAGCTTGCAATTGATAGACAAGGTAGAGGTGCTGTATATCAGGAAGGGTAAGACGGTGAGATAATAGTAGGGATTGGCCAAAACAGGTCAAAAGAAGAATTAAGAAATAAACTTTTAATATTACAAAGTACATTGGAATTGGTTCAAAGAGATGCTGAGCTGTTTTTGGCTACAAACGTAGAGCTTAGAACAGTGCTTAGACCTCTACTGCTAAAACTGGACAGAGACCTAACAGTATTTATTGAAGATGCTAATAATGAACTTGTAACTCCAAATGTAATATCTTCATCGAAACAGAGCATTGCTGAAAAAGTAGATACTGTTAGTGCATCAATCTTTGCTCCATATGACGCGGCACTGCGAACAATTGAAAATATAGTATCAGCAAGGATTCAGCAGGTTGGAAATCAGAAGATTATTATTCTGCTTGTAATCGGTGCTGCTATTCTTTTATCACTTCTAATTGCTGTATTGGTGCTAAGGGGTGTGCTTGGACAGATCGACTTTATCAGAAGTGCTATGAGTGCTTATACTGAAGGTGATTCATCAGCTAGATCAATAATGTCAAGTTCAGACGAACTTGGTGAAATGGCAGGATCTGTTAACCAGTTTATGGATGAAAACGAGACTCTAACTAATAAAGTTAAAGAGGATGCGGAAAGAGTGGAAGATGAATATAACAGAACGCAGGAATCTATTATTAAGCTACTGGACGAGGTAAGTGGTATTGCTGAGGGTGATCTTACTCAGGAAGCAGAGGTTACTGCAGAGGTAACCGGTGCTATTGCTGACTCATTTAACAATGCGATCGTTGAGTTAAGGCGTATTATTACTGAGGTGCAGTCTGCATCTACTCGTGTAAACGAGGCATCATCCGACATTAGGCTTTCAATGGACAGGCTGTCTCAGGGTAGTGAAGAACAGTCGGGTCAGATTATTGATACAACTGCTGCTATTGACGAAATGGCAATCTCTATTAGACAGGTATCAGAGAACGCATCAATGTCTGCTACAGTTGCTCAGCAGGCGCTAAGTAATGCAAAACAGGGCGCAGAGGTTGTGGAAAATACCATTACTGGTATGAACAACATCAGGGATCAGGTGCAGGAAACTTCAAAGAGAATCAAGAGGCTGGGTGAAAGTTCTCAGGAGATTGGAGAGATCACACAGCTAATTGGTGAAATTGCAGACAGAACGAGTATTCTTGCTCTTAACGCTTCAATTCAGGCTGCTATGGCAGGGGAAGCAGGTAGGGGTTTTGCCGTGGTTGCTGAAGAGGTTGAACGTCTGGCAGATCGTGCTACTGATTCCACAAAACGAATTGAAACTCTAATTAAGACGATTCAGGCTGAATCTAACGATGCTATCTCTGCTATGGAAGACATGACAAACGAGGTTGTGTCCGGATCAGAAAGAGCAGCGGATGCTGGTAAAGTGCTTGGAGAAATTGAATCTGTGTCAGTTAAATTAGCTGACCTCATTCAGTCAATCTCAATGGCTGCTCAACAACAGGCAAGAGGTTCGGAAACCATTGCAAATGCTATGTCTGATATTTCTATGGTAACGCAGCAATCTACACTTAGTACACGTGAAGCTTTTACCACGTCTGCGGGTCTGACAGAGCTTTCTGAAGAGCTTGGTAAGACAATCAGTGCATTTAAGCTGCCTGAAACCAATGGAGCAAGTCCGGAGTTTAGTGCTACTGATGTTGAAATTCCTGCGGCTGATTCTGTAACACCTGCCGAAGGGTCAACACAGTAAACTAGTCTGGTTTAACCTCTGCTTCATAAAAGTTAATTAGACAAGTATAAGCAATTGCCATGTTATATATCTTGGTAAATTAATAAACAATGAATACAAATACTAGCACTGCATACGAAGTTAGCGATAGTTTGAGTTCGCAAAAGCTTGAGCAATATGAACTGAGCGAGCAAGATTTTAATCGCTGGCAGCAAAGTATAGAATCAAAATGTGGACTGTATTTTGATAAAAGCAGGATTTCTTTTCTATGTACTGCACTGCTTGAGAGAATAAATGATCTGTCTCTTAGAGGGTATGATGAGTATCTAAGGTATTTACTTTATAATAATGATGCTGAAAGGGAGTGGAAGGAACTGTATTGCAGGCTTGTAAACTGTGAGACAAGTTTCTTCAGGCACCAACCTTCATTCGAGCTACTCAAAGATCATATTTTCCCACAGATTTTAGAGAGCAGAAAAAACGATATATTCAAACTGTTAACTGTCTGGAGTGTGGGCTGCTCATCGGGTCAGGAAGCATATTCCATAGCCCTAAATGCATTACAGAGCTATGATACAGATGAATATTATACTAAGATAATAGGGTCAGATATCAATCTCCATTTGTTAAAAAAAGCCAGGAAGGGGATATACACTAAGGCAGAAGTAAAGAGCTTGCAACCTGATTTTGTAGATAGGTATTTATTCCCCTACAACAGTAACGGCACAACATACTATAAATTTAGAGATGAAGTAAAAGATCTTGTGAGTTTTAATTTTATTAATTTAGTTGAATCCAATACTTATAAGGTATTTCCCGTTGATATTATTTTTTGTCAAAATGTTCTATTCTATTTCAGCAAGAACAGAAGGTTGGAGATTGTATACAAACTTTGTGAATATTTAGGTAAAGGGGGCTCACTAATACTTGGCCCTTCAGATATATTGCCGGCAAGGATAAATGGGATGGAGACTGAATATATAAATAGCAATTTAGTATATAGAAAATTATAAATAACAAATAATTTTATGAGTAAATCAATCGATCAACAACTTATAGCGGGATTTGTGGGTGAGGCTAAAAGCTACATTCCAAACATCGAATCTGCCATAGAATCTCTTAGAGGTGGAGCAGACAGGATCTCAAAGATTGAAGAAATGCACAGATATATTCAAAACATTAAGGGTGCATCATCTATGATAGGTGTCACTGAATTAAGTGACATATCAAATTATATGGAGAAGCTGCTCGAGGATTTGGCTGCTAACAAGGTTGAGTATAACGATGAAGTCTTGCTCTTCTTAAGAAATACTACAAAACATATCGGAAAATATCTCGATAGTCTTATAGATGGTGAGTTTGACTATAAATCAGTTGTAAATGAAGTTAAAGCTGCGTATATAAAACTTGGTGGTAAAGAAACACCGTCTGAAAAAGTAGAATTTGATAAGGAACAAACTACTACACCTGAAGACTCCACATATATCGAAAGTCCTTCAGGGTCTGGTTCTGATACACAGTATCCTGAAAATGAACCTCTCATTGCAGGGCCTCTTGCAATTTATAAAGAATTATTAAATAAATTTGGTGAGTTGCAGGATGCTCCGGAAAATTATGATAAAATTGGAGATTTAAGCAATCTCGTAACTGAGCTAAAAGATAGTTGTAATGTCTCAGAGTTTCTTCCAGCTGACAAAGTATCGGTTGCTATCAAACTGGTCTCAGACTTAACATCGAATCTGCTCGAAGTTATAAATGATATTGATGCTCATAAGGGTACAGCAAATTATGAAACACTTCTTGGAATAGCAGAGACTTTCATCTACCAGATAGAAAGAGTTCTTTATAACTACACAAGTGAAATAGATTTTCAGTCTGAAGTTGGCCAGCTGTCTAGCAACTATCAAGAATTCCATGCCAAGGTTTTAGCTGGTGAACAAAACGCTATACAAAATGTGGGTTCTGGTAGTGTTGATAATGGAGACGGGGCTATGAGCCCTGAACTTATTGAGGGATTTATTTCTGAAACCAAAAAAGATATTAATGTTGTGATAAATGAACTTGAAAACTATGCTGTGTCTGCTGATAAAAAATCTATAATAAAAAGCGTAAAAAGCCATATTCATAAAATTCATGGTGCTTCTGGCATGCTCGGTTTTGATAATCCTCAAAATACCAATAATGAAAGAAGTCACCATGGTATATATTTGATTAGTAAAGATTTGAGTGAATTTTTAAATCTTGTTTCTGATAGTGATATTGAGTTAGATGCTCAGTCGGCAGGAGTTGTAGTCCAGGGGACGTTATTATTGAAAAAACTGTGTGAAGATTCACAGGTTCAAAATGTTGAAGAAGAGATTAGCAATATTAGCTCTGTAGTTTCACGGATTTCCTCTAATATACTGCAAAGCACACAAGTTAAAAATGAGCAAGCTGCAGTTAGCTCCGAACAGCCAGTAGTCCAGGAAAACAAATCACAAAAACAAATTATTCCCGATGAGCTTTTTGAAGTATTCACAATTGAAGCAAATGAGCATCTGGAGAATATGAATAAATGCCTTTCGGTTTATAAGTCCACTAATGATCTTAGCGATTTACAGGAAGTGCGAAGAGGGGCACATACAATAAAAGGTGCTGCTGGAATGGTGGGGCTACAGTCAGTATCGGACCTAGGACATGAGATGGAATCGGTACTTGATAACCTTTTTGAACGTAATATACAGCCGTCGAAAAAAGTATTGGATTTATTTTCTAAAACTACAAATGTTTTGGAAAAGCTCATAGCAAATGGAGACAATGTCGAGACAGATAATGAGTTAAATGATGTTTTAAGCTACTACAGCAACATAGATCTATTTGATGAGCTATCTTATGAACAGGCAACATCTGCTACTGATACTGAAGAAATTTCAATTCCTGATGATATACCTCAAGTAGAAATTGAGCATGAAAGGCAGGATACTGAGCAAGTAACCTCAGAAGTGAGTACCGAGCAACCTCAGTTTATGTTTTACTCGGAATCAACCGAGGATATTCCTCCAGATCTGTTAGAAGTATTCTTAATTGAAGCAAATGAACATCTGCAAAACATGGGAAGATATTTAAACATGTTGGTTGAGGATAATAAGGATAGAGATCCGCTTCAGGAAATAAGACGAAGTGTACATACAATAAAAGGTGCTGCGGGTATGGTGGGATTTAGCAGCGTATCCACCCTTGCACACAGAATGGAAGATCTGCTGGATGATTTATATGAAAATTCTATTGTTCTTAATGATGATATCATAAATTTACTTTATAGAACCTCTGATCTGCTTGATGATATTGTAAACAGTAAAGTTACAGATCTACAGGGCAATAAACTTCTTACAAGCCTCTACGATGAATATAAAGCATTTGTAAAAGAAGATGATTCTGAGCAAATACCAGATGAACAGGTATTTACTGAAACTCCTGATAAATTTATTCAGGAGGACGTTTTCTTAGGTCTTAACACTGAAGAGATATTCAATGTTGATGAAGTTCAGCAAGATCCTCAACAGCGACAGGAACAGACTATAAGAAAGCCTGGAGATTTTGTAAGAATCCCAATGGAAAGACTGGACGAGCTTGTAAATCTTGTAAGTGAGCTCGTTGTTAACAGGTCTACTTTTGAACAGCATTTCGGTGTATTTAATCAGGAGCTTGAAGAGACGGCCCCAAGCCTGGATAGGTTGCGTAGAGTAACGTCAAACCTTGAGACCCAGTATGAGGTTCTAACGCTTGGTGGCGGAAAATTACAGATTGCAGCGGGTGATGAGAGCAATGTTACCTCAATGCCTGTGCAATCAACACAAACTCATGGATTTGATGAACTTGAATTTGATCGTTACACAGAATTTCATCAATTCACCCGAGAGTTGTCAGAGTCTACAAGTGATATAAGGGCAATAGGCGGACAGATGTCAGGGCTTACAGGAGACTTTGAGAGTTATCTAAACAGACAGGAGAGGATTACTTCAGAGGTTCAGGATAAGCTTATGAGGCTTCGAATGGTACCTCTTGCCACTGTTGCTACCAGGCTCCATAGGGCAGTTAGGGTTACAGCGTCTCAGCAAAATAAAAAAGTGCAGCTAAACATAGTGGGAGAGGATGTGGAGCTGGATAAAACAGTATTGGAAGAAATGTCTGATCCGCTTCTGCATATCATAAGAAATTCTGTTGACCATGGTATTGAGCTAGCCGAACTTAGAAAGGCGCTCGGAAAGGATGAAGTAGGGACAATCACTTTAAAGGCATATTATGAAGGTACTCAGGTTGTAATACAGATTGGTGACGATGGGGCAGGGCTTGTGCCCGAAGTGCTGCGAACTGCTGCTGTAAGGGGAGGGTTTATAAGTGAACCGGATTCTCATAGAATTTCAGATGAGGAGCTGTTTAAATTAATATTCCTTCCAGGATTTACTTCAGCTACTGAAATAAGTGAGATATCAGGCCGTGGTGTAGGAATGGATATCGTAAGTGATACCGTAACAAAAGTAAAGGGTACGGTATCGATTGATTCACAAGCATCAAAAGGTGTAACTTTTACAATCAGGCTTCCAATGACCCTAGCTATTACCAGAGTCTTGTTGGTTTATGCAAACAATGAGCAGTTTGCAGTGCCACTTGCCTCTGTTTCACAGATTATGAGAGTTGAAAAAGAGTATATAGAGAATCTAGGGGATGAAAGAGTATTAAAAATTGAAAATAATATTTATCCGATTATCAGGCTTGGAGAAGCTCTTAATCTTAAAACTTCATCAAGTGAATCTATAACAAGCTTGCCTGTGCTTATAATGAATCTTGGTGAACAACACATTGCCCTTGTAGTANNTGGAATCCAGAGAGGTAGTGGTAAAAACTCTTGGAAACCACCTCAAGAATGTTCATGGTATCACAGGAGCAACGCTCATGGGTGATGGTAGTGTTGTCTTGATAGTAAACCCATCAGATTTAATAGATAAGCCTTCTAGCGCTACGGTGGATATAAATGTTCCTGTATCCTCTGAATTAAGAAGAGATATTCTAGATGTATTCATTGTAGATGATTCACTTAGTGTTAGACGTATTATGACAAATCTTATAAAGAATAACGGATGGAACCCTATTGTTGCTAAAGATGGAGTTGAAGCACTGGAAATACTGCAAAGATCAGTAAAACTTCCAGAAGTGATTTTACTGGATATTGAGATGCCCAGAATGGATGGTTATGAACTTACATCAACACTCAGAGCTCAGGAGCAGTTTAAAGATATACCTATTGTCATGATCACATCCAGAGCCGGTAAAAAACACAGGGATAAGGCTTTTGAGCTTGGGGCTAATGACTATATGGTAAAACCATATCAGGAAGAAGACCTAATCGGACTAATCAAAAAAATAACGGGAAGCATATCTAATACTTCTTTGCAATGAGTAAGTTAACAAAAGTTGTTCTGGCAGATGAT
>JABAHR010013392.1_pt1 | contig 14805 bp, 13 predicted proteins | sample 7062101 | NCBI WGS metagenome assembly JABAHR01 (sample SAMN14534553, study PRJNA622989) | marine sediment metagenome | biome: marine biome [ENVO:00000428]; feature: marine pelagic biome [ENVO:01000023]; material: deep marine sediment [ENVO:00002113] | place: India: Gulf of Kutch | collected... | reverse complement strand
GGATCCGGTATGCGGGCTGCAACTGCCTCGGCATCCGTCTGTGTATCAAAGGCCGCAAATACACAGCCACCGGTGCCTGTCATGCGCGCGGGAGAAAACCTGTTCAACCAGTCGAGAGCCGCCGCCACTTCCGGATACCTGAGCCGTACGACCGCTTCGCAGTCATTCCGGTTACTGCCCGAAAGAAGGTCGGCTATTGTCTGTCGTGGCGTGTCCCGTGTCAATTCCGCGGCGGAAAAAACCGTGGCGGTAGATATGCTTACCTCAGGATTCAGCACCAGGTACCAGTGCTCCGGCGGTGCCGCGGGCGTGAGTATCTCCCCCACCCCCTCGGCCAGTGCCGCGCGGCCATGCACGAACACCGGCACATCGGCGCCCAGCTGCAGACCAAGCTCTGCTAACTCACTGATTTCAAATGATAGGCCCCACAGGCGATTGAGGATATGCAGGGTCGTGGCCGCGTTGGAGCTGCCGCCGCCCAGCCCGCCCCCGACCGGCAGCTGCTTGTCGTTGTAGATCGTGACCCCTGCCCGGCAGCCACTCGCCTCGCGCAGCAGCCGTGCGGCCCTCACGCACAGGTCATCGGCTTGCGGCACCCCGTCCGGCCCGCCAACCCGGCGCAGCTCACCGTCCGGGTTGATGTCGAAATACAGCCAGTCGCTGCGGGTCAGGAACTGGAACAGGGTCTGCAGCTCGTGGTAGCCGTCCGCGCGCCGACCGGTGATGTGCAGGAACAGGTTGAGCTTGGCAGGCGCCGGCCAGGGGCCGCTGGCCGGCGCCGGTATCGACATGCGGCTCACCGTGGTGCCGCCCCGGCCTGCTCCGGCAGCCACTGGTCGATGACCAGCTTGACCACGAGATCTTCCCTTTCCAGCCGTATTTTCGCCGGCCAGCTGCTGCCGGCCACGTCCCGGTAGCGCTGGTAGGTGATCGTCCACCCGGACTGCACCAGCTGCCGGACCGAGCCCTGCTCATCCCGTGTCACCTCGACAGTACCCCGGGGGGCAGCGATCCCGCGCACCCAGTAGCGCAGACCGCCCACCGGCAGCTGCCAGCCGGTCGCCTGCTCGAGCAGGGACTCGGCGTCCGCGGCCGCATACACGTTGCCGTCGCTGTCGGTGAGGGTAACGGCATCGCTGTTTCCGCTTAACAGGAAAGCCCCCTGGCCGAGCGGCCCCGAGACCTGCAGGCGGTAGCTGTCATCCTGCATCTGCCAGTCGAGCCCGGCATGCCATCCCTGTTCTCCCCGGGTCAGCGAAACACGGCCCCGCAGTTGCCAGTGCGTGATGCCCGCGCGATCGCCGGGTAAGACGGCATCCATGTCCGGAGGGAGTGCCGGCGGCACGCTGGCACAGCCGGACAGCAGCAAGATCAGCAGCAACTCCCGGAATCGGTTCACGGGTTCAGGCGGTTCAGCACTTCCAGCAGTACCGGGTTGTCCGGCATGATCTTGCGTGACTCGTCCCAGATCCGGCGCGCCTCGTCACGTTCACCGCTGACCCACAACACCTCGCCGAGGTGTGCGCCGATCTCGCCGTCCTGGAGCTTTTCCCATGCCTGCCGCAGGTAGAACAGCGCCTTTTCCAGGTCACCGAGGCGGAAATGCACCCAGCCCATGCTGTCGATGATGGCCGGGTCATCCGGCTTGTGCATATAGGCCTTGCTGATATAGGCCAGTGCCTCTTCATGGCGGTCCGTGCGATCCGCCAGGGTATAACCCAGCGCATTCAGGGTACGCACGTTTTCCGGATCGTGCATCAGGATCTGGCGCAGGCTGGCCTCTGCAATGTCCAGCCTGTCGATCCTCTCGGCCGCCAGTGCATAGGCATAGAGCAGGTCATCATGCTGCGGGCTGTATTCCAGCGCCGTGGCATAGAGGTCGTATGACTCCTGGTGCAGGCCGGCATCGGTCAGCCCCTGGCCTTCGATCAGGTAATACTCGATGGCCCGCTCGGAATTCTTCTGGCGCACCTCGCGCATGTGCTCGCGCATGCGGCCGATGTCACCGTTATCGACCATGATCTGGACGGCGCGCATCAGGGCCTGGCTCCAGTAGTCGCCCGTATTCACCTTCAGATACCACTCCAGCGCCTTGTCGTACCTGCCCTGTTCATGCACCGCATAGCCCAGGTAGTAATAGGCATTCTGGTCATGCGGATTCTGTTTCAGCAGTTCTTTCAGGTGCTGTTCGCCCGCCTTGTACTGTTCTGTCTCCAGCTCCAGCAGGGCCAGTGAATACAGCCCCCCCGGGTATTCCGGGTCCAGCTTGACGACACGTGCGTACTGCTGCCTGGCCCCCTCCAGGTCTTCCGCATCCAGCAGCATGCGCCCGTAGGCAAACAGCAGGTCGACGTTGTCCGGAGCCTCCTGTACCGCGTCATGCAGCACCCGCGTTGCTTCCGCATTGTTTCCCTGCCGCACCAGCACCTGCGCCTTCAGGATGATTGCCAGGGGAAGGCCGGGCTCCAGTTGCAGTGCATGGTTGACTGCGTCCAGCGCAACGTCGAGCTGTTCCGCCAGTACGGCAATGCGGCACAGCGCCATCCAGGCATGGGGATTTCCGGCGTAGCGTCCGACAAGGCGCTGCGTGGCCTGCAGGGCGGCCTGCTTGTCGGCGTGCCTGGCCAGCACGGTTGTCGCGCTGCGGAAGCCCTCTTGCGGATCATCGGCGGTGCTCAGCAGGTAATCCATCTGCTCCACGACCTCGTCCAGGTCGCCGGCGTGCAGGGCAAGCGCGGTCAACGCCTTGCGTGCCTCCTGGTTATCAGCATCGAGTTCCACCCAGCGCCGTGCAGCCAGCAGCGCGACATCGTACTGGCGGGCATAGGAGGCGATCTGAACCGCGCGTTCCGCGATCCGGGGATCCTGGGCGGCAACGGCCGCCTCGAGATAACGCTCGACAGATACATCGAGCACACCGCGCTGGGCGGAGATCTCGGCCAGCAGGATGTCATACATCAGGTCGTCGGTCAGGCTCTGCTCGGGGTAAACCGCGCGCGCCTCGGTCACGGCCTTGACAGCGGGAGCGGGAGCGGGAGCGGCCGTATCCTGTGCCACCACCTCTTGCGTGGCACGGTTGCCGGATACAGTGCAGGACACGGCTGCCATACACATCAGCAGGGCCAATACCAGGTGCCGCATCCGGTTGCCCTGTCCTGTCACCTTTTGCTCCATCGGTTCATTCTATCAGCCTCTTGATTACCCTGCTAAAAAACCTTGCGGCAAACAGGGGGTGCCGGTTCCCGGACAGTACCGGGATGCGCATGGGGATCGGGCCCCGCGCGCAGCATCCGGTATTCCGGCGCTACCGGCAGCTGTACGGCAGGCCATGCTGACCCGTCTGCCATGAATCACCACGGCGCGGGAAATATATCCTGTATGATGCCGCGGCTTGTATTAAGGACAACCGCCATGCAGAATTTTGCGTTCGCCGCCGGATTTTCTTGAATTTGACATGTATCTGACCGTTCTCGGCATCAATCACCGCACTGCCCCCGTGGAAATACGCGGGCAGGTTGCCTTTACCCCCGAGCAGCTGGAACAGGCGCTGGGGGAGCTGTGCACCCTGGAAGGCGTGCACGAGGCGGCGATCCTGTCCACCTGCAACCGCACGGAGCTGTATTGCGCACGCGAGGACACCTCACCCGACGCAATCAGCGACTGGCTGTGCCGCTTTCACCGGCTCGACAGCGCGACCCTGCGACCGCACCTGTACAGCTACCAGGAGGAGGCGGCAGTGCGCCACGTCCTGCGTGTTGCTGCCGGGCTGGATTCCATGATCCTGGGCGAGCCGCAGATCCTCGGCCAGATGAAAACCTCCTACCAGCAGGCCCTGAAATCCGGCAGCATCGACACCCTGGTCAACCGCCTCTACCAGCACACCTTCTCCGTGGCCAAGCAGGTACGGACCGATACCGCCATCGGTGCCAGCCCGGTGTCGGTTGCCTTCGCGGCCGTCAGCCTGTCCCGGCAGATTTTCGGGGACCTGGAAAACCAGTGCGCACTGCTGATCGGCGCCGGCGAGACCATCGAGCTGTCAGCACGCCACCTGCACGAACGGGGTATCGGCAAGCTGATCATCGCCAACCGCACCGTCAGCCGCGCACACGACCTGGCGGCACAGTTCGACGGTTACGGCATCGGCCTGGACGAGATCCATGCCCATCTTGCCGAGGCCGATATCGTGATCTCGTCAACGGGCAGCCCCGAGCCGGTACTCGACAGGGACACCGTGCAGGCGGCACTGAAAAACCGCAAGCACCGCCCGGTGCTGATGATCGACATTGCCGTGCCACCGGACATCGACGCTGCGGTCGCGGAACTGAATGACATCTACCTGTATACAGTCGATGACCTCAAGCAGGTCATCGAGGAAGGCCAGCGCTCGCGCCAGGAGGCGGCCAAGCAGGCCGAGGAGATCATCGACACCCAGGTGGAACACTTCATGTCCTGGGTACGCTCGCTGGATGCCGTGCCCGTGCTGCGCGCCTATCGCGATCATGCCGAGCACATGGGTGAGGCCGAACTCGCCCGCGCCAGGCACCAGCTCGAACAGGGTGCGGAACCCGGGGAAGTACTGGAAACCCTCGCCCGCAACCTGGTCAGAAAGCTGACCCATGACCCGACCGTCAACCTGCGTTCAGCTATCGCCGAGGGCGACACCGGTCTGCTGGATGCCGTGCGTACCCTGTTCAGGCTCAACAACAGAAAATAAGCCATGCAGCCCAGCATCATCAGCAAGCTGGAAAACCTGGAGGAGCGGCACAGGGAAGTCGGCGCCCTGCTCTCGGATGCCGGCACCATTGCCGACCAGGACAGCTACCGCAAGCTGAGCAAGGAGTATTCGCAGCTGGCGCCCGTGGTCGAGGCGTTCGGCGAATGGCAGCAGGCAAACCGCGATCTCGAGTCCGCACAGGACATGCTGAAAGACCCGGATCCCGACATGAAAGTCATGGCCGAGGAGGAATACGGCAGTGCCAGCCAGCGCATCGAGATGCTGGAGCTGCAGCTGCAGAAGCTGCTGCTGCCGAAAGACCCTCACGATGACAGCAATATCTACCTGGAAATCCGTGCCGGCACCGGCGGCGACGAGGCCGCGATTTTTGCCGGCGACCTGTTCCGCATGTACCTGCGCTATGCAGAGGTCCGCAGGTGGCAGGTCGAGGTCATGAGTGAAAGCCCGGGCGAACACGGCGGCTACAAGGAAATCATTGCCCGCGTGATCGGCCAGGGTGCCTACTCGCGACTGAAATTCGAGTCCGGCGCACACCGCGTGCAACGGGTCCCGGAAACCGAGTCACAGGGCCGCATCCACACCTCGGCGGCAACCGTCGCCATCCTGCCCGAATCGGATGAAATCGAGACGGTCGATATCAATCCCTCCGATCTCAAGGTGGACACCTTTCGCGCCTCCGGCGCCGGTGGCCAGCATGTCAACAAGACCGACTCCGCCATCCGCATCACCCACCTGCCGACCGGCATCGTGGTGGAATGCCAGGACGAGCGCTCGCAGCACAAGAATCGTGCGCGCGCCATGTCGCTGCTGGCTGCGAAGATGCTCAGCGCGGAGCAGGAAAAACAGAAGGCGCAGGAAAGCGCGGCCCGGCGCTCGCTGGTGGGCAGTGGCGACCGTTCCGAGCGCATCCGCACCTACAACTTTCCGCAGGGACGCATGACCGATCACCGCATCAACCTGACTGTCTACAAGCTGGATGATTTCATGGCCGGCAACCTGGACCTGGCCATCGAGCCGTTGATCAGTGAATACCAGGCCGACCAGCTCAGCGCGCTCAATGAGCAGCACGGGTAACCCCCCCAGCATCGCCGGCCTGCTGGCACAGGCCGCTGCCACCCTCGACTCCGACACAGCCCGCCTCGATGCCGAGGTGCTGCTGGCACATGTGCTGGGCAAGCCGCGCAGTCACCTGTTTGCCTGGCCGGACAAGGTGGTCAGCGCCGCACAGCAGCGCGATTTCGAACAGCTGCTGGCGCGCCGCAAGGCCGGGGAACCGGTTGCACATCTCACCGGCAGGCGTGAATTCTGGTCGCTGCAACTCAGGGTCACGCCCGATACCCTGATCCCGCGCCCGGAAACGGAAACACTGGTCGCACAGGCACTGGATGTACTCCCGGCTGCCGGCAGCCGCGACGTTGCCGATCTCGGCACCGGCAGTGGCGCCGTGGCGCTGGCCATTGCCAGTGAACGGCCCGCGTGCCGCATCGTGGCAACCGACAGTTGCGCGGCCGCGCTTGCCGTGGCCGGCACCAACGCCAGAAACCTGCACCTCGACAATATCGAGTTCAGGCAGGGTGACTGGTGCGAACCATTGCAGGAAAGTTTCGATCTCATCGTCAGCAATCCGCCCTATATCCCCGCACATGATCCGCACCTGGAAACCGGCGATGTGCGTTTCGAACCGCGCGCTGCACTGGCTGCCGGCACGGCCGGCATGGACGCGCTGAGCGGAATTGCGCACTGCGCATACGCGCACCTGAAACCCGGCGGCTGGCTGATGATGGAACACGGCTACGACCAGTCGGATGCCGTGCGCCGCCTGTTCAGGGCGACCGGTTACAGTGATATCAATGACATCCATGATGATGCGGGGCTGCCCCGGGTCATCCGGGGACGCAAACAGCCGCTGACGGGGAGACCGGAACTTGCTATTTAACCGTCAAGGGATCAGGATGATAGCGTGGTCGAAAAGCTCAAAAAACGGTCCATCTGGATTGAGGGGCACGACGAGGATCCAGAGCTGACCGAATTCACCGCGGCGTTGCTGCGCGACGTCAGGGGGGTTTTGAAGGTCCGCATCAATGCCCCGGGGCATCTTGTTGTCAGTTACAACGTGCGCCGGATCACGCTGCAGACGATCGAGGCCCTGCTGGGCGAGTTCGGCTACCGTATGCGAACCAGCCTGGTATGCCGCCTGATGCGCACGCTGTGTTATTACGTCGAGGATATCGAGTGCACGGAGTGCAGGCTGGACCAGGCCAACTGCACCCGCGAGGCCTTCATCGCACGCTACATGACGAAGGAACACGGCTGCCGCGATAACCGTCCGGAATACCTGCGGCGCTATCTGTAGTCTCTGTCAGGCGTCAGCACATAAAACCTCGCCACAGAGATCACAGAGCGCACAGAGCTAAAACAACTACTGCATATGCCAGTAAAACAGCGCGAACCATGCTTGCCGGATAGAACCGGCTTCAAGGAATCACCCGGGATTGCATGGCGGGATTCCTTCCTGCGCTGAAATGATACCGGGATATACTGACCCGAATTTTTTCTCTGTGCCCTCTGTGATCTCTGTGGCGATTTTTTATGCCATCTCCCCGCGAGATACTATTTCGCACACAGGATGCAGCGGAATCTGCCCATGAATGACGAAGAACTGCTGCGCTACAGCCGCCAGATCATGCTGCCGCAGATCGACATCGGCGGCCAGCAGCGCCTGCTGGCTGCACGCATGCTGATCATCGGGGCAGGCGGACTCGGCTCACCCGCCGCCATGTACCTCGCCGCAGCCGGTGTCGGCCATCTCGTCATTACCGACCCGGACACGGTGGAGCTGTCCAACCTGCAGCGCCAGTTACTGCACCGGGCAGCGGACGTCGCGCGCGGCAAGGCGGACTCGGCCCGCGATACCCTGCTGGACATCAACCCGCACATACAGGTCACGGCCATCGACCAGGCCCTGGCGGGCGATCAGCTGGATGCCGAGGTGGGTCGTGCCGACGTGGTACTGGACTGCAGCGACAACTTCATAACCCGCTTTGCCGTCAACGCCAGTTGCGTGCAACAGCAGACCGCGCTGGTGTCCGGCGCCGCGATCCGCTTTTCGGGTCAGCTGGCAGTGTTCGATGCCTCGCTCCAGGAAAGTCCCTGCTACCGCTGCCTGTATACGCCCGGCGAGGAAACCGGCCAGAACTGCACGGATAACGGGGTGCTGGCACCGGTTGTCGGCATCATCGGCGCCATGCAGGCACTGGAGGCCATCAAGACCGTGCTTGGAATCGGGGACCGCCAGGCGGGACGCCTGGTGCTGTTTGACGGATTGACGCACGAGTGGCGCACGCTGACCCTGCCGCGCGATCCTGAATGCCCGGTGTGCGGCAGATGACGTCAAATATCTTGCCCCCGGACAGCAAGAAGAAGCCACGGAGGACACCGAGCGCACAGAGAATAACGATGTAACTGGAAAACGACTTGAGACAGCGGATCTCATCCGCGTTCATCGACAGACAATATCTTCATCAATCGCGCTCGACGGGCGCACCTGCATCAATATGTGTGACCTGCAGGAGCCAAACTCATCCCTGACTATCCCGCACCGGGCAATGATGAAACCACTGAATATTTCTGGATCTCTGTGACCTCTGTGTTCTCTGTGGCGGTGGTTTTCATTCTCAGTCCACGCCGAGGCCACAGCCGGAGCGCCCACCAGCTAGACTGCAAACCCCAACCCGGCCAGCTGCTCACGCTCCCTGTCCGGGATGGTCGCGCCGGTCAGTTTCGTGGCCGCGAATTCACGGCGCAGCGGGTATTCCCTGCGCAACCGGTCGAAATAGCGCGGCCGCTCGTCAGCCGGCAAATCGAACAGTCTCCGCAAACGGCGGTCATCATCGCGTACGTCATAGCAGCCCAGCACAGCCGCCCTGACCAGTGCCCCTGCATCGGCACCTTGCGGTAATACGACGGTCTCGTCTGCCGGCAACACGGAACGTACATTCCATTGCTGCGGCACACCGAGAAATTCGCAGGCCGCCCGGTAGATCATTTCGGTCCCGCGCAGCTTGCCATCCAGGCTGTAGCCGGCAATGTGCGGCGTGCCCAGCGCGACCTTCTCCAGCAGGGACAGGTCGATGGCGGGCTCGCCTTCCCAGACATCCAGCACCACGCTGAGATCATCGCGCTGCGCCAGTACCTCGTTCAGCGCGGCATTGTCTGCCACGGCACCGCGTGCGGTGTTGATGAGCACCGCGCCCTGCCTGAGCTGGCCGAATGCGGTTTTATCGAGCAGGTGACAGGTCGGGTGATCGCCGGCGCGTGTCAGCGGCACGTGCACGGTCACCACGTCCGCCCGCAGCGCCGCCTCCAGATCGACGAAATCATCATCGACGCCGGATGCCTGCAGCGGCGGATCGTTCACCAGGCAGCGCATGCCCAGCGCCGTCAGGCGCTCGCGCACGCGGGAACCGACATTGCCGCAACCGATGATGCCCGCGGTCTTCCCGGCCGGCTCGAGACCCTGCTGTTGCGCGAGCACCAGCAGGCTGCTGACCACGTACTCGGCTGCGGAGGTGGCGTTGCTGCCGGGCGCCGTGGCAAGGCCGATGCCGCTGGCTTTCAGGTAAGCGGTATCGATGTGATCGAAGCCGATGGTGGCGGAACCCACGAAGCGCACCGACGACCCGGCGAGCAGGGACTCATCCACCCGGCTCACCGAACGCACCAGCAGGATATCCGCAGCGCTGACCTGCTCCGCACCGAGGCCGCGGCCGTTTACCAGCGTCACCTCGCCCAGCGAGGCAAAGGCCTCGCGCACGCAGGGAATGTTTTCATCGGCAACGATTTTCATGAACTATCCCGTGCAAAGGCATAAAGAAAACAACCTCGCGCAGAGACGCAGAGAGCGCAGAGAAAAACAGGAATCAGTCACGGAGAGTATGGAGGACGCAGGGGAAACGAATCAAATATGGCAGATCCCACAATATTCATAATCGACAGACTCTGGATTCCCGCCTGCGCGGGAATGACAGGGAACAACCCGTAATCTCTGCTCCCTGTGTGTTCTCCGAGGTGAAATAATTTTGCGTGGCCGGGTTTTCTTTGCGCCTTTGAGACCTGGCGCGACACTGGTCCTGATTTCCTCTGCGATGCTCTGCGAACTCTGCGTCTCTGCGCGAGGAAATCATTTACCCTGGCGTCCTGGCGCGGGACACTTCTCAGCCGTCCAGCTTCTTCCTCAGCAACTCGTTGACCTGGCCGGGGTTGGCCTTGCCCTGCGTGGCCTTCATCACCTGGCCGACGAAAAAGCCCAGCAGCTTGGTCTGGCCGGCGCGGTACTGCTCGATCTGTTTCGGGTTGCTGGCCAGTATCCCGTCGATGATGCCCTCGATGGCAGTCACGTCGGTGATCTGCCTGAGCCCCTTGCTCTCGATGACCTCGTCGGCCGAGCCCTCCCCGTTCCACATCGCCTCGAACACCTGCTTGGCGAGCTTGCCGGAGATGGTGCCGTCATCGATGCGCTGCAGCAGCCCGCCGAGCGCCTGCGCGCTGACAGGGCTGGCGGCGATGTCCATGTCATCCCGGTTCAGCGCACCCGACAGCTCGCCCATCACCCAGTTTGCGGCCAGCTTGCCCTGTCCTCCCGAGGCGCCGACCGCTGCCTCGTAGTAGTCGGCCAGCTCGCGCGTGGCGGTGAGCACTGCCGCATCATAGTCCGACAGGCCATGCTGCTCGATGAAACGCTGTTTCTTCGCATCCGGCAGTTCCGGCAGCGTGTCGCGCACCGCCTCGATGAACTCGCTGCCGATCTCGACCGGCAGCAGGTCCGGGTCGGGGAAGTAGCGGTAGTCGTTGGCCTCTTCCTTGGAACGCATGGAGCGGGTCTCGTCCCGGTCCGAGTCGTACAGGCGCGTCTCCTGCACCACCTCGCCGCCACCCTGGATGACCGCGATCTGGCGCTGTACCTCGTAGTTGATCGCCTGCTCCACGAAACGGAACGAGTTGATGTTCTTCAGCTCGGCCCGGGTGCCGAACTCCTGCTGGCCTTGCGGGCGCACCGAGACGTTGGCGTCGCAGCGGAAGGAACCTTCCTGCATGTTGCCGTCGCAGATACCGAGATAGCGCACCAGCGCATGGATCTTCTTCATATACGCCACGGCCTCCTGTGCCGAACGCATGTCCGGCTCGGAGACGATCTCCAGCAGCGGCGTACCGGCCCGGTTGAGGTCGATGCCGGTCATGCCGTGGAAGTCCTCGTGCAGGGACTTGCCGGCGTCCTCCTCGAGGTGGGCGCGCGTGATGCCGATGCGCTTGCTGCGGCCGTCATCCAGCTCGATATCCAGCCAGCCGTCATGCACGATCGGCAATTCGTACTGGCTGATCTGGTAGCCCTTGGGCAGGTCCGGGTAGAAGTAGTTCTTGCGCGCGAACACCGAGCGCGGCGCCACCGTGGAATGCGTGGCCAGGCCGAACATCGCCGCCATGCGCACCACCTCGGCATTCAGCACCGGCAATACGCCGGGCAGGCCCAGGTCGACGGCACAGGCCTGCGTGTTCGGCTCGGCACCATAGGTGGTCGAGGCACCGGAAAAGATCTTGCTGCTGGTGGCAAGCTGGGTATGGATTTCCAGCCCGATGACGGTTTCCCATTCCATAAAAATAACCTTTTACCGACTCTCCCTCCCCCTCAGGGGGAGGGATGGGGAGAGGGGATCAAAATAGATAAACTGCCTGAACGTATCCCCTCATCCTGTCCTTCTCCCGGAGGGAGAAGGGACTCTCTGTTTAACAACAGCTCAATATGCAACCTTATTCATATCCGGCCGGGCAGCGCGTGTGCCAGTCGGTCACCTGCTGGTAACGGTGCGCGGCATTCAGCAAGCGCCCTTCTGCAAAGTAATTGCCGATCAGGTGCAGCCCCACCGGCAGGCCGTCCACGAAGCCGGCCGGTATCGACATCGCCGGCAGGCCGGCCAGGTTGGCCGCGATGGTGTAGATATCCGACAGGTACATGCTGACCGGATCATCCGCCTTCTCGCCCAGCCTGAACGCCGGCGACGGCGTGGTCGGCCCCATGATGACGTCGACCTGCCCGAACGCCTGCAGGAAATCCTCGCGGATCAGCCGCCGCGCCTGCTGCGCCTTGAGATAGTAGGCATCGTAGTAGCCGGCGGACAGCGCGTAGGTGCCGACCAGGATGCGGCGCTTCACCTCGGCGCCGAAACCCTCGCCGCGCGAACGCGTGTACAGGTCGGTCAGGTCGCCGGGATCTTTTGCCCGGTGACCGAAACGTACCCCGTCGAAGCGTGACAGGTTGGAGGAACATTCCGCCGGAGCCACCACGTAGTAGGCCGGGACCGACAGCCCGCTGTTGGGCAGGCTGATGTCGACCGTTTCTGCACCCAGTCTGCGGTATTCGTCCAGCGCGGCCTCGACCGCGGCGCCGACACCGGCATCCAGCCCCGCACCGAAATATTCTTTCGGCAGGCCGATCTTCAGGCCCTCGAGCGGCGCGTCCAGCATGGCGCCGTAATCGTCCACCGGGCGGTCCACGCAGGTGGAATCACGCTCGTCGAAACCGGCCATGGCACCGAGCAGGATGGCCGCATCCTGCGCCGAGCAGGCAAACGGGCCGCCCTGGTCGAGGCTGGAGGCGAAGGCGATCATGCCGTAGCGCGAAACACGCCCGTAGGTCGGTTTGATGCCGGTCACGCCGCACAGCGCCGCCGGCTGCCGGATGGAGCCGCCGGTATCGGTACCGGTGCTGACCGGCACCAGCCGTGCCGCCACGGCAGCCGCCGAACCACCCGAGGAACCGCCCGGCACGCGCGTGTCGTCCCAGGGATTCCGGACCGGGCCGTAGAAACTCGTTTCGTTGGACGACCCCATGGCGAACTCGTCCATGTTGGTCTTGCCGAGCATCACCGCGCCGGCATCCGCCAGCCGGCGCGTGACCGTTGCATCGTAGGGTGCGGGGAAGTTATCCAGCATCCGGGAGCCACAGCTGGTCTTCACGCCCCTGGTGCAGAAGATATCCTTGTGTGCAAACGGGATGCCGGTGAGCGGCCCGCCATCACCGGCGCGGATACGGGCGTCGGCGGCGCGCGCGGCGTCCAGCGCCTGCTGTTCCGTCACCGTGATGAAGCTGTTCAGGCCGCCGTCCAGCCGGCTGATACGCTCCAGGCAGGCGCGCGTCAGTTCCTCGGCGGAATAGCTGCCCGCGCGCAGGTCAGCAGCCAGTTCAGCGAGACTCTTACGGTGCATACGCCAGCAACCTACTCGATGACCTTGGGCACCAGGTACAGGCCGGCCTCGGTTTCCGGGGCAACGGACTGGAAGGTCTCGCGATCATCGCTTTCACTGACCACGTCGGCACGCAGCCGCTGCGTGGCCTCCAGCGGATGCGCCATCGGCTCCACGCCGCTGGTATCCACGGCAGCCAGCTGCTCCACGAAGGCCAGGATATCCGAGAGATTGCGCGAATATTCCGGCACGTCCACCGGATCGATACCCAGCCGGGCCAGGTAGGCGATTTTTTTCACGTCGGCGGCGTCAAGGGCCATGACAGCTCCTGCAGTTCAGTCTGTAAAACCGGGGGGCGCAAAGGTAGCATAATCACCCGATCAGGACACCACTCGAATGGTCCGGGCCGGCGACCGGAAAGGGTGTTTTTCCTGTTATTTCCTTGCCCCGGACGTTCCCGGTTGCTAGATTACCGGCTTTCATTTTGCCGATACGCACGGATCAGTATTCATGTTGATTAAAAGCCTGTTCGGGATGTTTTCCAATGACCTGTCCATCGACCTGGGCACGGCTAACACACTGATTTACGTGCGCGGACAAGGCATCGTACTGAACGAACCCTCGGTGGTGGCCATTCGCCAGGACCGCGGGCCGGGCGGCCCCAAGAGCATTGCCGCCGTCGGGCTCGAGGCCAAGGCCATGCTGGGCCGCACCCCGGCCAACATCACCGCGATCCGCCCGCTCAAGGACGGCGTGATCGCGGACTTCACCATCACCGAAAAGATGCTGCAGCACTTCATCCACAAGGTGCACGAGGCGCGCTTCTTCAAGCCCAGCCCGCGCGTGCTGATCTGCGTGCCCTGCGGCTCCACCCAGGTGGAACGGCGCGCGATCCGCGAATCGGCCGCCGGCGCCGGCGCCCGCGAGGTCTACCTGATCGAGGAGCCCATGGCGGCCGCCATCGGCGCCGGCATGCCGGTCGACGAGGCGCGCGGCTCGATGGTGCTCGATATCGGCGGCGGCACCTCGGAGGTTGCCGTTATCTCGTTGAACGGTATCGTTTATTCATCCTCGGTCAGGATCGGGGGCGACCGTTTCGATGACGCCATCATCAACTACGTGCGGCGTAACTACGGCACCCTGATCGGCGAGGCGACGGCCGAGCGTATCAAGCACGAAATCGGCTCCGCCTACCCCGGCAAGGAAGTTGCCGAGCTGGAGGTCAAGGGTCGCAACCTGTCGCAGGGCATACCGCGCAGCTTCACGCTGAACAGCAACGAGATCCTCGAGGCGCTGCAGGAACCGCTGGCCGGAATCGTCGGTGCGGTGAAGACGGCACTGGAGCAGACCCCGCCCGAGCTGGGTGCGGACGTGGCGGAGCGCGGTATCGTACTGACCGGCGGTGGCGCCCTGCTGCGTGACCTCGACAAGCTGCTGATGGAGGAAACCGGCCTGCCGGTGGTGGTCGCAGACGACCCGCTCACCTGCGTGGCTCGCGGCGGCGGCCGCGCACTGGAGCTGTTCGACGAACGCGGCGGTGACGTATTCACGGTGGAATAAGCAACAGCTACTTCGCAACACCGCTATCGCGCATTCTCGCACCGCAGCCGTATAATCCCCGTAAGTTGAAAATCGCGTCCCTGCTCGCTCCGGGAGAGGGCCGATGTACAGGGAAGTACAAGTGTCGCGGGAGGCAGGAGAAGGTGAGACCGCGAAGCGGTCGAGAGGCTGGCCTGGGCCATGCCGGGAGCGACCAGGATGAGGGTGTAAATAATCTGTTTTTCTACCCCCTCTCCCCGACCCTCTCCCGGCGGGAGAGGGAGGATGTGAAT